>Ga0272441_10004980_pt1 | contig 23506 bp, 23 predicted proteins | sample SSMProp6N_FD_193582 | JGI IMG/M metagenome (GOLD analysis project Ga0272441, IMG submission 193582) | Marine sediment archaeal communities from Little Sippewissett salt marsh, Falmouth, MA, United States - SSM-Prop-6N | ecosystem: Environmental > Aquatic > Marine > Wetlands > Sediment ...
CCACCCAGCTAAAAACAAGATAATGAGCATTAGAATCATGTAAATCAAAGGTAACTGTTCCAAAAGATCCATATCTTCTGACCATGATCTATCATAAACTCTCATCAAAGAATGTAGCAAAATCATTAGCCAAATAGCAAATCCTCTTAAGAAGTCTATACTAGCATATCGTCGCATAACACAACGGAAATATATCGGTTTTAAATAAATCTTTCTTCAAACTGGGGAAGATTTGGAAACAATAATAAAGTAAGATGAATATTAAGGTTGTTTAAAGATGAGCATAAATGCTGAGCAAAAATTGGTTCAAAAAGAAATCTTAAAAGATTCTTTAATGTGGAAATTCAGATTCTATGGGTTTTTTAAAAACCTAAGATTTTTTGAGCCGTTTTTGATTATCATGTTATATGATTATTTAGCAGAATCCTATCTTGGAAACATCCAATTCTTAACTGGTTTTTATCAATTAAACTTAAAGTTAACCCATTCTTCCCCATCTGGTTCGCAACACATCTTGCTTATGGTAGGATTAGTTTTCTTAGTTCAAGAAATACTGACCTACACTCTTGAGATTCCTTCAGGTATACTTGCAGATAAATTCGGGAAGAAAAACGAGCTACTTATTTGTTTCTGCTTTTATATAGTCTCATTCATTTTGTTCTTTGTAGGATTGAGCTTACCAGTAAATTTCTTCTTTGTGATATTCTTAGCAGCTGGTTTTTTTGGTTTGGGGGAAGCATTCAGATCAGGTACTCATAAAGCTATGATTTTATCATGGATGGATAAAAATGAATATCAAGATCATAAAACATTTGTTTACGGAAGAACAAGATCATGGTCATTAATCGGTTCAACTCTTAATGGAGTTCTAGCAATATTGTTTGTTCTTTTTGTGCCTTCAGCTCAATGGGTTTTCCTAATTGCTATTATCCCCTATATTCTGGATTTCATATTGATAGCTACTTATCCTCGTTACATGAATGAAAGAGTAGAATCCAAAAGTACATTCTTAAAAGAAATGGGAAGTGGATTTAAAGGAATGCTTTTAGCATTAAAGGATAAAAGACTCAGAAAAGGGATTATTTCATCATCAAGCTATGATGCTGTATATAAAAGTTTGAAAGATTACATACAACCAATTATTCAGATATACATTTTGTTCTTAATAGATAACATAGGATTCACTCCTTCTGCTATTATTGTAACAGAAGATAATCTCATCAAAATTCTTCTTGGAATAATGTATTCAATCTTCTATCTCATCTCCTCTTTCTCTTCGAGGTACTCATATAAAATTAAGAATTGGATTGGAGACACGAAGAAAGGTATGGATGTGCTCTTCTATATGTTCGCAGCTGTCCTTCTGTTTAATTCAATCTTTATTTGGGTTGAATTGCCTTTAGTAGTTGTTTATCTGTATCTAATAATCTATGTTTTTGAGAATATAAGAAGACCATTAGCTGTTGATTATTTGGGTGAGATAATGAAAAAAGAACAAAGGGCGACAATGTTGAGTGTGGAAGCTCAAATAAAATCTATTTTAGTTTTTATCTTTGCACCGTTATTTGGTTTCATCGCTGATTTTTCCATACCATCTCTGTTTCTAGGTTTAGCTATAACTATGACTCTCTTTAATCTCTTTGTTTTACAAGGGGGAGGAATGAAAAAGAAGAATCTTGGTGAAAAGTAAAGATTTTATACATCTTTTAATTCACTAATAATCAGACAAACTTTAACTTTAGGTGAATATAGGTGAAAGAGACACTAATTGTATATGGAACGAGGTATGGTGCAACAGTGGAAACTTGTGCAGTAATTCAAAAGATACTTGAAAAGGAGTATAATCAACATGTTGAAATTTGGAACCTTGAAAATTGGCATTCTTGCCCTGAATTAGATGATTATGATAATATTATAATAGGAAGTGGAATCAAATATGGTGATTGGACAAAAAATGCCAGAAAATATCTGGAAAAGGATTTTGCTTCTAAAAAAGTAGCTGTTTTCGTCTCATCGGTTTATGCTGGTGAAACCGAACAGCATGATGAGGCTTATCAGAAGTATGTAGTGGATGTTTTAGCTGAAAATCCTCAATTGAAACCTGTATCCATGGCAGCTTTTGGAGGACGGATTCCAAAAGAAGAACTTCCAAATTTCGCTGAAGCAAAATTATTAATTAGATTACCTGAATATCAATATGATAACAGAAATTGGGAAGTAATTGAGCAATGGGCCCATGAACTAGGAAAACTATTCAACGAGGAATAATATTAATTTCAGCCTAAACCCTAACCAAATCTATTTTTTTAAATTCCTTATTTTCTAAATAGATTCTAACTCCTTCGCAAGTATCAAGGGGTTCCCCCCATCTTTCATAATTTTCTGTTGGAAAACATCCTATCGTAGTTAGCTCAATTAAACCACCATGACTTACAATTAAGATGGACTGATCATTTTCTACTAATTCTGCTATTTTCTTTATAAATAAAGCCATATCAGAAGCATATTTTGTTGTCTTTTCTCCTTTTTTAACTACTTCAAAATACTGTAAAAAATCTACACCCCATATAACTTCTTGATTAAGTTCGTCAGGGGTCGTACTTACCTCTTCCATAATCTCGTCAACAGCATATCCCATTGCTACTGCAGTTTCAATTGCTCTTGGAGCTCTACTACTTATGACTAAATTAAAATCTCCTAATGATTCTCCAACTCTTCTTGCTTTATCAACACCTTCCTGGGTTAGATGAGGAGAAGGTCTAACTCTCATTGAATGTCTACGCAATTCAATAATTTTCATGCTGAAACATTTTCGTAAGGAATAAAATACTTTGCACTATTTTGTTAGATATTTTAGCGAAAATATCACTTAATTTAGAAAAATATTCTTTTCTTGAACCATTTTTTACATAATATCTATATATCAGAAAGATGGTTTTACTAGTTGGAATAAAAATATGTCTTCCCGTAAGAAATCAAGACAGGATATAGCTGATACAATTCTATATTGTTCTACTTTAGTAAGTGACACACTCATTAGAATGGCTGACTTAATCACTCTGTCTCTGTTATACCATCCTGGAATGGAAGATAGAGTAGAAAAAATGGAGCATTTGTACCAGAATGTAGTTAATTTTGTAGACGATATCACTTCTACTATCTATCAACCTTTAGATCGCTTTGAAATATCTATTAATCAATATGACCCAATCTTTACACATTTGAAACAAGTTGCAAAACTTAAAGCAGAACTAGTTTCATTACTTTCCCAAGAACACATTAAAATGCAATTGCAGACACTAGAGTACTTTTATAATCTCAATAAATCTATACTTGAAAGCATTAACGTTTTCAGTCATTTAGTTCATGCAAATACATCATCAATTGAGTCCTTCAATAAGACTTCAATCACGGATATTGAGATAAGTTCTCATAGCATCTATAGGATGCTACTACAAAAACTTCCAGCCGAGAATACTGATTGGAAACAGATATTTATCTTCTATTTAGTAGCTGAAAAGATGAACTTAATTGTTTTCCATTCTTGTGAAGCTTGTAAGAAAATCTATGCTATAAAATTTGCTTCTATAGGAGTGGAAAAATAAAAAAAAGTTTTTTCTACAGACAATAACAATTTTGTAAGTGTATCTTTTAAATTGATATAGACAATGAAAAGCTCATTCTTTGAGATTAGACCTGACATCTTAGTGGTTGATAATAATCCGATACTATTCTTAAAGGACATAAACTCTATTGTAATTGCTGACCTACATTTAGGTGTTGAAGCAATTATGCAAGAAGAAGGTTCTTTTGTACCCCACAACCTAACTTCACAAATTATAGGAGACCTATCTAATTATCTCAAAGAACTGAAACCTGATAGACTTATTCTTAATGGAGATGTCAAACACAGTTTTTATCAACCTACAAAAATAGAAAACAGAGATGTGAAGAAGTTTCTGAAAGAGATTAGTAAGTTAGTTCCAGAAGTTCACATCATAAAAGGCAATCATGATGTGTTTATTTCGTGGGTAGCTCAGGAATTTAGTAATGTTATTGTACATTCACACAAAAGATTTGGAAGATATTATTTTGTTCATGGTGATAAAGAACTGGAAGAAAAACTTGATGTTGATACGGAGCTCATAATAATAGGCCATCTACATCCTGTTCTTGAATCAAGAGTAAAGGGTTTACAAAAAATCAGAAAACCCGCTTTCATGTTCGGACCACTAAAAAACCAGACACAATTTGTTATTGTGATGCCTGCTTTTACACAATATTCTACAGGAAGTCCAATTCATCCAAATTCTAAGACGCATCATATTGTACCTCTACTGAGAGAAAATGCAGATTTGAGAGAGTTTGAACTCTATGTTTTAGACGAAAAAGAGACATTTCACTTCCCAAAGCTTAAACTCTGGATGTAGCCTGCTGATTAGAGATAATCGCTACTAACTCCCCCTTAGGAGGTTTATAGTGAGGACTACGAGGAGTACCGAGGAATGTATGTGGATCTTTTTTCCATTCTTTTCTCGCCTGAAAGAAGGCTGTCCAATTACGAATAAGGATTTTAAGAGTATGTTGAGCAGTATGAGCTGGGAGAATCTTGTAACAATCTTCTGCTTTGAGTATTCTGTCTAATTCATAATAAGAATAAATTGTATTTTGTTTGTGTAAGTGCCGTTTACAGATGTAATTAGCCCTATTGTAGAGATTTTTGGTTTGATGACAAAGAGTACTTAAAACTTGATGAGAAGGAACTTCCATCACTTCTGCACGAGGAACACTTTTCATCTTCGTATAATCTAACTTATACTATATAAACCACACAAATTTTGTCACTAATTGCACAATTACATAAGATAAATTTAATAAAATGGTAGCCATTACCGTAATACATTAAGTTTATTGATGGGTAGAATGTCAAAAAAAATATCTTATCGACCAACAATCTGTATGTTTCCTTGTCCAGTATGTGCTATAGATGCTGATTTAGATATTTTTGAAGAGTCTACACGATCAACCTTTTATTGCCGAACTTGTGGGCGAGTTTATATCTGCAAACTCCCTTTAGGGACAATTCAAGTAGGAGACGAAGTGCGATACATTTGTCCTATAGACCACTCTGAACTCGAAGAATCACCTTTCCGAGCAAAAGAAATTGAATTACTTATCGAAAAGGCTAAAGAGGGGAGAGAATCATAATTATCAGATAGTTATGAACCCCAAACACAAACCTTCCAGAGTAAATCCTATTGATATGAATAATATTTCCTCAATTGATGAGCTTATAGATGAATTTGACAAATCAGGAGTTTTTGGACCTGGTAGAATCGCTAAAGCAGTAAATATTTACTCTAAAATGTTGAATGAAGGAGCTAAAGTTTTCTTAGGTGTTGCAGGAGCACTTGTTCCAGGAGGGATGAGAAAAATTTTAACTGACATGATACGAAATGATATGGTTCATGTTATCGTGTCCACTGGAGCAAATATTACACATGACATAATTGAAGCAGTTGGTGGAGAGCACATCAAGGATGTACCATATAAATCGGATGCAGAACTTCGAGAGAAATCGATAGACAGGATTTATGATGCTTTTGTTGGAGATGACTCGTTCATGAAACTTGAAGATCACATTCAACCCATTTTCAGAGAAATCTGGGATACACATAAAAAAACTAACAACACTCTAGCGATTTCAACTAACGAACTACTATTTGAAATAGGCAGGAGACTTGAAGACCCGAAATCATTTTTAAGGGCCGCTTTTGAGAAAAATATACCGATTTTTGTACCAGCTTTAAGTGATTGTGTAGTTGGTTTACAATTGTGGTTATTCTCTCAGATGAATAGAGTACTAATCGATGCTATGGATGATCTAGGTAAAATTCAGAGCATTGCAAGAGATGCAGATAAAGCTGGTGTATTATTTCTAGGTGGAGGTGTTCCAAAAAATTATATTTTCCAATCTAGACTCATGTCACCCAAATCCTTTGATTATGCCATCCAAATAACCATGGACAGAGTTGAGACAGGAGGGTTATCTGGGGCTTCTTTAAGTGAAGCAATATCGTGGGGGAAAGTGGGACATCAAAGCAAAATGGTAAATGTGGTTTCTGATATCACCATAGCTCTTCCTTTAATTTATGCTGGCACCCTTGCTAGATTTAAACGTGACTAGTACTAGGACAAGATTATTAATTGAACTATTCGTTTATATAAAATGATGAGTGATCTAGGTGACCGGAATTTTGTATCTATAGCTGAAATGACCTCTAACGAGAACCTATCTAACTACAAAATTCTAGATCTTAGAGAACAGCATAAATATGATAAAGGACACATTAAAGGTTCAATACATATTGATAATTCTTATTTCACTGAACATAACGAAGATGGTATCAATGTTCTTCCAGATAAAGAGGTATTAGAAGAATATCTTAAAATGAAGGGAATAAACCAAGAGGATCATCTGATATTGGTTGATGACGTTTTTAATCTAAACTGTTCTCTAGCAGCGTGGACACTCCATTATTATGGATTTAACTCAGTTATACTTCTAGATGGAGCATATTCTAAGTGGGAAATAGAGGTTAATGATTTTACTACAGAAATTATTGAATACCCTAGAGGTAATATAGAACTAGACAAAATAAATGAAAATATTCTCATAACAAAAGATGAGATTCTGATTAATCTTAATTCTGGAGATTTTCTTTTTGTAGACAACAGATCAGAATATGCCCTTTTATTAGATCAACAAGGAGGGAATATTCCAGGAGCCATCCATTTCTGGTATCTTGACTTGTTTGAGGAGTGTCCAGATTATTTCATTCTGAAAGATAAAGAAAATCTTATCTCAGAATTGCAGAGTAGGAATATTAATCCAGATAAAACTGTAATAGTGTACTGTGAATCAGCTCCTCAATCTGCATTAGTTTATCTTGTTCTTAAAGAACTAAATTATCCAGATGTTCGATTGTATCTTGCTGGATTTGATGAGTGGCGTTTAATTATCTCTTTTACTTAACAGATTTTTCTAGAAATTTCTTGATTGTATCATAATCTACATCATAGAGCCTTGCTACTTCTTTATTGATGCTTGATTCTAAGACTCTAATTTCTTGTAAATTATTGTCTGAATCCTCTAAAACTTTTAGAAGTTCCTTAACCTTACTTATCAAAAACTTCTTTTCAGTTTTTAGAGGGATTGGAATACTGCGAAGAGGATCACTAAAGAATTCTAACATCTTACCTTTTCTTTTTCCAGCTTCTGAATACCAGAAATGAATCACATCACTATTTAATATACCTAATAAATAGAGCATATCTGTATTCTTCTTTGGAACTATTGCATAGATATCAGTTGCTCCAAAAGAGCTTTTAAAATCAAGACCAAATCTTGGTATAAGACTCCTGTAAGGAACAAATATTTTATTGTTAGCTTGTTGAAACACATTCAAATTCCTATACACACTAAAATCGAACCATCTGATCTTATTAGAATTCAATAACCTCTTTCTATCAGAACCTTGAGTGAGACGGATTTTATGGGTTTCGAGATACAATTGTACTTGAGGAAATTCTGCAAGGTTTTTAATTTTAGAAGGAAGGATAGCAGTTTTCAGTTTACTATAATCTACAAACCATCTTTTAACATCACTATTTGTAATGAAAGGAACAAGAACTTCACTCTCCAGCTCCAACTCTTGAGCTTCTGAAGTAGCAATGACAAAAACATCTTTGACACCAGGTGACATTCCTTGGACAATTTGTGCAAGATTGTCAAGTCTTTGTGTCTCAGCTTCGATCATTCTGAGTATTTCTAGATGAGGTGATATTACCCATTTATCTTTAGTTAGATTAGCTTGGTTGACTTTATAGCAATACTTAGGAAGTGTTTCATTATTCTTAGTAAAATTTTCTAACAATACTTTAGGTAGTTTTCTTCCAACGTTAATTTGCTTGGAAGGAGAACTCTTTTGAATAGTTGTTATGCAATTCGATACATTTAACCACTTTCCATTGTCTTTGAAAATTCTCAGGTTGCTAAGATCCAACAATTCAAGAATTTGATAATTTAAAACATACTCTCTCAATTTATCAGCATATTTGTTCTCTATCCAATAATTGGGGATAATAAAAGAGAGTAAACCTCCTTCTGAGAGAAGTTCAAGAGCTTTGATTATGAAATAATAATAGATATCAGAAGAAGAACGATAATATTCTAACCAAATTTCAGAATGTTTTAGGTATTCAAAGAGAATTTTGGTGTTCTCATCGATAAGTTCCATTTTTTTAAGATTATAATAAGGAGGATTGCCTAATATAACATCAAAGAATTTCTTAGAACCAAATTTTTTCTGCCAGTTGAGTGGATTGAGTTGACTTGCTTGTTGTTCAGTAAACATTTGATAAGAATCGTATTCAACAATACTGTTACCATGTTTCAAGTTTTCATAGTTACAATTCATAAGCTGAGGGAAGAAGAAAGGAATACGCTGTTTACATTCTTTCAAAGCTCTAAAATTGAGTTCTACTCCAAATACGTTTTGCTCGAAAAACCTCTTAAAGAAATCAGTTTTATCTTGTAAACGTATAGAAGAAAACATTTTCAGGTCGCTCCATACTTTTCCTAAAATTCCGATAAGAAAATTGCCATTGCCTATAGAAGGGTCACAGAAACTAAGTTGAGCTAAAGATTTGGCATAGGACTTGAAAGTAGAAACATCAAGTCGTTTATCAGAAATCAAATAACTGAAAACCCGATCAACCATAAAATCAACTATGTAAGGGGGAGTATAAAACGAACCAGTTGACTTTCTTTTATGCTGATCTGACATAGAATTGCATGAAAACAAAACAATGACAAATATAAAATTATCCTAAAAGGTGATGTTCTCCCTCCCTAATCCGGTTATGAAGCTTGCCACGAGATGGGTTAGCCATATCTGAAGAATTCTAAGTTAGTTCCTTTAAAAAGCTCAGTACAAAAGTTACAGCTAGGTTACATGTCAGTAAATTTCTGCGGGGTTTTTAAAGGAGGATTTCTCTAGAAAAAGTTTAACAATATATTGATGGAAATTAGTTTGTGCCTGAGCTAAGAGTAGTGGAAAAAATCAAGAAACAGTTCGTGAAGAATAAGAAAGACATTCTTCTTCAAACAATTATAGTTATTTTGCTTTTTACTCTTTCAATTGTCATCAGGATACAATTTCGAGAAATGTTTTTTAGAAATTATGACTTAGATGTGACCATTTATGATGCACTTTTCTACATCTATAATGATGAAGATGCATACAATTGGGAGATTTTCCCTGATGCTCAAACGTACTATGTAGAATATCTTGAATCATTTAGGTATGAACAATGGAATCCTTATCTTATAGATCGTGGTTTACCTCTTTTAGGATATGTTTATGGTCCCTTCTTTGTTTATGGGCTTACTTTCGTTTCTCTTATTATTGACATTCTCTATCCTGCCTTATCTTTTTCACAGAAAGTTTGGTTATCAGTGGTTTCAGCTCCTTTAATCTTTGATTCTATTACTACAGTTTTCATCTATGCCATATTGCTTAAGAAGAAAGAAAATGGGAAAAGAAATCTTATTAATATGCTATACTCTGCAACTGCAGCTATAATATTCATCTTCCTTCCAGTAGTGAATTTCTATAATACTACGTTGTATCTCAACACCTACATGTTTACTACTTTTGCGGTAATTTCATTTTACTTCCTAAGCAGAGATAAACACAAACATTCAGCTATATTTTTTTCAATTGCTATTCTAACTAAACTTAATGCTCTATTTCTAGCACCTCTATGGTTTGTATATATCTGTCGAAACAATCTAAGAAAAGGAATTGAATTTGTTTTAGTTTTAATTGTTTCATACCTAGTCTTTTCACTCCCTTGGATCATATTAGCTCCACTGGGATTCTTCTATTTACAACTCTGGCCAGGAACGGTCGATTCACCTTTTAGCATAGATGATTTTAACATTCTCTGGACGGTTACGCCTTTCCATACTTTCTTGTATTGGGATCAAGGTTCCACATCATTTTTTTGGATAGATGCAGCGACATTTTATCATTCCTTGAATAACATATTTCTCCCACTTCTTCTTTTTGTTGCTGTAAGCTGTTTGGTTGTGTTATTAAAAGGAAAAGAGATGAAAGAGAAAAAGAGTATGTTTTATGCTTACAACGCTCTATTCGTGATAGGTAGTCACATGTTTCTAACAAGAGGAATTTACAAATACTATGATCCTTACTTATTCCCTTTTGTGTTAGTAGCTTTAGCAAGTTGGGGGGAGAATCTATTTACAAATCCCGACATATTGAAAAATTGCTTCTCAAATTTTAGAAATAAAATAAATAAGGATAAGCAAAATAACAATACTAAGAGAGTTGAGACATTCACACAAATAAAATCATCTGAAATCATTTACCACGTTTTAGCTGCGCTTTTGTTTGTCGGATTGATAGTTTGGATATTCTTTCTCAATTGGTGGATTATTTTTGAAGTGAAATGGATACATAGTTTCCAGATTTTCCTTCTAGCTTTAACCATTATAGCTGTTTATGATCTAATTCATTTTCTTTATTATACACTTATAGCTGTAATCTACTGTGGTGTGGTCTGGGTCAGTATGATAAGCTGGATATGGTACCTACCTGGAGGAGCAATTGGAATCAACACATCCTTTCTATTAATTGTATTTGGAATCACACTAATCATCGCAAATAAATTTCATTTTGATTTTACAATATTTAACTTCAAAAAATATGGTGATTTATGGAATTTTGTGAAATACGAGAATCAGAATTTTAAGGCGTTTACTAAACAAATGTTAGAAAATAATAGATGTAGAAAAAGAGAAAAAATAGAGAGAATTAATGCAAAGAAGCTTTCCTAACTAGACGGTTCCACTTCTCATCAATCTCATCTTGAATATCCATCATCTTTCTCTTCCATTCAGGTTTGAATAGATGTCTAAATCTTCCTTGAGGTTTCAGATAATCTTCAACAGGTAGTTTTTTCTCAGGGTTTTTAGCTATTCTTGCTGATATTCCAGTTAAAATCCATTCGTCTTTGTAAGTATAGTACAAGGGGAAGAAGCAAGTCTTAACAGCTAATTTTGATACTTCTATTGCTTGATCAGGTGGATATCTTTGACCTAAGTTACATGAGGAATCAACAAGCATAAATGCTGGTCCATCATGCTTCAAACCTGCTTGAACCTTAGCCATCAAATCTCTAGGATAAGCAGGACTTGCAGTAAATGTAGGAATATCATGCCCAGCTATGATCTCAGCTAATGGCTTTTGCCACTTAATCTTACCAGGAATAACAGACCCAGCAGGACTAGTTGTAGTTGCAGCACCTTGAGGAGTTCCACCAGAACGTTGGATACCTGTATTCATGTATGCACCATTGTTGTAGGCTACATACAAGAAGTCATGACCTCGTTCGATAGCTCCAGAAAGACTTTGTAGACCTATATCGTAGGTTCCGCCATCACCGCCAAAAACGATCATATTAACATGCTTTTCTCTCATCAGTCCTTTTCTTTGCATGGCATTCATTGCTTCTATAGCTCCAGAAGCTGTTGCTGATGCATTTTCGAAAGCATTGTGTAGCCAAGGAGCATTCCAAGCAGTGTATGGATAAATAGTTGTAGCAACTTCTAGACATCCTGTTGCGTTTACTATCATATATGGATCTCCTAACGCTTTAGCTGCTAAGGTCACCTGTCTTGCCATTATTCCTGCTCCACAACCAGCACACAATCTATGTCCTGAAGTTAACACTTCTCCAAGTTTTGACCATTCTTGCAGATCTTTGACTGAAACTTTTGGTAATTCTAACGACATTTTAATCACTCCTATATCCTACCCAATCTGTAGTTGAAGTCATCCCTACATCATGATAGTCTTTTGTTTTCTCATATATTTCTTCAATCTCTGGTAAGGTTAGAACTCTTCCACCCAAACCATTGATATAACCATGTAAGGTTGGAACATCTTCTTTTCCGTACAAAGAACTTGCTAAATCTGTTTGCAAGATTGTTCCAGGAGAACCAAAAGTTGCAGATCTATCTAAAATACTTACAGCTTTGATTCCACTTAAAGCTTCATGAATTTCCAATGTTGGGAATGGTCTATGAAGCCTGATTTTCAGTGCTCCTGCTTTTTCTCCTTTGTTTCTTAATCTATCAACTACTGCTTTGGCATTACCAGCTGTGGCTCCATAAGAAACAAAAGCATACTCAGCATCTTCCAATTTATACTCTTCAACAAGTTCCATTGTCCTTCCAGACATTTCAGTAAATTCAGCCATGACATCCTTTGCTACTTTGTAAGCATTTTGCATAGCTACTTCTTGCTGTCTTTTGATTTCCATATAGTAATCTTGTAAGACTAAAGAACCAAATGTAGCTATTTCATCGGGATTAAAACGGTATTTTGTACTTCTGACTTCAGGAAGGAAATCTTCTACTTGTTTCTTGCTTAGAGTTTCTACTCTTTCAAGAGCATGAGTAACTATGAAACCTTCTATACCGAACATGGTTGGTAGCATAACATCAGGATGTTCAGCTATTTTGAAAGACATGATAGTTTCATCATAAGCTTCTTGAGCTGATTCACCGAATAATGAGACCCATGAAGCGTCTCTACAAACCATTTGGTCAGTACATTCACCGTGAATGTTAATCGGAGCTGAAAAAGCTCTATTAGCAACAGCTAGAACAATAGGACATCTCATTCCTGAAGCTACATAGAGGATTTCATACATGAGTGCTAATCCAGCACTTGCGGTTGCTGTGAAAACTCTTGCACCTGTTAAAGAGGCACCAACACAAGCAGACATCGCACTATGTTCTGACTCTACTGGAATGAAGCTAGTATCAACTTCTCCATTGTTGACAAAATCGCTGTAACGCTCAACTATGATAGTTTGGGGCGTTATTGGGTAAGCTGCTACTACATCTGGATTCACTAGTTTTGCAGCATATGCAACTGCTTCATCTCCTGTCATTCCTGTTACTTCTCTTAATCCACTCATCTTGTTACCCTCCTCATTTCAATTGCATCTGCAGGGCAATTCTTTGAACAGATTCCACAGCCCTTACAGAACGTGGTATCGCATTCTGCTTTCATATTCTCATCCATTATAATTGCAGCGTCAGGGCAATAGTAAAAACAATTCATACAACTAATACATTTTTCTTTATCAATAGAAGCTTTGAATGCACTCCAGTCTCCTGTTTTATATCCATAAGCTGAATGATAAGGTACTACTCCACCTTCGGGTAATTTTGATGCTCCCCATTTCTCTTTCACCCATCTTTCAAATTCATCTGGTGCTTCTTTTGTCATCATTCTACCTCCTCAAATGCTCGTTTTATTGCCACTTCGTTCTTTTCTCCTAGTATTCCTTTGAATCTATTGAGAGTGACATTGATTAAACTCTCAAGTTTTACTACGTTTGTAATTTTGATCAAAGCTCCTAACATAACTAAATTAGGAACATTTCTACCTATTTCTTCTAAAGCAATTTTTGACCCATCTACTTTGAAGATATTAGCATGTACTCCCTCAAAATATTTAACCAAATTATCTTTCATTCCATCATAGTTTACAACTATTGTCCCACCATCTTTCAGTCCTTGAGCTACAGGAACATCCTCGAGAAGTGTAGGATCAATTACTACAACTATGTTAGGCTCATATACTTCTGTTTTTTCAGTAAATGGCTCTGGACAGATTCTAGCAAAAGAAGTTACTGGTGCTCCTGCTCTCTCTGGTCCAAAATTAGGGAAAGCATGAACATACTGTCCTTCTAAAATAGCTGCTTCTGCTAACAATCTGGACGCAGTCACACTGCCCTGTCCCCCTCGTCCATTAATTCTTATATCTGTGATTTCAGCCAATGATTTCACCTTTAATTGTCATTTTTACCTTCTATATTGGACGAAATTGGATGTTAAATTAAAGTTTATGATGTAACCCCAATAAAATTCGTAAAATAATAGGGATCGAAATGGGGTATCAAAGTACAAAAATTAGTAAGTAAGAAAATAAAAGCAGAACACATTAATGTTCATCTTGAGGACTAACCTTCAGTTTCTACGGATTTATCAATCATCATGTCAGTAAGATGGAAATAGATTTCAGTAATATTAGTACCATCTTTAGCAGAAACTTCGTAATAAGGAATAGAATCGAGATTGTAATGTTTAGATTTATCGGTAGCATAAGCTAAGGCTTGCTCTTGAGTAACTTTTCTTTCTTCTGAGATATCAGCTTTATTACCGATGAGAATGGCAGGGATGATTTCTTCGCAGTTAGAGTAGACCTCTTCAAACCATTTGTCTAGATTTACAAAAGATTCTTCATCAGTGATGTCGAAAACAACAAGAACACCATAGCTGCCTTTATAGTACAAGGGGCGAACATAAGAAAAACGATCGTGTGAGCCTGTATCCCAGGTTTGAAGTTTCACTTGTTTTCCTTGCACTTCGATGTCCTTAACGCTGAATTCTACCCCTATGGTTGGGAGATATCTTTCTCTAAAAGTACCAGTAGCAAACCTAAGTGTGATAGAGGTTTTACCCACTCCTGGAGAACCAACTATTATAGTTTTAAATAGATAGTCAAACAGCAAAACTATTCACTAATCATAAACAACTAATTTCTTTATTAAAGTTATTGAAAGTTGTAGCTTGGAGTTTTTTTCCTTTTATCTTACTCTAATTATATCTCAATTTCCGTGATAATATAATTAAATGTTTTTTAACTATTTCATTATCATTTTCACTTTTTTAGATTCAGTAGCATCTGTGCCTAATATTTATATTTGGTAAAGTGATAATATAACTGATTCATCTGGGAAGGAAAGATAGTAAGGATTTCCAAGTATAAATTGCTTATTTGATTACTTCCCACTTGAATATTTAGAAAAGTGATAAAAATGAAAACTAAACAAAAACTCATTAAACCTGCAGTATTCTTTATACTGCTTGCTCTGTTTGTTTCTGTCTCTGTTACACAATTTAATGTAACTGCACGTTTCGGAATGTCAGGAGCAGACGGATATGTGAAGAATAGCTCCAATAATAATCCTATTTCTGGAGCTAAAGTTACTTTAACTGTTATTGGTACTACTCCTTCAATTGACTATACTGATTCGAATGGTTATTACTTTGTATTATTGAAGATGTTACTTCTAGGTCCAGTGTCTGGTACATTAAAAGTTGAAAAATCTGGATTCATCACCAGTTATGAATCTATTACTATCTATCCTGGTGAAACGACCAGAAGGAATGTCTTCTTGGATCCCCCTCCCCCTCCCCCAACTCCTCGTTCAGTTACCTATGCCGGTACAGTTCTTGATAACTATCATGACTATGTCTCTCAAGCCACTGTAAAACTTGAAGAGAATGGTAATATTGTATCTACAACAACTGCTGATACTGAAGGTAACTATGCTATTAACTACGATATTTGGCCTGATAGGGATTATGATCTTATTGCTTCAAAAACTGGTTATGAAACCGTTGAAGTTGATGTACCAATTATCGAAGAAGGGGAAACCCACTATGAGTCCTTTTACATGACTAATTTTCCACAAAAATACGCTGTAATAGCTTGTATTACTGACTATCAAAATCCTTCTCATGCTTTCAAAAACCCCTTCGGTTGGAAAGATTCCAATGGCTGGTATCATCGTTTTACCGACAGTTATGAAAACGGAGGTTATAATTATGATCCTGCTAATGTTATCGTTCTCACTGATGTTGCTAATGAGAATTTGTATGATGGAAACTTAGCTAACAACTACGCAGTTGAAAGCACCATCAAGACCTACTTGAATCTCTTTGTTGACAAAGCTGATCCTAATGATATCATTTCCTTCATCTTCTCTGGTTGCGCATATAGTATCATGGATGGCGGTACTGAAGTTAACACTTACTTATGTACTTACGAATATCACGAAGATGCGGGCGGATATCTATACGATTATGAATTAGCTGAGATTTTTGAAGATAGTCGTGCATATACTAACTTTATCTTCCTCGATGTCTCTCATGCTGGTGGTTTTGTTAATGAAATAGAGGCAATGACAAGCTACTCAAATACTTACTTTGCTGGAGCTTGTGATACCCTAGGTCAGAAATATTGGGAATACGATGATTACTGGGAAACTGGTGATGGATCTCTTTGGACTTACTGGTTTCTTGAAGCTCCATATTTCATTGGTGGTTATCCTCCATATGGGGCAGTTATTGATATTCATAACATCTTCATTGATGGTAAGTCTCTCTGGTTTAACTATGTAAGTAATAATCTTCTTGGAGTCTATCCTCCTATCACCGTAGGATACGTTCCATATGAGGATAAACCTATTTTCCGCAATGGATCAGGTAGTGAATTGTATCTTGATATAGATTGGTGGTATTACTAATACCCACCTCTCTCTTTTCCTTTTTAAGATTGAATAGATATTTATTTATCTCTGTTTCATATCTATGATATTTGATGAAATCCTCTCAAGATAAGAATCGTGAAGATCAACTAAAGAAATTCCAGAGAATAATTGATTATAATTGTATTAGGGAAAACAGTCTCCGATTTGCTCTGACGACTGTCGATTATTTTTATGAGATTCAAAACTAAGTAATCCATGGTTTGACTGATGAAGACATTAAATCTATGTCATCTATTACTCAATCAGCATTTCAAACTCTAGGGGGTAAAGTTCTTGATGTTATAATCTTGTCCAAAGCTATTTGGAACAATGTCTCTACTTCTGAAGAACTTGATAATATTCGCAAAATAAAGACTAGTAATAAACGATTGAAGGAAATTGCTCTCTACTATAATCTTCAAGACTTTGTTTTTTGGAGTCAAAGTCAGATAAAAGAAAAACAATGGGAGAACTCTAACAAACTTCTCCCCAATACTCTAGAAGCAATTATTGGGGCTGCTTTCTTTGATAGAGTAATAGATGCAGCTGAGAAAATAGTGGGTAGATTTGATATTTATGATTGGGAATCAATGGAATGATCACTTCTTATTACGAAGTAGTTCTTTAATATGGAGAAATTGTAACATATCTTCTTAGTTCTATTTTATTCTTTTCACCAGAGTTTCTAGAAATCTTAGTTAAGTGATACTCCAATTTTCTCTTTATGTTGAATTCTTTATTCGTTGAATCTTCATCTGAATTGTCACGGTTGCAAAAGTCAGAGTAAAATAGTTTGAATCTCTGTGTTTTGTGGTGTTTATTAGTTCAGTTATGATGTAAGAAATAGAATGGAAATTAAGAGAATACGATTAGAAGACATTCCTGAACTATATATTAAAATTGCCTTGTTCTTCTTATCTCAAGATACGGTAAGAGAGGAGGAAGAAGAAATCTTTGAAGATGCTCTTCGAAAGTCTTCCAAGCCAGAGTATAAGGATATAAAGAAAATTGGTAGAGATGTAATGATTAACAAGAAGTATATCCATGGAGGCCTTGATTTCCTTGCAACTAATTCCAAAGATCAAAAGATATATGCTTTTGAGGTTGTATCTGATTATCTTCCACTCTTTTGGGGTATGTACGCTATTCAAATGAAAGAAATTTTAAAACAAGAAGAAGTGAAATTTGACTATTACTATTTGGCAATACATAAATCTAAATTGCTTAGCTACGAGAATCTTCCGAACTATTTACACTACTTGCTTTCCGAAGCATATTTTGAAGGTGTAAACATTTGTACCTTTGATACTATTATTACTAGCAAAACTTATGATGTCTTAGAAGTTGATACTGATCGTAAAAAATCAAATTTTTTCAAAATTCTTATCAGATGGACTGAGAAATTTCTAGATGTTACAAACAATTCAAAATTTACTAATTTTAACTTAGCAACAACTCTTGTAGCTGCAATCATAAGTCTTTTCTCCTATCTAATATTGAGTCTTTTCTATCAAGACTTTGTACCTTATTTTATATATTCCTTGATTTCAATAATAATAATGTCCAGTTTAATTTCTTATCAGAGGTTCAAGAAAGAGAAAGAAAATAAACAGAAAACGAAAGAATTAGCAAAAGAGTATTTGGATGGTTCAATCCAATGGGATTTCAATTCAGGAAGATGGGATTATGTACTTGCACAAGAGGAAGAATCTCTAGTTGAAGATTACGAATCTCTACTTGACGAGTATAATACTCTAGTTGTTGAGTATAAGGCTCTTGTTATTGAGAATAGAAAACTGAGGAACATCATAGAAAATCATAATGGATAACAAATACTTCGTCAAATAGCAAATCTATTCACTAAGCATAAACATCGAATTTCTTTCTTGACTTATTGAATATTGTAGCTAATTTTCTTCAGAACTAGAATGCCCATCGAACCCATGTTCCTCCCAAAATTCTAATCTTTTGCGATTATCATAATTATCTATTATAAATCTTAAATCACTGATCACATCATGTTCATCTTCAATAAAATGCTTCTCAAAAACTGACAAGAAGAACATTAGTTCTTCCTTAGGTGTGCGAATGTTCAAATATCTATCCCAATCAGTAGTTAATCTAATCATGTTCCTATTTCTAGCTTTGACTAATTTTATGATGTGTCGTTCTGCTTGAAGTAAATCACTCTTTTTATAGAAATGCATCCCCCAAGAATAGTAATAATTATCGAAATCTAAGAAGTCTAAGATTATCTCTAGAGTTCCTAAAGATAGATTCTGTTTTTCATCAGAGGATAACGGAGGATGTCTATAAACTTCTTTTATGAAACTCTTCAAGTATATATTTGATTCAATCTCCTTTAATTTTGCATATATCTTGTGAAAAACTCTATCTCCAAAATTAAAAAACAAGAGTCTGAGCAAATCTTGAAAAATGTCACTAGTATCTTGCTCTAAGGACTCATAAAATGAAATTTCAAGATCTCTTCTTAGATCACTGTATGTTATAGTAGTGACTGACCAACTGTCAATAATTGAACTATATGATGCTTTCAGAGGCATTTTAGTCCAAGTATCTATTATTGGTCGAATTGCTCCTATGGTTAATTTTTCTTTAAAGATAGATAAGTAATATATTAAATATCTATTAACTAAATTATCATTAGTAGGGAGTATTTTTAATACCGAATCTATTGCTCCTTCCTCTTTATGCATGCACAAGTACTGAGCAACAGTAAAGCGAACATGTTCATTTTCATTATTCAGATTATGAATTAGCACTTTCAGTTTTGCAGTGTTTTCAATTCGAGAAATTGCATCTATTGCATTTTGAATTGATAAACTATCAACGACTGAATCAAGTAGTTTCTGAATTTGATTCTCTTTAACTAGTTTCTCTATCTGCTTCTTTTTCAATCCATTTTTCTTGATGTTTTTTTCTCTTGCTAACCAAAAATCACTGAAATACTTCTGAATCTCATCTGTAATAATTTCAATAAATTCTTCTACTTCCTCTTCACCATAATCATAAGTATAGCCTTCTTCGTATAGAGAAACAAAATGGGAACTCTCAACTTTGATTTTCAGGATTCTGTGAAGTAAAACCTTTGATCTTTCTGCGCTACGCCATGAAGATTTTTCATTTTCTGCTAATTTAAGTTCTACATCATCACACAGTTTCTTTAGAATGAGATGGTATAAACGTGTTAGATATTGGCTAATCCAATAAACATTTCCAAAGATATATTCTTCTTCAACTGGGTGCAATTCCTCATGGACGTTTAACTTTTCTTTTGCAATTCTGATGAATGCTTCTGTATGTCTTATAAGTTGTTCATCAGGTTTTTTGATTTCATTGTAAATTTTCTTATAGATCTCCTTTTCTCTTCTATCTCTTTCATTTTTAATCCATTCTTTAATCCTGTTTAACTCTTCTTTGATGAATTTAATGGAAAAAAGAAAACTTTTCCAATGATTACCTTGAGCTAGAAAATATTCTAGATCATATATTCCTAGATTGCTGTGAGAACCGATATGATCACTGTATTCAATTTTTAGTTTTCCAATATCAATTTCGCTTTTAGGTAACCATAACCACTCTTTTCTTAACCATGAAACCATCTCCTTGAGATTTTCAATGAATTCCTCACGCATAAATTCTTCTGCTAAATGGCAAAGTTTCTCTTCTTTAGGATCACCAAACATTCCTGGATTTGGAGCTTCAGAAAATGTCTCTACGGGATACTTGAAAATCTTTAAATTAAAATTACTTAAGTGCTGATTACATGATTTCAGTAAAGATTTCTTTTTATTATGAGCACATGATTTGAAGTCTTCCATCAGTCATGAAACCCATTCTATGTTTAAATATTTTACTAGAGATAAAACTCAAGAAAACTTCTGCACCGATGGTCGGTAAATATCTCTCCCTGAATGTCCCTGTTGCGAATCTCAACGTTATTGACGTCTTCCCTACTCCTTTTACTTCTATTTTCTTTCTTAAAGTTATTGAATGTTGTAGCTAAGTTTTGATGATGAAGGATTAGGAACCCTTCTTACTTAGCGAGTTTAGACTATTCTGATTAACTAAAACTAGAATTTGTTAATAGAAAATACTTAGTTAAGTTAGGATGGAAAACTGAAAAAATAAAGAAAGTGTTTGAATATTAATTAGAACATTTCCTCATCTTCATAGTAGGGTATAATTTTCCCACTAATAAACTCAAACAAGATTGGTTCTCCAGCCAATTCTGGCTTCCCTTTAACATTTATTACTCTTACTTCTGTGATTGGTCGATCAGTTTTTGTTTTGGATTTTGTTACCCTAATTGTTACATCACAATTATGTTCAATTGCTCTTACTAAAAGAGGATCATGAGCATCATAATGAAGTGTAAAGACGGTAACTGAACCTTCTTTCTTGTTTGCAGCCAATCTATTTTGTAGGAAAGAAAATATAACGTTTTTACTTTCATCCGATGCATAGATTATTGAGGATAGAGAAATCACAATTCCTCTTTTTAGTACTTGTTGATTCTGAACATGTAGAAATGATCTACGTATAGTTTCATTTATTTCTCTTGGTTTTCCAAGATCATTAACAGCATATTCATGTGCGGTTTTAATATCTGTATAGCCAAATGGATTACTAAAGGCATCAATAAATTTCAACCGGCCAGTAGCTTCAAGCATATCAGGATTTACTCCTATACCGTTCATAACTTGGTCATAATATTCGTAAGGATGTTCTGTGGAGAAGATATATCCGTACTCTCCTGATCTTAATCCCTCTGCCAGAAATTGTAAGACAAACGGATCAGCTTCAGCTCCTATTTCATCTTCAATTAAAACATTAGAACCAGCGGGTATGCCTCCCCCTAATATTTCATCTAAGGTTGGAATACCAAAGGTGAATAGTTTTGTTTCTCCTTGAGTGTTTGGTGAAAACATGTAATCATCTCTTTACTCTAATCAAATCTAAAGGATTTCAAATATTAAAATATAGTGCTAGGTTTCACTGAAATCAGAATTTTTTAGCTATTTTCTTCCTCAGTTTAGCATCTAGCTCATTAGGAGTCATGTAATCATAATCGGAATATTGAACTTTCTTTTGCTGCGTTGGTATTTCCTTCTGCTGAGGTTTAACAGGTCTCAAACACTGTCCTGTATCACTCATTTTCCTCTCTCTACACTCTGCATAATTACACATGTAACCAAGACACTCTCCACTGTCCATTTGGCAGAGGAAAACCTTCTTTCCATTCTTATTAACGATTTTGAGCATTCTTTTGCTACAATAAAAGGATCTGCAAGTTAGTTTGCATTCACGATCAGTAGTATTGGCTGTCATTGAAAACTACTTGTTTATTTTTATGTAATAGATTTTATTTTATATTTAAGTTTTTTTTCAATTACATTTTTAAGTAATTTCACCATGGAACGGATTTTACTCCAATTGAATATGCAAAAAGATTTGCACCCAAGTGTAACAGTGGTGCTATAACCAGCAATGTAACTAGAAATTGCCAAGGTAAAATTTTGAACGCTGGCCAACTCCATAATAAACCAAAAATCATGTATCCTATCTGGTCAAACACGGGAAAACTTCCTCCTGATTTAATGTTTATTCGCCTTTTAATGAATGAACCTATCATATCTCCAAAATTACATCCCCAACCCATCAAAAAACCTATCCACATTGGATATTGAAACCCTATATCCCCATATTGTTCCATCATTAGATCATGAGAGAGATAGAACACTATAATACTAGTTAAGATTCCGCCAATAAGACCACTAAGTAATCCTTGAATTGTTTTATGATCGCCTAAAATTCGCTTTCCATCGAAGAAATTCTTGTAGGCATCGATTGGGTATCCTCCACCAAATAGTGCGGGGGCTGCATTTGATACGAAAATTGGCACAGCAAAAAGGAAGGCTAAACCCACATCTAGCATAAATCCCATGTAAATCACATTGTGTTGATAGACTTTGCTGTATATTGTATTATATAAAATCTGCGAAAACTTACTTTAAGAATTGAAATATCAAAAAGATTAATTGGGAGTATTAAATATGTAATGTTGAATGTACGACATTGCTTTCATCTATTCAGACATTTTTAAAAAACATGAGATGGATAAGTTACACCCTGAGTCTCCTCAACGTCTAGATGAAATAATGGAAGCAGTTAAAAAAATTCAGCAACAAAAACAGTATAAAATTACTACCCTAGTTCCTGAAGTTATTGATGAAGAATATCTCCTATCTGTTCATGTTAGTGATCATATAGAAAAAATAAAAGCGATATCTAAAGCTGGAGGGGGGATGATAAGTATTGATACAACTCTGAATGAGCACACCTATTTTATAGCAAAATATGCAGCAGGAGCAACTAAACAAGCAGCGCAATTAGTAGATGAGAATAAAGCAAAAAGAAGTTTTGCATTAGCTAGACCTCCAGGTCATCATGCGGAAAGTAATACAGCAGGAGGATTTTGTTATTTTAATAATATTGCAATTGCAGCTGAATGGTTAATACAATATAAAGGATATAATAAAATAGCAATAATAGATATCGATCATCATTTTGGAAATGGTACATCTCACATCTTCTATCATAGAAAGGATGTTCTCTATATATCACTCCACGCACATCCTATGTATTCTTATCCAGGCACAGGTTTCCCTCATGAAATCGGAGTTTCAGAAGGTGAGGGGTATAATGTGAACATTTGTCTTCTACCAGGAGTAGAAAGTATAGATTGGTTGAAATCACTTGAATTTGCTCTCGAAATTACTAGACAATATAAACCTGAAATCATACTCGTCTCAGTTGGTTTTGATTCCCTTTTTGGTGACCCTGTAGGAGTAATGAACGTAGGAACTAATGCATTTCAAGCAGCAGGTTATCTTATTAACGAAACAGCGAAAGAATGCTGTCAAGAGAAGATTGTTTGTACTCTTGAAGGAGGATACAAGATTGAACAACTGAAAGATGTTAGTTTTAAATTTATTTCTGGTTT
>Ga0272441_10004981_pt1 | contig 23504 bp, 20 predicted proteins | sample SSMProp6N_FD_193582 | JGI IMG/M metagenome (GOLD analysis project Ga0272441, IMG submission 193582) | Marine sediment archaeal communities from Little Sippewissett salt marsh, Falmouth, MA, United States - SSM-Prop-6N | ecosystem: Environmental > Aquatic > Marine > Wetlands > Sediment ...
CTCCCAATGGGATATTCGCCCTGCAAGTCGTCAGGTGTTTCGGGCGATGTTTATGCGTCCCAGTCCAGGCGCTGCTCGTTTTTCCAGTAGAACCTGCCGAGCAGGTGGGCGAGGATCAGCAGGCTGTAGAACGCGAGAAACAGGGATAGGTATCCGAGCGCCCAGGATCGGAACAGCAAGACGCCGGCGGTGGGGATGAGCACCCAGAACAGATAGCAGAACGGTATCAGGAAGCAGTACCTCAGGTGCGTTTTGAGTATCGACCGCAGGAGAAGGATTGGGTTGAGCCCGGCGAAGGAATCGAACATCACCACGGCCAGCAGCGCCATCGGAAAGACAAAGCCGCCCCCGGCGTACAGGACCTGGAAAAGCGGATCGGTGCGGTGCGTGCGGGCCAGATAGACCAGCGCCGGGGCCATCACGAACAAAGCGCAGATCACCACGCGAAAAGCCTGCCCCAGAATTTCGCCCAGGCCCGGGGTCGTGGCGATCGTGTCGGCTGCTCGGATGCCGCCGGCGGCGCTGTCCCGGATGCACTCGCAGGCGTACCAGTGGATGTAGAACAGAAACAGGAGCATTCCCAGCCAGTGGAGCATGATGAAGAGGACCCAGAGGATCAGGGCGGGCCCGAAGACTCCGCTGAAGACGCGAAAGAATTTCAGCGCGACCCGCAGGAGGAAGGGGACACCGACGCAGATGAAGAGCAGGCTCAATCCCGCCTTATTCATCGGATAGAAGAAGATGTCGATCATCCAGGGCAGCTTGCGTTGCGGCGGGGGTTCGTCCTCGCCGGGGAGCCGGCCGCCCTGCATGGCTCGCAGACGGCCCAGAACGGTTTCAGGGTCCTCCTCCGGTTGCAGCGGCGGACGCGTCGCCACCTGTGCCGGGGAGACATCCAGCAGCGTCACGTCGTGCAAAGGCGAGCTTTGATCCGGTTCGGCCGCCGGGGCCACGGGGGGCTGCGAAGGGATCGCGTCGTTCTTCCCGTCCGGGATCGTCACGATATGTTTGCACTTCGGGCATCTCCCCTTTTTCCCGGCACGAGATGCCGGGACCGACAGCCTGCAGCCACAGTTGTCACACACAAATCTCATGGGACGGCGATTCTTCTTCCCTTCGTCGAGATCGGGGTGGGTTCTGTCATTAGAGCCTCACCGGCAATCACAAGACGGCCGACACGGCTTGATGTTAATCCATTTAGCCCGGCCAGGGTATAGGAAACAGCCTGAGACTCCGGGTTTTCCTTGGGCGCGAGAGCCGTCCGGCGTCTCGTTGCCAGCGGTGCCGCGACGTGTTAATGTATGTCGCGTCAATTTGGGTCTTTTTGCGTGGAAAGGGTAGGGCATTGACTATTCGGGATATTGGAAACGGTGGTTCGGGTATCAGCGGGCCGGAAGGCGGCCGGGCAAGCGCTGTGCGTGTTGTTGTGACGGTTTTCATCTTCGCATCGTTGCTTTGCCCGGAGAGAGCGGGCGCGCAGGGCACGCGGTCGGATTACGAGCGGGCGCTGGGGCTGCGCGAGGCGACGGCGAACAAGGTGTACCGCGACCGGGTGCGGCCGCACTGGTTCGCGGACAATACCCGGTTCTGGTATCGCAACGACCTGCGCGACGGCCGACGGGAGTTCATTCTCGCCGATGCCCAAGCGGGCACGCGCCAGCCTGCTTTCGATCATGGCCGCCTGGCGGAGGCGCTGGCTGCCGCTACCGGTCAGGAGGTGTCCGGCGATCGCCTCGCCATCGACCGTCTGACCTTCAACGAGGCCGGGACGTCCGTTGCGTTTAGCTACAAAGGCAAGTGGTGGACGTGCGACCTGAGCTCGTACGAGGTTGAGACCGCGACGCGGGACGAGCGGGCGGGCTCGGCGCTGGAGCCGCTGCGCTGGCCCCGGTCGAGCCGCCGGACCGGGGAGGAGACCTCGATTACTTTCATCAATCGTACAAAGAAGGACATCGAGATTTACTGGATCGACTCCGAGCGGCAGCGAAAGCGCTACGCCACGGTCGCCGCCGGCGCCCAGCATCGCCAGCACACCTATGCCGGCCACGTCTGGCTGGTCACGGACAAGGACGGAAAGGTGCTGGTTGCGTTCATGGCTGACGAGGCCGCGGGCGACGCGGTGATCGACGAACAAACGATACGAGAGGCCGCCAATCGCCGGGGTCCCGGGGAACCGAGAGGGTCCCGCGCACGCGGCGAGTCGCCCGACGGCAAATGGGCGGCCTTCATCCAGGATCACAACCTTCACGTGCGGAATCCGGAGACGGAGGAGGAGATCACGCTGACCGACGACGGGACCGAAGACGACGCCTATTCGGATCGATTCCACTGGTCGCCCGATTCGACAAAGCTCGTGGTCCTGCGCGTTCGCAAGGGATTCGACCGGGAGATTCATCTGATCGAATCGTCGCCGGAGGACCAGTTGCAGCCGAAGCTGCACACGCTGTCGTATCGCAAGCCCGGGGACGACATTCCGCAGGCCCGCCCGCATCTGTTCGATATAGCTTCCAGGCGACGCATTCCCATCTCGGACGAACTGCTCCCGAATCCGTGGAGCATCTCCGAGATTCACTGGTGGCGGGGGGCTGGGCGGTTTACGTTCCTCTACAACCAGCGCGGGCACCAGGTGTTGCGCATTATCGCGGTGGACGCCGAGAGCGGCGCGGCCCGCGCGGTCGTTGACGAGCATAGCGACACCTTCATTGACTACGCCGGCAAGCGATTCAGCCACTACCTGGATGCCACCGACGAGATCATCTGGATGTCCGAACGCGATGGCTGGAATCACCTGTACCTCTACGACGCCGGGACGGGGCGCGTGAAGAACCAGATCACCCGGGGGCAATGGGTCGTTCGCCGTGTGGATCGCGTGGATGACGAGAAGCGGCAGATCTGGTTTCGGGCCGGTGGCATTCGGCCGGGGCAGGACCCGTACTACGTTCATACCTGTCGGGTCAACTTCGACGGTTCCGGGCTCGTCGTGCTCACCGAGGGCGACGGGACGCACGAGGTGGACTTTTCGCCGGATCGGCGATTCCTGCTGGACCGCTGGTCGCGGGTGGATCAACCGCCCGTCACCGAGCTGCGCAGCGCCGCCGACGGTCGCCTGATTTGCGAGCTGGAGCGGGCCGACTGGACGGATCTGCTCGATACGGGCTGGCGGGCGCCGGAGCGGTTTGTTGCCAAGGCCCGCGATGGCAAGACCGACATCTACGGGATTATTATTCGACCCATCAGCTTCGATCCGGACCGAAGCTACCCCGTCATCGAGCAGATCTACGCGGGGCCTCAGGGAGCGTTTGTGCCGAAATCCTTCACGCTGGCGGTAAAACAGCACGCCATCGCCGAACTCGGTTTCATCGTCGTGCAAATGGACGGCATGGGTACCTCGTATCGCTCCAAGGCCTTTCACGACGTGTGCTGCAGGAATCTGGGCGATTCCGGATTTCTCGACCGCATTTTGTGGATGAAAGCCGCGGCGGCGAAGTACCCCTACATGGACTTGACGCGTGTCGGCATCTATGGTGGCTCGGCGGGTGGCCAGAGCACGCTGCGCGCCCTCCTGGCCCACGGCGATTTCTACAAGGTGGGCGTCGCCGATTGCGGTTGCCATGACAACCGAATGGACAAAATCTGGTGGAACGAACTGTGGATGGGTTGGCCGCTGGGACCGCACTACGAAGAGCAGTCCAATGTGACGCAGGCCCACAGGCTGCAGGGCAAGCTGCTGCTGACCGTCGGCGAGCTGGACCGGAACGTCGATCCGGCCTCGACGATGCAGGTCGTCGATGCGCTGATCAAGGCCGACAAAGACTTCGATTTTCTGATCGTTCCGGGGGCCGGACACGGCGTGGGCGAGAGGCCTTATGCCAGCCGCCGACGCATGGATTTCTTCGTTCGTCACCTGCTTGGCGTCGAACCCCGCAGCCGCCCGTAGGTATTCTCCGCAACCAAACTGGGGACCGCGAAGACCCGAAATTGCTTCTGGTCGGGCTTGACTTCTGCCAACCGCGAGGTAGAGATCCCGGTCCCCAGGCCGGCGGCTCGCGGCTGATGCACCGGAAATTTTTCTGAGAAGCAAAGGGCTATAACACCAAGGGAGAGGGGCTTCAGAGGCGCGGGAGGGCTTTTTGTTTCGGGCGGAGCGGCCTATTTTGTATAATGGGATAAATGGTACGTAAACTGGTACAAGTACATCGTTTGGATAACTACGACGAGGTCGGGCAGAACCTGCAGTACTGGCTAAGCCGGTCGGGCGCAGAGCGTCTGGCTGCGGTCGATTTCTTGAGGCGGCAGCTCTATGGAGACACAGAAGGACTTCGAAAAACTGTTGGCGTTATTCAACGCGCACGAGGTTGAATACGTTGTAGTGGGTGGCTACGCGCTGGCCTTCCACGGGGTCCCGCGGGGCACGGGCGATCTCGATCTGCTTGTCAAGGCCGACCACGAGAACGCCGGGCGCATCCTGGCGGCTTTGGACGAGTTTGATTTTGCCTCGATGCAGTTGACGCACGCCGATTTTGTCATGCCGGGCAACGTCGTCGAGCTTGGCGAGCCTCCGGTGCAGATCGACATCATGACCGGGCTTACGGGTCTGTCGTGGGAGGAAGTGGCCACGGGGAAGGTGCGCACCGAGTACGGGCGGACGCCGGTCTACATCATCGGCAGGGAATCTCTGGTCGCCAACAAGAAGGCGCTGGGCCGGCAGCGGGACCTGGCCGATCTGGAAGCGATCGGCGAACTCTGACGTTCCCGTCGGCAACGACGGTGGAATTCTCCGGTTTCGGGCGACAAGTTTGCGAAAAAAAGTGCTTGCTCCGGAACAACCTCACCGATATACTACAAGTTTTCGTGTATGTGCACAGAACGTCTGTGGCAAGGAGATGGATCAGTGAAGACTGAATTGCTTGATTTCGTTGAGAGCCAGAGCCTGAAAAAGGAGACGCCGCATTTTGAGATCGGCGACACGGTGGATGTTCACTGCCGTATCCAGGAGGGCGAAAAGACCCGGACGCAAGTTTTTACGGGCACGGTAATTGCGCGCAAGGGTCGGGGCATCAACGAGAGTTTTACCGTCCGGCGTATGGTCGGCAACGAAGGTGTGGAGCGGGTTTTTCCGATTAACTCGCCGAACGTTTTGGACATTCGGGCGACCCGCAGCGGCAAAGCCCGGCGGGCCAAGCTGTACTACTTGCGGGGTCGCACGGGCAAGGCCGTCAGGCTGGCCCAGCGCCACAGCGAGCATACCGTATCGAGGTAGGCGCCTTCCCGGTCTAAGGGGCCAAAGCCTGATATCTGGCAGATTTTTCAAGCCGCAGTGGATTGCGGCTTTTTTTCTATTAAGCCGGCGTGCGTGTGGAACACCGGAGTTTTTGCCAGGAACGTGCGGGGCGTGAGCGATGTTTCCGAGTCGTCGCAGATTGTTGGGGGATCGAGCCCGGTTGGGGCGCTGGGGCGAGAGATACTGCGAGCGTTTTCTCAAGAAAAAGGGCCTCGCGACGCTGGCCCGCAACTACTCCTGCCGGTCGGGCGAGTTGGACCGGATCATGGTGGATGCGGACGGGACGATTGTTTTCGTCGAGGTCCGTTCGCGGGCGGACGAGGCCTTCGGTCCGGCCGAGGACACCATCACGCCGGCCAAGAGACAACGCCTGATCCGAGCCGCTCGATACTTCCTCGCCGCTCACCAGATCGAAGATCGCCCGCTCCGCTTCGACATTGTTACCGTGATCCTCGGGCCCCGCGGCTTCCCGCAAATTCGTCATTATGAACGTGCTTTTGTGCCGTGAAAGCTCCGACGTAAATCAGAGTAACTCTGGGACGCAGGTGTGATATGGGCAGAATGAGACGGCGTGGTTCTGTTGCTGTCGGGATTTCTCCTGGTCGGCTGCCGTTGGCTGCAGGACGGCCCGGTCGAGCCGCCCCGGGTTCTGGCTGAGTTTCCGCTCGATCTCAACACGCGGTGGATTCTGCTGCCGGTTACGTTCGAAGGCCAACAGTACCGGTTCGTTCTGGATACCGGCAGCACCGGTCTATTGTCGGGAAGCCTCAAGAGAGGCGTATTCGAGAAGATCCGGTCGCAGTCCGATGCTCTCGAATATCGCAGCGTCAGCGCCGTAGACCCCAACGGCATCGCATATCGCAAAGGGCTATGCCAAAACGATCTTTTGGCGGAGGTCGATGGCCGGGACGCGTCCGGGGTCACCTTGATTGGCTTGCTCAGGTCCGTGGTGCAGCACAGCAAGAGTGAGATCGATGGTGCCATTAACCTTGCATTCAGACGGAAGGATACCATACACCGCGTTTCATTCACGCGGAGCGATTTCATGCCGGAGGAGCACGAAGCGAACTGACGCATGTTCCCATACGTTCCTGCGCCGCGGATGAAATGACGGTACCGGTTCCGTCGCTGTCAGGGAATTGCCACTTTCCTGGTTTTGCTTTGGGGATTTGAAATCCAGGCTCGTGTGGAGTATGCTGAAGCCGCACGTGTGCAGGTGCGACAAGAGCGTCAGAGCCATGTATTACGCGCTCTTTTTGCCCTCGTTTCGAGGTTTACCAGGAGAATTAGGACGCAGATGGTGGAATTGATTGATACGCATTGTCATTTGACGTTTGAGCCGTTGGCCGATGACGTGGCGGGTGTGGTGGACCGCAGTCGGGACGCGGGGGTGAGCGGGTGGATTACGGTTGGGACGAGCATCGAGGACAGCCGGCGGGTGGTGGCGCTGGCAGAGCAGTATGAGGGCATGTACGCGAGCGTTGGCGTTCATCCCCACGATGCGCGTCTGGTCGACGAGGCGATGTTGGCGGAATTGGAGACTGTTGCGCGGGCGGGAAAGGTCGTGGCGATCGGCGAGACGGGCCTGGATTACCACTACAATTTCTCGACCCCGGACGAGCAGAAGCAGGTGTTCGCGGCGCACCTGGAACTGGCTGCGAGGCTGGATCTGCCTGTCGTGATTCACAGCCGGGAGGCGTTTGATGATACGATGGCAATTCTCGATCGCGCTTCGGCTTTGAAGGGGGTGGTCTTTCACTGTTTCGGCGGTACGGCCGAGCAGGCCCACCTTGTGTTGGAGAGGGGGTGTTTTGTCTCATTTACCGGCGTCGTAACCTTCAAGAACGCCCAGAAGGCTCGGGAAGCGGCAAAGGTCGTTCCTTTGGACAGGCTGATGGTCGAGACGGATTGTCCGTACATGTCGCCCGAGCCCGTACGCAGGCAGAAGCCCAACGAGCCGGCCTTGATGACGCATACCGCCGGTTTCCTGGCTGCCTTGAAAGGCCGAAATCCCGAGGACTTCGCGAGAGAAACGACGAGGACGGCGGAGACGTTTTTCTCGCTGGAGCCGAGCGACTGAGCGGGGCGACGCGAGGCTGATACTTCACCCTGTTTGCAACCCTATATATCGGACCGGTGTCCTTTTTGGCCAGGTGTCTAATTGCTTTAGAATCAGCTTTTTCAGTGCTGTAAAATGGGTTTCTGCCGGTCGGTTTGACTTTTTCATTTCTCGGGCCTATATTTAGTAGCTGAGCTTCTTTTCGGAGGCCGGAGTGGAGTACGATTCGGGCTTTGCGGGGGTGACTGACTTCCGCTGAAGGTGTATCTTTTTTGGGAAGGACTTGCATAGCAACTTATGCCAGGGGTATACGATTACGCCACCATAAACCAGGTGCAACAGGCCAATGACATCGTGGACGTGGTAAGCGAGCACGTCAGCCTCAAGAAGAAGGGGCGTGAGATGGTGGGTCTGTGTCCCTTTCACGAAGACCACCGGCCCAGCATGAGCGTGAGTCCGACCAAGCAGATTTTCAAATGCTTCGCTTGCGGTGTGGGCGGTGACGTTCTCAAGTTTGTGCAGATGCGCGAGAATCTGACATTTCCGCAGGCAGTGGAACGTCTGGCCGAGCGCGCGGGGATTCAACTCAAGCAGGCCCGGCGGGCCGCACCGCCGCGGGGCGGTGAAGCCTTCGATGTCGATCCCAATGCCCTGGCCAGATTGAATGCCTGGGCTGTGAAGTTCTTCCAGAAGTCCCTGAACGATCCGGAGAAGGGTAAATGCGCCCGGGACTATCTGGCGCAGCGCGGTATCTCGGCCGAGAGCATAGAGAAGTGGCGTCTCGGGCTGGGGCCGAACCAGGTGGATGCCTTGGCCAAGGCGGCCCACGCGCGGAATATCCCGGCTGACTTGGCTCAGCAGGGCGGTTTGGTCACCGGGTCCGGTCAGGACAAATTCGTCAATCGGTTGATGTTTCCGATCACGGACGTGACCGGGAGGGTCTGTGGTTTCGGGGGACGCACGCTGAACGATACGGGGGCCAAGTACATCAACTCTCCCACGACGCCTCTGTTTGACAAGAGCAATACTCTGTATGGCCTGGAGCAGTCCCGGCATGAGATCGTTTCCGGCGGCACCGCGATTGTCGTCGAGGGCTATACGGACGTGATTATGGCCCATCAGGTTGGCTGTGCGAATGTGGTCGCGGCGCTGGGGACGAGTTTCACCACGGGTCACGGGCGGATGCTGCGCCGGTATGCGAAAAAAGTCATTCTGGTGTTCGACAGCGACACCGCCGGGATGGCAGCGGCCAACCGGGCGCTGGAGGTGTGTCTGGCCCAGCGGCTGGATATCGAGCTGGGGTTCGTTCCGGACGGAAAAGACCCGTGCGATTTCCTGGTTTCGGCGGGCAAGGAAGGTTTCGATCGTGTTATCGAACAGGCCACCGACGTTTTGCAGTTCAAGTGGGACCGGCTCAAGGCGAGCTTTCGGACCGACGATTCGCTGGCCGGCCGTCGGGGGGCGCTGGACGAGTTCCTGCAGGCCGTGGCGACCGGTTTGATGTCGCAAAATTTGCCCGTCCTCGAAAGCGGGCTGCTGGTCAACAAGGTCTCGCGGATTGTTGGGCTTACGCCGCGCGAAATCAACGGGGATTTGAGCCGGAGGATGCAAAGGCTCAGGAGACCGACCGTTGAGGAGCAGGCGGCCCGCGAAGACGTCGATTGGGGCCAGGGTCTGTACGCCGCAGCCCAGCGGGAGGTCCTGGAGGTGCTGCTCAACGAGCCCGGGCTGTATCATTCCATCGGAGAAGAAATCACGGAGGATCTGTTCGACGTGCCGATCCTCCGGGAAATCGCGTCGGTGTTATTGGACCTGATTCGCTCCAGCGAGGATTATTCGATCGGCGTGCTCCTGGCGCGAACGGAGTCGGTTCAGGTAAGCAATTGCCTGATGGAGCTGCTGGCCGTCGGAGAACGCAAGGGTAACTACGAATCGCGCCTGGTGGATTCACTGAAGGTCCTGCACCGTCACGTCGCCCGCGGGCAGACGGCTCGGACCGATAGGACGCAGACAAAGGACAATATTGTGGAGCCTGGGAAGAAACCGGTGCAACGGCGAAACCCATACAGTATCGGCCTGACGTAAGGGCGCAAAGCGTGATAAATCCCTGTAGGATGAACAATTACGCGAACAACGGCGTACACCGGATGAATCCGGAGATAAGGCAAAAGACAGAGCTGTTCTGAGCCGACAGAGGTAGTGACCTCGCGGTTGGGCAATTTAGTTTTAGCGGAGTCCGTATTGTGGCGAAGAAAGTAAGGAAGTCGAAAAAGGCAACGGACATGAATCAAACGGACACAAAAGAAACGAACCAGACGAGCGAAGAGCCGGTGGCCAGCATAACCTCGGGTGAGACCGAGCAGTTGATCAAGGAACTGACGGTCCTGGGCAAGAAGCGGGGATTCCTCACGTATGAGGAGATGAACGACACCTTGCCGGACAATGCGGTCAGCCCCAGCCGTCTCGAACGGTTTCTGGGCGCCCTGGATGAGATGGGGATTCGTCTGATCGATGAGAGTGACGCGGACGCCCGGAATCTGCGCAAGGACGGCGAGGATTTCGAGGAGGATGCCGGCGGCCTCGACGAAAACGGTACGAGCAAGGAAGGCGAATCCGCGGGCGAGGATGCGGCTCTGGAGAAGGCTCTTGCCGAAGGGGCGGCGTCGCGGCGTATCGACGATCCCATTCGAATGTACCTGACGCAAATGGGTCAGATTCCTCTGTTGGCCCGCAAGGACGAGATCTCGCTGGCCCGCAAGATCGAGCTGGCCCGCATGGCCTTTCGACGCAAGATGCTCCAGTGTGACTACTGCGCCCGCAACGCCATGGATCTGCTGCAGCAGGTCTACGACGGCTCCATGTCGTTCGACCGGACGATCAAGACGGGAACCACGCCGCTCACGACCAAGGGGGTCATCCGGAAACGGATGGTTGCGAACCTGAAAACAGTCTCGCAATTGCTCGACAGCGACCAGGCGCTCTACAAAAAGACGGGCGCCGACGGCGAGAAGGAACTGAGCAAAGCCGACGCGAAAAAGTTGCGTCGCAACCGTCGCAAGATTGCGACGCTTCTGGAAGAGCTGAGCCTGCGCACGAGTCGCATCCAGCCGATGAAGGCCAAACTGTACGGCATTTGCGAGAAGATGCGCCAGCTTGAAAAGACGATTGCGGCGGGCGTCAACGAGATCATGACGCTTGAAGATATAGATACCGCCAGGCAGGAATTGATCGGTTTGCAGGAACTGGTGCTGGATACACCCGAACAACTGGAGAAGAAGCTGCGCGCGATTGAACGCGTGTTCGGGCAGTACGAGGAAGCCAAACGCACGCTTTCCAGCGCGAACCTTCGGCTGGTCGTCTCGATTGCCAAGAAGTACCGCAACCGGGGCCTGAGCTTTCTCGATCTGATCCAGGAAGGCAACACCGGCCTGATGCGGGCGGTGGACAAGTACGAGTACCGTCGCGGATACAAGTTCAGCACGTACGCCACCTGGTGGATTCGCCAGGCCATCACCCGGGCCATCGCCGATCATGCCCGGACCATTCGTATTCCGGTCCACATGATTGAGACCATGAGCCGGATTCGCAGCGCCTCCAAGGTGCTGCATCAGGAACTGGGGCGTGAGCCGACGATCGAGGAGATCGCCAGCGAAGTCGATATGACCGTCCAGGAGACGCGCCGGGTCCTCAATATTTCGAAGCATCCGATCAGTCTGGACCGTCCCATCGGCGACAGCGAGGATTCGTACTTCGGCGATTTTATCGAGGACGACGATATCGATTCGCCCGTCGCCTCGGCCACGCAGGAGATGCTCAAGGAACGGATCGACCTGGTGCTCAAGACGCTCTCGTACCGCGAGCGTGAGATCATCAAGCTCCGCTACGGCATCGGGGACGGCTACACCTACACGCTGGAGGAAGTGGGGCGGATCTTCAAGGTGACCCGCGAGCGCGTCCGGCAGGTGGAGGCCAAGGCCATCCGCAAGCTGCAGCACCCGGTCCGGGCCCGCAAGCTCGAAGGATTCCTCGACCACAAATCCGCGTAATCCACGCCAGCGGCCGCATATCCAGGCCGGGCTCCAGAGTCGTCTCTGGCGACTTCGCCATGGGAGAGATCGAACCCGACGAAGCGGCAACCACGATTGGCCGCGAGGATGGCGGGGGACACCGCATCTATCTATGGGCCGCGAGCCGGCGCACACACCGCGCCGCGGGTGAATCTCCGGTGGGTCTTCGGGTGATTTCGGCGTCCTCGTTGGCGCAACGTCCCAGCCCGACCACAATGCCGCCGGAGCAAAAAACTTGCCCTTGATAGAGCATAAGCCTCCGCAGCTTGTTATATTAGTGGGTAATAGTCGGGCTCGGCGGGCGACTGCGCCGGAAGCAGCGCTGGAGAACGGGCACCAAAACAAGATTCCAGTACGAGAAAGGAGAACCCCATGAGTATGAGAAATGTGTCTCTGACGATTGTGGTCTTGCTGGCTGTTTGTGCGGTCCCCGCGCCGGCCCAGGACAAACTCGGCGATCTCCTGTACCAGGGAGGCTATGAGTGGATTCTCGGCAAGTGGGCCGCCACCACCGACGAGGGCAACCAGATCGAGCTGGAGTACAAGTGGGGGCTCGACAAGCACGTCATTCTACTGGACTTCAAGATGGGCGAGTTCAAGCTTCACGGCATGATCATGTATGTGGTGTCCAAGGAGGAGATCACGCAAGTCGGCGCCGACAACAGAGGCGGCATCTGGAAAGGTACCTGGCGCGACGATTACGGCGAGGCGGTCAATCGGATGGAGGGTACGCAGGCCGACGGGCAGACCATGAAGGCCGAGCTGGTTCATTCGAAGGTGGACGCCAACACGATGAAGGTCGTGATGTACGGCGTCGACGACGATGGTTACCGCGCTTCGGACGCGTGGGGGACCTTGAACTACAAACGCCAGAAGAAGTAGGCGGTCGGGTGGGTTCTTGACCCGCGTGTTTGTGCACGCGACGTCCTTACGCGTGGGTTGAGAACCCACCCGACGAGTACGAGCGTCAGAAATAGCGTGTAGGGTGGGTCCTTGACCCACGCGTTTGCTTTGCAGGAGAAAGGAAGACCGATGTTCCGCAGATTAGCGATTTTGCTTGTTGTCAGTTTTCTTGCTGCTGGGAGCGTTCCGGCCGTGGCTCAGGAAAGTCTGGGCGACCTGGTCACCGAAGCCGGGTACGCCGGCATGCTCGGCAAATGGACCGCGGTTGACGATCAGGGCCGGGAGAACCATCTTGAATTCAAGTGGGCTCTCGATAAGCATGCCATCCTCGTCGACGTCCAGATCGGCCAGTTCAAGTATCACGGCATCATCATGATGGTGGCTTCCCGCCAGGAGATCGTCCAGATCGGCGCCGACAACATGGGCGGCACCTGGAAAGGGACCTGGACCGAAGACTACGAGGGCATCGTCAATCGAAGTGAGCGTCTCGATGCCGACGGCACGAAACGGAAGGTCGAACACGTCTATATCAAGGTGGACGCGAACGCCTTCAAGGTCAAGGAGTATGCCGTCGAATCGGATGGGTGGCGTGCTTCTTCGCCGCGTGGCGAGATGACGTTCAAGAGGCACAAGTCCAAGTAGGGCGGCCGGGCAAAAAAAGCAAACGGGCCGGCATGTGTACGCGCCGGCCCGTATCGTATTGACGCAGGGATCAGAACCGGAAGCGCGCCCCGGCCATGTAGATCGGACCGCCCAGGTCGAAGCCGCCGTCTTCCTTTTCGAAGTCGTACTGGAACTCGAACAGCAGTTCGGCGTTGGAGCCGAGAGGCACCGTCACTCCGGCCAGGACGAAGGGGAACAGGCCGTCGCCCAACGTCTCGGTGTCCTCATCTTCGTAAACGTCCGTGTACCAGATTTCGGACCCGATGGGATCGTCGTACGTCTCGGAGTATGTGTCCTCCCAACTGTCGAGGAACCAGAAGTAGCCGATTCCCGCTCCGATGTATGGCTGGATGCCGTCGCTGTCGCCGAAGGGGTAGTAGCGGGCGGCCAGCCGGATGTCGAGGACGCTGAGATCGTCTTCGTACGACTCTTCGACCCATACGTCGTCGATGGTCCAGTACGCGTCCGAGTCGGAAATGCTGCCCAGCGACGAGCCGCCGAAGGTGAAAGCGATGTCCATGTGGTCGCCGGCGAACTTTCCGCTGCACAGCTCCAGCTCATAGCGGGCCCGCGTGGTCTTATCGCCGTCGACGGGGCGGTCGAGCGTTTGCGCTCCCACTTTCAGGCCGATTCCCGGCCCGGAAGAGCCTGCGGCGCCCGCGGCCAGGACCAACGACAAAACGACCGCGAGGCACACCGCTTTTCGGTAGCGTCCCAGCGGCACCGTTTCATCGTCCGGCAGGTTGGCAATTCGGTTTCGGCGTTGCGTTCGCCCCGATCTGAAGACAGACTCTGTACGCATCATTTTGGTGTTCTCCGTCATAGAAATCCAGGCCGTCGATTCGTTCGTCTGATTCCCTTCACTCGTATATAGGCATCTCAAGACGGCCTGGTAACGGGATTTTCCGGACGCAGCGCGGAACACAAATTGAATCAAACACGCGGGGGTATGCCAGTAGATGCCGGAGACGGGTGTGGGAACGTTATTGCCAGGAGCGGACGCGCTCGGCCCGGCCGACGAAACCCGACGACAGGGAATGAGCGCGGGCTTTGAGCAGCAGCCGGCGGCCCCGCTCGCTGCGCGTGTAAACCAGCTCGACCGGCCCGACGAATTTGCCCCACATCCTGGCGAAGTGCTCGGCCAGTTCCTTGTTTCTGCCAAAGACGCCGGGGACGGCGTGATAGTCCTTCCGCATCAGTGGGCCCAGCGGGGTCTTTCGCACCAGCAGGTACCGGGGATTCTCCAGCGGCGCCAGCACCTCCTGCAGCGCTTCGAGAAAGATGGACCGTTCGCGCGTCGTGGCGCCCCGGAGCGAGCAACTCACGAAGCCGTAGTCGAGCCGCTGCGCGACGACCTTGAGCTTCCAGCGGCTCGTCTCGATCAGCTCGGCCTGGGCCAGCGCTTTGGCGACGGCCTTGCCGATCTGTTTCATGCTCGAGGCCACCGGGGCGTGGCGCAGGAAGAGCCACAGCGCCTTGAGCAGCTTGGGCATCGCCGCCAGTGCCGCCAGCGCCGATGCGACGGCGCCGAGCAACAGGAATCCTCTCAGGGTCATCCTGTCGGCGTTGCTCTCGGCCGAGCGCATGACGAGCGAGAACACGAACAGGCCCCAAAATCCGCCTTGCCAGAGCAACGCCAGGATCGTATTGGTGAAGACAAATTCACGCGGCAGGACCAGTTGCGACGCGGCGACTTGCTCGGTCATGCCGTGTCCCTCGGCCGAGCTGAGAGCCTCTTGCCACTCGGCCATGAGCCGGGTCCGGTCGCGAGCTTTTTCCGTCATCACGCGGTTGATACGATCGATTCTGGCTTCGTCGAAAGGCGGCTTGCCCAGTCCCAGACGGGCCAGGCCGCTTTGAATTCTCCCGGTCGTGAAGGAGACGCCGACGAACGATTTGAACCGCCGCGTGAGCGTTTCCAGGTCTTCGCTGTTCTGTGGCACACCCTCTTCCTGACACACCAGGTGCCAGATGTTGGCGGTCTTCGAGGGGTCGCTTTCCTGCGTGCGGATCGCCCGGCCGCGCATCTGATTGGACAGCATGAACGAGCCGACGAAGCTGGCCAGGATCAGCGTGTTGACCGACGGCGCGTCCCAGCCCTCGCCCAGCAGCGAGGCGGTCCCCACCAGGACGGTGACGCCGCCGCGTTGGAACAGGCGGGTGATCAGGCCGACCATCTTGGTCTTGTTCGCGCCGCGAACGGTGACTGCGCAGAAGCGTTGATCGTGTGCCAGCGGTTTGCAGGTGATCCCAGTCGGATCGATTCCGATCTCCGCGGCGACGCTGCGGAGCAACTCCTCTGACCGGGCCGGTATCACCGTCAATGTCCCGGTAAGGATGCCGAGTTGCACGGCGTCGGCCTGGCTGCGGCGAATCTGCTCGAAGATGGGCACGACCCCCAGACGTTTGAGAGGCTTCACGTCGCCCGGGTCTTTGGGGAAATCGGTCCGGCGAATGAAGTCGGTCAAGACAACCAGACGCACATCTTCTCCACAGCTCTCACGCTCGATTCGTACGATTTCGTCAATGCTCTTGAGCTTCGAGGCGCTTCGGATCAGAAGCCGGGCGATACGGCCCGTGCTCTGGAGACGAATCTGCCTCCTCTCGGCGGCCCCGATTCGCTTGGCGTCCCGCAGAACGCGCCGCAGCAGCTCCTTGTGCTCTGCGAACGATTTCGCCCGCGTGTACAAGCAACCCGTCAGGAGAACTTCGAGCGATGCCTTGTCGAGCCCGGGGCATTTTCTCGGCGACAGGCCGATGATGCCGAGCAACTTGCGGGGCGGGCGGCCCCGTACGTGATTCAAGAAGAAAGCGATGCTGGAATAGAAGTTCGGGTCGGAAAGAATCTCCTCGACGTGGGCCTTCGGCTCTTTCACGCACGGATGGTTTTCCAGGGCGGCAATGAATTCCCCGTTCGCGCAGAGCTCCTTCACGAACGCATCCACATCCTGACGGAAGGCCCGGATTTCCTCTCGCTCGCCACGCAGGGGCAGGGACATGTAGACATAGTCCTGATGCGGGCAGAGGTTTTGCTGCTGAATGAGCTCCGGGACGGAAATCTCGGCGTCCACCGGGCCGCACAGATCGATGTATCTCTCCCACTCATGCGGCGAGACGTCGAAGGGTGCGGTCGCTGTCAGCGCCACCACAATCGGGTCGGTCAGGTGCTTCTTCACATCCACCAGGCACTTCCACCACTCGTTACGCAGGTGGTGGGCCTCATCGAGCACGAGCGTGCGAATTCCCAGCTTCTGCACCGCCTCCAGGAAGGCGTCTCTGTCTGTAGCCGTAGCCGCACTGTTTGCGGCGGCGTCACTCTCGTCGAGGGCCTCATCGTCTTCCTCGTCGGCCTCCTTCTCGGGCCGGCCCGTGTAGACGCTGTGCAGGCTCTGATACGTTGAGACGGTCAGAAATCGCGGGTCTCGTATGTCCTTCGAGATCCAGTCGGGCGCGCCGTTGCCGGTGTCGGCGAACATGCGCACGAATCGATCCACCCACTGGTCGCGGATCGCGACGGTCGGGGAGAAAATCAGAGTCGGATGGTTCAGCCGGCGTGCCACCTCCAGGCCGAGGACCGTCTTGCCCGAGCCGGGGGCCGCGATCACGTGCAGGTGGTTGTCGTCCAAGTGCGTCGCCAATTCGGACAGCACCCGCTGCTGGTAGCTGCGCCAGGGCTTGCGAAACTGGATGTCGTCGGGGAACGTATTCATCATCTGTCAACCGCGAACGAAACGCCAATACGCGTAGATTGCGGCGATCTGAACCAGAACGATGGCCGCAAAGACCATTTTGAAGCGGCGCTTTTGCGTTTTGTGTCGAAACAGCATTTGGCCAAGCAGCGCGCCGGGACTGCCGCCGAGCAGCGCCGCGGCGTGCAGGACCACCTCCGGGACGCGGGTCCGGCCGGCGATGGCCTGTCGCTTATCGTACCCGTAGAACAACACCGTCGCGACGTTCACACCGCCCAGATAGGCGTAGAGCGGAGCCAGCCCCAGCCGCCAGAGCGCCAGCGCCAGCACGAGTGTCAACGCCAGACCCAGCCCCAAGAACAGTTTTTTCAAATCGTACCGTGCCATAACGAGCGAACCTTTCGTCGTTCGGCTCACCAATAGGCCAGGGATTCTGCCGATTGTCAACACGCAAGTGTCGTTGTTGTCTGCGTGGAAGTGGCGTCCGGGGATCGGGCGTGGCGATCAGTGTGGCCGGGAGGGCTCGCGCGGGACGGGGCTGACATTCAGGCAGGAGGCGACGAAGCGGACGCCGGATTCGGTGTCCGAGGCGAGATTCTCCCATTCGCTTGCCAGGGGACGTTCCACGAGGCGCGTCCAGGTCTTCAGATCGGCCCCGGTCAGATTGACCGTGGGTACCGGCCGGTCTGTCGGGGGCGCGGGTCGTTCCGTTCGTATCATGGCCCGGACTCCGATCAGCGCAGCGAGAGCCAAACACGCTGCCGTAGCGAGCTTGAGGCCGGTTGATATCGGTACCCTGCGGCGGGGCGGCTCGGCAAGGGCGCGGGAAATCTGATCGGTCACGTGCCCTTGGGCTTGCTGGAGAGCATTCGCTTCCGCTTGCAGGCTGCGACGGACTGTCTCCCACCCTTCGTAAAAGCTGCGGCACGCGGCGCATCCGGCGATGTGCCGCTTCGTTCGTTCGTCCGGTTCGCGGTCCGAGTCGGCCGCGTGTGAAATCATGAATCGATAAAACCAGCAGGGCATCATACACCTCCCGATCGAATGATAACGACCGTGTTCTTTTTACGCATTCTCATCGGCCTCGTCGCGATACTCCCGGTTCCAGCGTTTCAGCAGGTTGACTCGGGCCCGATACAACAGGACCTTCACGCTGACCTGGGACCGTCGCATCGTTCGCGCAATCTCCTTGACGGACATCTCCTGGCCGTACTTGAGCCAGAGCGCCTGGTACTGAAGCTCCGACAGCTCCCGCGCCAGCGTCCACAGGTCATCGGATCGCTGCCGCGTGCCGGCGGTCTCGGCAGGTCCCGGTCGCTCCTGCGGCGCCGGGACGGGGCGCAGCCGCACGCACTTCTTGCGGTGATGACTGACCGCCAGCCTCGCGCCGATGGTGAAAAGCCACGTCGAAAACCGGTACGACTCGCGATAGCGCCCGATGTTTTGCCAAGCTCTTACGAAGGTGTCCTGCACCAGGTCTTCGGCGTCATGGTGGTCGTCGGTTCTCTGGCAGAGAAAGACCTGGAGCCGGGGCGCAAAGCGCCTCACCAGCTCGGCGAAGGCGGCCCGGCAGCCTTGTTTCGCCTGCCGGGCCAGTTCTTCGGCGCTGAGATCGCACAGCGTTTCCGTGCCGCGCGGAACGCCGTAATCTACGACGTGGTTTCGGATTGTTGCTTCTTCTGTTCCCACTGTTTTTTAAGGAAATCGAATACCGATTGTGCCTGGGCCTCGAAGCGGAGGTGCGTCGTCTTGCCCTCGGTGGAGAGCTGGATCTTGCGGACCATCTCGCCCAGCGCCGGTTGTTCCTGGCCCGCCAGGGTCGCCATGGCGATCATGCCCTGGAGCATTTCGCTCATGCTCTGCGCCGTCTCTTTGGATATGGCCTCCAGCGCGATCCTGGCGAAGACCTTGCCGGTCGTTTCCCCGAGGTGCAGGCGGAGCGCTTCGGTCTGACGCAGCAATGCGGCCTGCGGCTCATCGCCGGCCATGGTCCCGACGCCCGTGCCCACGACCTGGAAGAAAGCGCCGTTGCCGTTTGATGCCACGGCGTTCAGGAGATCGGCTGGGGCGCCTGCGTTGCGGCTGCGCACCGTGTCGATAGCACGTTTGGTGGTGTCAAGGTCGCCGCTCATGACGACCAGATGACCGTCGTAGAGGCAGCCGTACATCATCTGGGTTGTGGATTCCTCTCCCTTCTTCTCTTCGTGCAGCCAGCGATGGATGGTAACGCCACCGTGGTCGAACTCGGCATGCTCGGCGTTCATGCGCACCAGGGCCAGGAGTTTGTCCTGGTCGAATTTCCCGTCGATCAGGACGACCGCTTTCTTGCGGTCCCCGCCCGGGCCGTAGAGCGTGGCGTCGCGAACGTCGTCGAGCGGGTGGAATCCGAACACGGTCGCAAAGCTCTGCATCTTCTCTTCCATGCCCTGTGCGCTGAGCTCGGCGCGGACGAGTTTGCCGATGGCGCTGCGCAGAAAGGCCTCGTGATCGACGTGCACGATCCAGTTGGCATCGGCGCCGATCTCGGTCTTCGCCAGTGTACCGGCCCGGAGATTTCCGGTAGCCAGGCACAGGCCGGCGGTCAGAATCACTGTCAACGTTCTCTTGTACATTCTATCGTTCCTTTCACATTCTACCTGATTGATGGCTTTTCACCTGTGCAAAAAACGTCCTCCGCAACCGATCGGTCGAGTTGTTCTCAAATCATTCCCCCAGAGTATCATTTGCCAATACAGTACAGATGCTTGCGGCCGCGGAGAAAGATTCTGCCTCCGGATACGGCCGGAGAAGCACAGAAAATCTCGTCGAGTTTGTTGACCGCGAGGATCTCGAACGCCGGACCCAGTTTCAGGACGTAACACTCGCCGTCCTCCGACTGGATGTACATCCTGCCGTCGGCGGCCGTCGGTGAGGCCGTGATCGTCTTGCGGGCGCCCAACTTCTGCCCTTCGTACACAATCTCGCCCGTTCGGGCTTCATAGCAGCTCAACGTTCCTTTATCCTGGGGCACGTAGAGATAGTCGCCCACCGCGATCGGAGAGGTTACGTAGGGCCCGCCTTTGGCGCGCGACCAGGCGACGCCCTGGCTCTCTGTCTGGCCTCTGGCCGGCGTAATATCGCCCGAGGCCTCCGGACGGACGGCGACGATGGGCCGCCGTGGAAAGAGGTTGTGTCCGGAGGACAGGAACACCAGGTCGCACGTGGCAACCGGGGAAGGAACCGGGATCATCGATCCGCCCGCGCATTCCCAGAGGAGTTTGCCCGTGGCGGCATCGTGTCCTCTCATACGCCGCCTTGCGTTGGTGACAACGGTGGTTCGCCCCGCGGCCTCGAATAGAAAAGGTGTTCCCCACGATGCGCCCTCGTTCCGCTCGGTGCGCCATACGGGATCGCCGGTGGCCTTCTCGAACGCGGTTATGTAGGAATCGTCATCGCTGTCGCAATTGACAATGACCGTGTCGCGAAACAGGACGGGCGAGGCGGCGGTTCCCCAGCCCGCTCGCCCGCGCAGGAGCCCCAGGTCTCGCTGCCAGATCACGGTGCCCTCGAAATCGAGGCAGTACAGACCCGCCGAACCAAACGAGGCGAAGACGTGTTGGCCGTCTGTGACGGGTGTTTCGGAAGCATAGGTGTTCTTGGTATGACGACGAGTCTTTGGGTCATGTTGGGCGACGGCTCTGGACCACCGGAGATTTCCTTCGTCGGCGTCCAGGCAGATCACACGATAGGCGTATTCGGATGCGTCGGGTTTCCTGCGGTCGCCTCCGAGGTAGACGCCGCCGCGAAACGACTCGACGTTGGGATCTTCAGCGACGGCGGTGGTGAGAAAGACGCGGTTTCCCCAGACGATTGGGGACGAGTGCCCGGCGCCGGGGATAGGCGTTTTCCACTTCACGCCTTCCTGCTCACTCCATTTCAGGGGCAGGTTCTTCTCGGCTGAAATGCCCCGGCCGTCACCGCGCCAGCCGGGCCAATTCTCCGCGAAGGCCCGGTGCGAGGTTCCCAGAATCACACCGATCAATACGATGTGCCATGCGGAATTCAGATTGCTCACGAACCGGCATTTTCTACATGATCTCATAGCCATTACTCCTGCACGTTACGCCCCTGCGTAATAGCGCAGCAGGCCGTTGGATTCCACCGCTTGTGGCGGTCGATCCGGCCGCCATCCCTTGGGAAACGCCCGAGAGTACGCCAATCATTGAGAATCCGGTATTTCGGCCCTTTTTTCAAGACCGCTCGGCCTGTTTTTCCGTTCCGTCTGTTATACGCCTCGGTCGCGGCAGAGGTTACATGGCGTTCAGCACGTTCTGCATGCCCCGACGTGAGGCTCGCCGTGACGTGCCAGGATGGGCGGATTTCGATCCGGGTTTCGCTCGCGGGGCGGATCGGGTATAATGCCGAGTTCGTTAATGGAGTCGATCGTCACAGCGTCGTTACTGAGGTTTCCGGCGTATGAAGAAACAGATTGGTGTCTTGACCAGCGGCGGCGACTGTCCAGGGCTGAACGCCGCCTTGCGCGGCGTGGTGCGGGCCGGTCAAGAGAGTTTCAATATGCATTTCGTGGGATTTCGCGACGGGTTTCGGGGATTGGTGCACGACCGGACTCTGGAGCTTACGCCGAAAGTGCTCTCCGGTGTCCTGACCGACGGCGGCACCATTCTGGGAACCAGCCGGGACAAACCGCACAAGATGCCCATCGGCAACAAGGTGCGCGACATGACCGACGCTGTGGTCGAGACTTATCAGCGTCACCATCTCGATGCGCTGGTCTGTCTCGGTGGGGGCGGCACGCAGAAGAACGCCCTGCGACTCAAGAACGCCGGCCTCAACGTGGTGACCCTGCCCAAGACCATCGACAACGACGTGGCCATGACCGATGTGACCTTCGGCTTCAACACCGCCATGAACATCGTCACCGAAGCCATCGACCGCCTCCATTCCACCGCGATCAGCCACCATCGCATGATCGTTGTGGAGGTCATGGGTCATCGTGCCGGCTGGCTCGCGCTGGGGGCCGGCATCGCCGGCGGCGCCGACGTGATCCTCATCCCCGAGATTTCGTACGACGTCGAAGTTGTGGCCAAGGCCATTCGCCGGCACACGCGGAGGGGAAAGACGTTCAGCATCGTCGTCGTGGCCGAGGGGGCCATGTCCCAGAGCCAGGCTCAGACGGTCGCCGATCTGGTCGCCGCCAAGGAGCAGGCACGCAAGAAGACGGACAAGAAAGCGGCGTCGGACCAGCTTGATAAATTTCACGAGGAGCATGTAAATCACACCATGGACTTGACCGCACAGCTTGAGGGGCTCACGGGCCTGGAGTCGCGGCTGACGATCCTGGGTCACTTGCAGCGGGGTGGCACGCCTTTCGCGGCGGACCGCGTCCTGGCCACGCGTTTAGGAACGGGCTGCGCCGAGTTGCTGAGCAAAAACACGTACGGTGTGATGGTCGCGGCCCGGGGAGAGGGCGTCGAGCCCGTGCCGCTGGAAGACGTTGCGGGCAAGAAGAAGCTCGTGCCGATGGATCATCCCTGGGTCCGGTGCGCCCGTCACGTGGGTACGTGCCTGGGCGATCAGATTTGACAGGAGGACGGAAATGGCAGACAGACGAACCACGCGGCGGGATTTTCTGCGGATAGGGACCTCGGCCTTTCTGGCTGGCAGCGCCGGGCGCGCTATGCTCGGTCCATCCGCCCACGCGGCCGCAAATCGGTCGGCTCGCAGTTCGAGCGGGCGCAGGAATGTACTCTTCGTTGCGGTGGACGACCTGAACCACTCGGTGGGCTGCTACGGCCATCCAGTCGCCAAGACGCCCAACATCGACCGGCTCGCGCGGCGGGCGATGCGGTTTGACCGGGCCTATTGCCAGTTCCCCGTGTGCAACCCGAGCCGCAGCTCGTTTCTCACGGGGCTGCGTCCCGATGCGACCGGCATTCTCGACAACCGCACGCCGCTGCGGTCGCGCCTCCCGGACGTCGTGACATTGCCCCAGTTGTTTCGCGAGTCGGGCTATTTCACCGCCCGCTTAGGCAAGATCTTCCACTCGCCCGGCAAGATGGGCGATTCGAAAGCCTGGGACGTTACGTTCGATCCCCGGACTACCGAGGCCGGACGCCGGGGAGAAGGACGCAATCTGACCGGCGGTGTCGTCAAGTGGTGTCGCTGGCTGGCTGCTGAGGGGACGGACCGGGACCAACCGGACGGGCAGATCGCCGCCGAGGCGGTGCGACTGCTCCAGCAAAAGCGCGACAAGCCGTTTTTCCTCGGCGTGGGCTTCCACAAGCCGCACGACCCGTTCATCGTTCCCAAACGCTACTTCGACATGTACCCGCTGGAGGAGCTGACGCCTCCGCGCGATCCCGAGGACGCGACGGAGCTGCACCGCCTGGCCATCGGCAGCAGTTGGAAAGAATCTTTCGACCGCTTCACGGACCGCGAGCGCCGCGAGTTTATGCGGGCCTACTACGCCGGGGTTTCCTTTGTCGATGCGCAGTTGGGTACGATTCTGGACGCCCTCGACCGGCTGGGTCTGGCCGAGGACACGGTGGTTGTGTTCTTCGGAGACCACGGCTACCAGCTTGGCGAGCACGGCTGGTGGAACAAGAATACGCTCTACGAGCCCTCCACGCGGGCGCCGCTGCTGGTAGCTGTGCCGGGCTTGACGGTCGGCGGGAGCTGTTGCGACCGGTTCGTAGAGTTCGTCGATTTCTATCCGGCGCTGGCGGAACTCTGCTCTCTGGAAGCACCGGCCGGCTTGCACGGGAGGAGTTTTCAGCCGCTGTTGCGCGAGCCGGGGCGGCCGTGGAAGCAGGCCGCTTTCACGCAGGTCCGGCGCGGAACCG
>Ga0272441_10004982_pt1 | contig 23501 bp, 15 predicted proteins | sample SSMProp6N_FD_193582 | JGI IMG/M metagenome (GOLD analysis project Ga0272441, IMG submission 193582) | Marine sediment archaeal communities from Little Sippewissett salt marsh, Falmouth, MA, United States - SSM-Prop-6N | ecosystem: Environmental > Aquatic > Marine > Wetlands > Sediment ...
GGCCGCAGGCCCGAGACGTTGCCGCAAGCCGTCTGCGTGCGTGCTGAGACTTGCCGGAGTGTGCCTCGGTTGTCCCTCACGCTTGGCAAGGGTACGTCAAACAGGTACCGGCGGGTTGCACTCGCGGGCCGATGACGCGAAGACAAGGGGTGAATTGCCCGCGTCCCCGCGCGTCGCCGCCAAGGGGGCCGCTATGCGCCGAGACCCTCTCGCAGGATGATGTCCACGGCCTCGGTGAGGTCGTCGACCTGGTAATCGGGCTTGCGGCAGCGGGCCAGCTCGGCCTCAACGGCCTCCTGGGTCGGTCTGGTGCGCAGGAAGATGGTCTTGCCGATGCCGGCCGCCGCGCCCGCCTCGATGTCGCGCCATGAGTCCCCGCAGAACACCGATCGGCTAAGGTCGACCCCATGCTTCTCGGCGATGGCCAGCAGCAGGCCGGGCTTCGGCTTGCGGCAGTTGCAGTTGTCCGAGTCCTGGTGGGGGCAGAACTCGAAGGCCTCGATCTCCCCGCCTGCCTGTGCAACCGCCTCGCGAATGCGGTCGAGCGTCTGGATGACTACGCGCTCGGCTTCGGGGATGATCTGCTTGGAGACCCAGGACTGATTCGTCGCTACGTAGACCCTGCGCCCGGCCTGGTTGAGACGGCTCAAGGCCTCGAGAGAGCCCGGGATGAAGACGACCTCCTCGAAGGTCTTGACCCAGTCATGGCTGTCCCAATTGATGACTCCGTCTCGATCGAGTATTACCGCCGGCCTTGCGCTCATAGGTCTAATGTCCTCGCAGAATTGCTTTGATATGGTTGGCGATGGCCTCCACCGCCACCTGGGGAAGAAGCGTGCCGTTGATGACCAGGTCGGCGTGCCAACGCGATGGCTCTACGAATTCGTTGTGGCGGAAGCGGACCGAGTCGAGGTAGTAGTCGGCGATCTCATCGAAGCTCAGGCCCCGCTCGGCCATGTTCCGCTTCAGTCGGCGGGTGATGCGCTCATCAGCCGAGGCGTCGACGAACAGCTTCAGATCACAGCGGCTCCTGATTTCGTCCACGCACAGGGTCATAAGGCCTTCTACGAGGGCCACATCGGCCTGTAGGCCGTCCAGATCGGCAACCAGACGGTCCAAATGGAAGGAAGCCGGTTGGTTGTAGTCCGGCCACTCGCGGCCGTTCAGAGGACCCGCGTGGACGGGCTTATCCTCACGGAAATACCTATCCATACCCATGAGCTGAACATCCAGGCCCTCGAGCGCCTCTTGCAGCGCCGCGGCGAAGGTGCTCTTTCCGCTGGCGCTTCCACCGGCTATGCCGACAACGTACCGGGCTGCCATCCACCGTCCCTCCTTCAGTCTCTGTAAGAGAAGCCGCTGCGGCCGGACTCTGGGGCGGCCCCCCAGCGTCTAGGCAAACCCAGAACGTCTCCGTGCGGGCCGAGGCGTGGCCCAAGGAATTGCCGCCCGGAGCGCGAATACGATCTGTGGGGGTCGCTGTCTACCATCCATCCGTACCAAACACCGGCTGATTCGAGGTATGGCATGCGCTCACTAAGCACAATGCTTATATTGGTTAGTGTACTTTCTTTGTTCATGTTAGGCGCCTGCTATGCACAGACGCGGGGGCAAGCCTACACAGGATACTACACCGGAGCCATCATGCCCACTCCCCAAAGCGTGGAATACGTGGAGGGCACGTGGGAGCTGGTGGACTGCGGCGAGGGCATACCTTTGGCCTGCATACTGATCTCAAAGGCCGCGTCCGAGGCCGAAAGGCTGGCGGCCGACGAGTTACAGGCGCGAATCAAGCATCTTTCGGGGGGTCTGGGGGTGCCTCTCGTGCAGGGCGGACACGGGCCCAGAGGCACGAAGGTGTTCATCGCGCTGGGCGTGCCCGAGACCGACCCGTTCATCGCCGGCCACCTGAAGCTGTGCAAGGTCAGCGCCCCGCAGCGGGCCGAAGGCTACGCGATCACCCCCTACAAGCACAAGGATGGCTTCGAGGGCATCTTCCTGGTTGGGCATGATCCGGCGGGGGTCTACTTCTCCGCCCAGAGCCTTGTGCAAATGATCGAGCGCGTCGGGGACAAGGTGGTGCTGCACCCGGTGAATGTGGCCGACTGGCCCACCTATCGGTTGCGCTCCTTCAAGACCGGGGGCTCATACGGTGATGATTCGACCTCCATGCACATGGGTCTGTGGGCGCCCTTCGCCAAGTTCAACTGCTACAACATCTGCTATACAACCCTCGGTGTCGACAAGTGGGTTAACCCCGATGCGGGCTACCGCGCGCATGTGGAGAAGCTTGCCCGGCACATGGCGGCCCGGGGCCTGGACTGCATGCCCTTCGTGAACCCGTACTACCTGTGGGGCGAGCACATTGAGGTCTCGGATGAGGGCGACCTAGACAAGCTGTTTGAGGCATGCAAGATCGGCCTGGATGCCGGGGCGCGATCGGTGATGCTGTGTCTGGACGACTTTGCCAGCAAGCCCAGTTGGGATGCCGCAGACCTGTACGTGGTTCGCAGCGAAAAGGACCGGGCCGCCTTTGGCGATGACCTGGCCGCTGTCAACGTGGCCATGATCAACGATCTGCACAGGCGGCTGAAGCGGGCTCATCCCCACTCCCGATTGTACGTTGTGTTGCCCTACTACTGGACCCCGGCCGGCTCATACATGCAAGCCGGAGCCGACTACCTGGGCAAGGTCGCCGAGGGCATTGATCCTGAGGTGCGGATGGTGTGGACCGGCCCCCGGGTGCGCTCGGCGAGCATCTCTGCACAGAGCATCGAGCACTACCAGGGCCTGGTGGGTGGGCGCAAGGTGATGCTATGGGACAACACGATCTACATGCACCACAGGCCACCCTACTACTTCCTGGATTCCTTCCACACGCGGTATGCCGAGGAGTTTTGGAACCTGACCAGCGGCGAGGTGCACCTGAACGCCAATGGCGGTGAGGCCTACAAATGCGGCTTGCTTGCCGCGGCGGACCACCTGTGGAACCCCGAGGCCTATGAGCCGGAGCAGTCGATCCGTCGCGCCATCGGGGCCATCGCCGGCCCTGACCAGGTAGATGACCTGCTGGCCTTCCGGGACGCGTTCTACATCATTTACGATGACTACGGCGCCCAGTTGGGCAGCCCGGAGAAGTTCCTGGCGGCCGCTCGTGAGATGCAGCAAAGTCCCTTCGACGAAGCGGGCTTGCAGGAAGTCCTCGGCGTCCTGGACAAGGAGCAGGCGCTGGCCGACAAGATCGCCAAGACCTGCCCCAACGCCGCTTTGGTCGAGCAGGTGGCCGAGCACGCACAGATGCACGACGCCTTCCGTGAGGCCTTTGACATACTGTCCAAGCTGCCACCCATGAGCGAGGCCGATGCGGCCAACATCGCGCCCAACGCCGGGGCCGAAGACGTTGCCGATGGCCGACCTGCGACGTGGGGGCTGTACAAAGGCGCCGGCGACGGCGTTCTCACCGTCGCTGAAGGTCGCACCGGGAAGAGCGCCGGCAAGCTATCGGCGACCCGGATGCACGACTGGCAGGATGGCCGCGAGTCGATCAACATCGCGATGATGATCGGGCAGACCAACGGCTTCGACGGGTCCCAAGCCCCGCCAGTGCTGCCGCTTCACAAGTACTACTTCAGTTTCTGGGCCAAGGGGACAGCGCCCAGGGTTGTGGTCGGCTTCACCACATGGAGTGAGGGCTGGACGAGTCAATCGAGAGGGCAGCCCCGAGGCGACCTCGAGCCGATCAAGGCCACCGCCGAGTGGACGCGCTACCGGGGCAGCTTCATCACTCCGGCCAATGCCCGCAGGGGCGCGCTGAAGATCGGCATTGAGGGCTTCGTCAGCGAAGGCGGCGGCCTGGGCGAGCTACTGATCGACGATGTCTACGTGGGCAGAGGCAGGCCCGAGACCGATGAAGGGGAAGCTGAGCGATGAGCCAGACACGACCTGTTCCCGTGGCACTGACCATCGCGGGATCGGACTCCGGTGGCGGCGCCGGGATACAGGCTGATCTAAAGACATTCACCGTCCTGGGCGTCTACGGGATGAGCGTTATCACCGCCATCACGGCCCAGAACACGGTACAGGTCGCGCGCGCAGAGCCCTTGTCCGCCGACCTGGTGGCCGACCAGCTTGACGCCGTCATGTGGGACATCGGCTGTGACGCAGCCAAGACGGGGATGCTCGCCAACGCCGACATCGTGTCCGTGGTGGCCGATGGCGTAAGGCGACACGGGATCAGCAAGCTGGTGGTGGACCCCGTGATGATCGCCAAGAGCGGCGATGCGCTGCTGGCCGAGAGGGCGCGCGACGCTCTGGTTCGCGATCTACTGCCTCTGGCTTTGGTGGTAACGCCGAACCTGCACGAGGCCGGGGTGCTCACCGGCGCGGAAGTGACCAGCGCGTCGCAGATGAAGGTGGCGGCGCGACAGATCGCCGGGCTGGGCCCGAAGGCCGTCGTGGTCAAGGGCGGGCACCTGCCGGACAACCCGATGGACCTGGTCTACATTAGCGAAACCCAAACGGAGATGTCATTGGAGGCGCAACGCATCCCCACGCCGAATACTCATGGGACAGGTTGCACGTTCTCGGCGGCTCTGGCTGCCCGACTGGCCCAGGGCTGCGACCTGTTGGACGCGATCGTGGACGCGAAGCGGTTCATCTCGCTGGCCATCACGCACTCTCTGCCCCTGGGCGAGGGACACGGGCCGACGAACCACCTCGAGGCGGGCCGCCTCATGGATGAAGGCTGCGACTGCCACGGGGGGCCAAGATGAGCCGGGCCGAATACCTTTACCGGAGGACGGTTCGATGCCCTTCTTGCTCAAACTGCTGGGGCGCGCCATTGTCGGGGTCGTCATGCTGCTTGGGCTGGTGGGCCTGGGGTATGTGGGCGGGTGGCCCTTTTTCCTCATCGTCGCGGTGCTCGCCGTTGTCGCGTTGTCGGAGTACTACTCAGCGCTCCAGACGACGGGAGCGCGCCCCAACGTCACCCTGGGATGGCTGTGCACGGTGCTCGTACTGTATGTGACCCAGTACAGCCAGCGTGTTCGCGAGCTGTCCGGGCTGCATGGCACCGAGACCTTCAGCGGCGTGAACCTCGAGGCCGAGGCCGATGTGCTTCAGTTGATCCTGTTTGTCCTGCTTTTCTGTGTGGCCGGGACCCTGTTGGCCCAGTTCAAGCTCCGCTCCGACCAGTCCGCCGTTGTCAACACCGCGACAACGGTGTTCGGGGTTGTGTATATCGGCATTCTGCTGGCCTTCGTGCTGCGTATGCGCTACCTGGACGTTCCGAGCATCACGGGAGGGCCGGCCACCGACTTCGCCCGGCGGATGGGCGGCCTGCTTCTGGTGATCTTGCCGGTGTGGATGTGCGACACAGTCGCCTATCTGGCGGGGAACCTGTGGGGGCGCACGAAACTGGCCCCGGTTGTGAGCCCCAACAAGACGGTGGAGGGCTCCGTCGCGGGGCTGACGGCGGCCATCATCGGCGCACTGCTCCTGGGGGCCTGGTGGCTGGGTCTGCCCATCCTGCACGCGGCGCTGTTGGGGCTGATGATGGGCACGGTGGGCCAACTGGGAGACCTGTGCAAATCGGTGCTCAAACGGGACATCGGGATCAAGGACTTCGGGTCCTTCTTCGGGCCCCATGGCGGCGTGCTGGACCGCTTCGACTCGACCCTCTTCTGCATGCCCCTGGTCTATTGGTACTTCTGGTTCATCTTCATCAAGGGCGTCGGGGCGTAGCCGACCCCCTTTATGGCCAGGGGAAGAACGGCGCCTGGGTGCGGAAGATGCACGAGATGATGGTCCAGAAAGCCGCCATGGTGAACTCGCCGAAGATCAGCCCAAGGAAGATCGGGCGCGCCTTGCGATACGCGCTGATGCCCCCATACCGCGCGATCACCCACTTGACGAGCCACGCCACGAGCATGGGGAACCAGAACACCGTGGTGGTCCAGGAGGCCGACAGGGCATAGCCCAAGGGATTGAGCGGCCACCACACGAAGTTTCGGCGCAGGATGCTCAGCGCGATGGCGGCGCCGACGCCCACGGCGGCCCAAAGGCCCGCGCTCCACGTGAAGGTCTCCTGGCCCTGCATGAAGGGCGCGTTCTCGCGCCAGAACTGAGTGGGGATTGAGCGGTACGCGTAGTAGTACATAGTTACGCCGCCCTGGCGATAGGGCAGCACGATGTGGAACGCCCCCGCAACAACGACCGCCACGAGGATGGCCAACACGAACACCCATAGAAGCGTCCTGCGCCGCACCTTGAGCATGTCTCCGAGCTTCTGCCCGTCGAGGAACCCCGTGAGGACCATCCCACGCAAGTCGCGGGTGAAGATGCAGTCGGTGAAGGCCAGGGCCGTGAGGTTCTTGGGGCCCAGCACCCGCTTATTCGCGAAGATGCCAATGACGTCGAGCGGGGTGAAGGAGCCCTCCGTCATGGGCATGCCCGCCTCGGCCGTGCTACGGGCCATGACAACCGACTGGACAAACAGGTAGATCGCGAACTCGAGCACGGCCACCCAAGCGGACATCCCCGCCGCGCCACAGAAGGCGACGATGCCGATGAAGGCGATCCCGATGATCCCCAGGGCCGTGGAGTACGGCATCAGCTCGTCGCGGTCGCCGGACTGGCCCTTGCGGGTTGCCGAGCGCAACATCGCCCTGATCCGCGGCCACGAAGTGTACAGCATATACCCCACGACACCGAAGTAGGCGCCCACGGTCTGGTAGCCCACGAACAGCTTCACGCCTGCATGGGGCGTCCCCTGCATGTTCACGCCCAAGGTGGAGGCCAGAAGCTCCTGCGCCCGGGCGAAGATGAAGAAGAACCACAGGCTCAGAAGCACCTCACTGGGCAGCAGGTAGAAGAACCCCACAGCGGCCATCGACAAGAACATCGTCAGGTAGCCCAGATCGCTCCACGGCTTGCCCTTGAGGTACTGGTTCATCGGCACCTGGACGGTGAGCTGGGGTATCTGCGGGTAGAGTTGGTGCAGCCCATTGAGGCCGAACACCACCAATGGCACCGCGAAACCCATCCACATCAGCTTGTTGCCCAGGAAGTCGCGACTGCCCTCGCGGCTGATCATCTCCATGGGCAACTGCACCAGGGGGAAGGACAACAGCTCATTGTCGGCCCACAGGCGCTGCAGGAAGGCCGACAGCGCCAGATAGGCCGCGTATACAAGAGCCACCAATCCCAGCCAGGCGGCGGTCGGGGTGATCCACTGCTTCCACGGGATCGGCGCCCCCGGCTTGAGGCCCTCGAAGAAGTCCACCGAGACGGCCTGCAGCGGGCCCCCATCGATGTCCCAGGGCACGAGCCATTGCTTCACATGGGGGTAGAACAGGTCCTCCCACTTGTTGGCGGGGTTGGCGTAGTAGTTAAGGCCTACCTGGACGGGGATCAGGTCCTCCATCAAGCCTCGGGAAGTGATCATCGAGGCCATGAGCATCATGCAGTAGACCACGACCAACTCGGGCCCGGTCAGGACCCACCGAGGCGCAATGCGCTCGAGAACTCTGTTGAGAACCGCAAAGACCAACAGCAGCGCGATGAGCACCGGAGGAAGCTGCAGGAACCCGATCTGAATCGTGCCCGTGACCAGCTCGGCCCACGCGACGATGAAGATGGTCACGAGCATGGCCAGCAGGCCGGCGACGATGGCTCGCGGCGTGACGGCTTTGCGCAGCAGTTGTGGCTTCGGGCGAGAGATCTGGCTGGCCAAGAGGCACTCCCCGGGTCAGGTCCGTAGTGGCAAAGCACGCCCGCTGCGGAAAACCGTTTCGCAGCGGGCGAACGCCTCGATATTACTAGATACGGGGGCCTGCCGCAAGCCTCGCGCGGGCCGGCTACTGACGCTCGAGAACGTAGATCGAGGGGCGCATTCCCGTGATGGTAACCATGGTCCGGGATACCAGGTGAAGACCGGGCATGCGCTCGAGCAGGCTCAGCATCAGGCGCCTCTCCAGGGAAAGCAGAACCATCGTGCCACCGGGCCGCAGGACGCGATTCGCCTCTGACAGGAACCGGGGGTACAGCCACCGATCTGTCCTGTGGGAGCCAATCCGTCGGCCCCAGGGGAGGTTACTGACGATCTTGTCCACCGAGGCCGCCGCCAAGGCCAGCCGTGTGGCGTCGGCCTGGACGAGGGAGGCACGGACCCCTGCGGCGCGGATATTCGCGGCCGCCTGCTGGACGGGCAGCGTGTATTTGTCTGCCCCGATCACAACTGCCCCGGGGAGGTCGTGCTGGCGCTCGATGAGCATCGTCCCGGCGCCACACATGGGGTCCAGGAACAACTCCGCCTGGGTAGGGCGGCTTAGAAGACACATGGCATGGGCTACAGTGGGCCTCAGCGAGGCGATGGAGTGAACCACGCGGGAGCGGCGGCCCATCGCGTTGGTAGACAGGCGGACCCCGCATACCGCCTTGTCGTGGCGCAGCTCGACCCAGATATCGATGTCCGGATGCTCCAGGCTGACGGGCCATCCGCGCTGCTCCACAACGCCTGCCCCCGCCCAACCGGCAATCTGGGGGGAATGGAAAGCGTGCTGCCCCTGTCGTGTGGCCGTTACCCGGAAGGTTGGCCTATCCGGGGCGCCCCACAGCCGTGAGTGAGCCCTCAGGCCACAGGTAAGGTCAATGCGGCGCATGTGGTCCTTCACGACCTGCAGACCTTGCTCATCAGGGGGAATATCGGTCATCTCGGCCAGGTAGGCGAAGACATCCTCCGTGGTTCGCAGGCTCAGCAGGTCCGAGACATCTCCGGCGTAGCCAAAAAGCACCCGGCCCGGGTCGATGCGCGCGATCTGTACGCCCGGCAGCTTGCGCCGGATCTCACAGCCCGCCACGGCCTCGATGCCCGGCACACAGTTTGCGTAGTAGGCAGGAACACTCGAGGGGGGATCTGCTTGTGTCATCGGTCAGCGGTGCCCTTGCGGCGGCCGCCCAGCAGGCAGCTCAGTTTGAACGGCAGCCAAACAAGGCACAGCATTACGTGGTACCCCGCGCCAACAGAAAGCTCCCAGGCCATGGTCAGAAGCCCGGACCGCCTTGTCGACGTCTCGTCAGACGGCTTGTCCTGCGGTATTGCGCGAGTAGAGTCGGCTTGAATCCTCAATCGGTACAGCGCTCCTCGTCTGCGCTATCGCGCCGGGTCCACGACCGGACGCTCAGCGCCAGTTCTTGCAGCGCGCCGTGTTGGATCGCTTCTCTGATTCTGTGCATCAGACGCTTGTAGAAGCGAATGTTGTGAAGGCTCAGCAGTCGCCACGCGGACGCCTCCTGAATGCGGAACAGGTGGTGCAGGTAGGCGCGTGAGTAGCGGCTGCACGCCGGACAGTCACACGTCTCATCCAGTGGTCGCGGATCGTTGCGGTGCGCCGCGTTCTTGATCCTGACCGTACCATCCCAGGTCAGTAGACTGCCGTGTCTGGCCATGCGTGTGGGTAGCACGCAGTCGAACATATCCACCCCGCGTTGCACGCACTCAAGGATGTCCGTTGGTGTGCCCACTCCCATGGTATAGCGGGGAGCATCGCGCGGCAGCAGCGGTTCGCACACCTCCACGGCCTGCAGCATCTGCTGTTTGCTCTCGCCCACGGACAGCCCCCCGAGAGCGTAGCCGTCGAAGCCAATTTCCAGGGTTCTCAGAGCGCTCTGCCGTCGCAGATCGGGGTACAGCCCGCCCTGGACGATCCCAAACAGCGCTTGGTCGGGGCTGTTGTGGGCGGCCTTGCTCCTGCGCGCCCATCGTAGGGTACGCTCCAGTGAGCGCTGCACATAGTCGTGCTCAGCCGGATATTCCACGCACTCATCGAAGGCCATGGCAATGTCGCTGCCAAGGTTGCTCTGGATTCGGATAGAGTCCTCCGCCGTCAGCAACAGCTTCCTGCCATCAATGTGTGACCGGAAGGCTACACCCTCCTCGGTGATGTCCTTGGGGTTGGCCAAGGAGAACACCTGGAAGCCGCCGCTATCGGTGAGAATACCTCCGTGCCAGTCCATAAAGGCGTGCAGCCCGCCCATCTGGCGGACCGTCTCATCGCCCGGCCGCTGCCACAGATGATAAGCGTTGCAGCACATCATCTGCACGCCGGCGGCCTCAATGTCCGCGCTGTCGCACGCCTTGACCACGCCCAGACTGCCGCAGGGCATGAACAGGGGCGTCCGGAGGGTAGCGTGGGCCAGCCTCAACTCGCCCAGCCGCGCCCGGCTGCTGTCGTCGGTCTTGGTGACGGTGAATTCCATGTCAGATGATCAGCATGCAGTCTCCATAGCTATAGAAGCGGTAGCCCGCCTCAATCGCGTAGCGATACGCCTGAAGCACGCGCTGCCTGCCGGCGAAGGCCGACACCATCATCAAAAGCGTCGAGCGCGGTAGATGGAAGTTGGTGAGCAGCGCATCCACCACGTGGAACTGGTACCCCGGATGGATGAAGATGTCGGTCAGGCCCGCGCCCGTGCTAACGATTCCGCCCGGCCTTGCGTGGCTTTCAAGGGTGCGCACCACGGTGGTCCCCACGGCGATGACGCGTCCGGCGCATTGCCTGGCGCGCTGTATGGCATCGGCCGTGGCGGTGGGTACCTGGCACCACTCGGCGTGCATGTGGTGCTCCTCGACGCGATCAACGCCCACGGGCTGGAATGTTCCCAGTCCTACGTGCAGGGTAACGTAGGCGACGGCTGCGCCGGCCGTGCGGAGGCGATCCAGAGTCTGGGCGTCGAAGTGCAGTCCCGCCGTGGGCGCCGCGGCCGCGCCCGGCCGAGACGCATAGACGGTTTGGTACCGCACCGCGTCCTCCGCGCGGGGCTGCTTGCGCTTGATGTAGGGCGGTAAGGGCACCTGTCCGAGGCGGTCGAGCAGAGGCTCCAAAGGCCCGTTATGGATCAGACGAACGGTTCGCAGGCCCGCGGCTCCTACAGCCAGGATCTCGGCCTCGAGCTCACCGCCGCCAAAAAGAGCCCGCCCGCCGGGCTGCAGCCTCGCGCCCGGCCGCACCAACGCCTCCCAAACATCCTGCCCGAGCTGCCGCAGAAGCAGGACCTCCACCTTGCCACCCGTAGGCCGCCTGCCCATCAGTCGCGCCCGGATGACGCGAGTATCGTTCAGAACAACCAGGTCACCCGCCCGCACATGATCCGGTAGGTCGGCGAAGGCGCCGTCGCAAAGCCTCAGCGCCTCCTTACGGGCCATGACGAGCATTCTCGAATCAGGACGATTAGGCAAAGGCTGCTGGGCAATGTGCTCAGGCGGAAGCTCATAGTCGAACAGGCTGACATCCATGCAGGCGCTCTCTTCCGGGATACTACCAACACGCGCAAAACCCAAATACCACGTGATACCCACAGCGCGCGCGGGGCCAACGCAGCTCGCAGGTGTAATCTTGCCGTGGCAGGAATAGTCTACCGGATTCAGCGCGCGCCGTGAAGCCGCTCGCCAGCGAAGGGAAGATCCAGCAATGCCGGGTCAGTGGGTAGCCGGAGCGCAAAGCGTTGTCATCACACCGCCCGTGGGTGTGGACCTGTGCGGCTTCGGCGGCCGCGGGGGCCCATCACAGGGGGTGCACGACGAGCTGCGCGCCGGAGCGCTGCATCTTGCGGATGGGACGAATGAGGCGCTTCTCATCACCGCGGACCTGGTAGGCCTGCACCACGAGGAGGTCGCCCAGGTTCGCTCGGGGATTAGTGACGCTATCGGCATTGGTCCCGAGGCCGTGATGATCTCATGCAGCCACACCCACTCGGGGCCGGCCACACGCTGTCTCAACTACCTGGGCCGGCACGATGAGGCCTACCTGGTCGAGTTGATGCGCAAGCTGGTCGGGGTAGGGAGGGCCGCAAGACAGGCGGCTGCGTCGGCGCAGGTAGCCTGCGCGCGCTGGCCGGTATCTGTGGGTGTCAACCGGCGCGAAAGCAGGGATGGGCAGATCGTGCTGGGTGTCAACGAGGAAGGGGTGACGGCACCCTACGTCGATGTCCTGTACGTGGATGACCTTAATGGCAGGCCGGTTGCGAGAGTGTTCTGCCACGCGGCGCACGCCGTCACATTGGGTGGTGACAACCTGCTGATCAGCGGGGACTGGCCCGGCCAGGCCCAGCGGGAGGTGCTTCGGTGCTATGGTGACGAGTGTGTCGCCATGTTCATGCAGGGCTGCTGCGGGAACATCAACAGCCACCCTCGTGGCAGCTTCGAGGTGGCTCGCGCCCAGGGGCGGACCATGGCCGGCGCCATCGCCCAGGCGGATGCCACGGCCGTTCGCACATCGCATGGCGGGGTGAGGGCCGCCTCCGTGCCGGTGCAGCTTCCCCTCATGCCCGCTCCGTCGATACAGGAAGCTCAGAAGCTGCATGATGGGTGCGTCGAGCAGGCCCGTGAGGCCCGGCAGACCGGCAACTATGGCACGAAGCTGATGTTCGAGGGCCTCGTACAGTGGGCGGCCGAGATCGTGCACATCGCGCAGTCGGGGCCTGCCCAGCGCTATGCGCCCTTCGAGGTGCAGGCCCTGCGCGTGGGTGACATGGCCTTCGTGGGCTTGCCGGGGGAGGTCTTCGTCGAGTACGCCCTCAACATCGACGCGGCGAGTCCTTTGGACATCACGGCCGTGGCCGCTTATACGAACGGCAATGTTGGCTACATACCGACGGCCCGAGCCTACGCCGAGGGCGGGTACGAGACAGACAGCGCGATACGCTTCTACGGCACGACCATGCCGCAGCCCGACAGCGAACAGCTCATCCTGGTTGCGGCGGCCGAAGCCCTTGACGAGATCAACGGGTAAGTTACAGTGAAGCGCCCACCTGGCAGACCGGGAACACGCCGGCACGTCAAAGGCGTTGTATCAAGGGCACTGATACGCGCACATAGTCAGCGGCGGCTCCCGGGTCTCTGGTCCCGTTGCGGGCGCAAGACAGCGAAGTGAGGCTCCCAAGTCCATGAAGGCATTCAACAGGTCTCTACCGTGGATCGCGCTACTGCTACTGGCATTCCTGTTGGCGTTGGCAGGATGCACGGAGAAGAAACCTCCCGAGCAGGCCTCGGCGCCGGAAGTCCACGAGACCGACGATGGTCACGACCAAGAGCAAGAACACGCACAGACATCCCTGCCGGGAGAGGAGCCCATGGCCCCGAGTGTCGAGGAAATGGGGGACATCACCGATGAGGATGGGCTGAATAACGCGAAGGACAAGATCATCACCCTGGGCCAATGGGTGGCGGGTGATGACGATGACTTGGCCGCCGACGCCGCGGAGTCACTCATCGATGTGGTGAAGACCAACTCCAACAACATCCTGCGGGCCGAGGCCATCAAAGGCCTGGGCCAGCGCAGCGGCAGGTTCGAGGACCTCATCATCGAGGCCACCCGGGAGAAAGACCGGATCGTGCGCGACGCGGCCATCGTCAGCCTGAGCTCCGGCGCTAGGGGATCGCGCGCTGAAGTCAGGTTGTCGGAACTCGCCGCTTCAGGTCAGGATGGAGTTGCCGACCTGGCTCAACAGGCCCTCAAGAGGCTTCGTGAGGGAGGGACCGGCGATGACGTCACCCTGGCCGTGTCCCAGCTCGGACAGTATGAGGGCGACCTGTCGGCCCAGGCGGCCATCAAGCTGAAGCTCATGGGAGCCAAGGCACTGCCGGCGCTGGATCGAGCCATCCGTACCACCGACGATGCACGCAAGCGCCACGCGGCCACCATGTGCGTTGCGCTGATCTGCGCGGGCACCAGCCCGACCCAGGAAGCCTTCGCAAAGACCGTCAAGGCCATCAAGAAGACGTCTGAGAAAGCCCACGAGGCGAACCTGGATGGCCTGGAAATCCTCGCCTTTGCCATCACAGCCCCGGACGCGATGACCCGGGAGGTCGCGGCCCAGGGCCTGGGGTACCTGGGCGATGAGCGCGCCGCTAAGTTGCTGGCGAAGGCTCTCAAGGACACCGATGTACACGTCCGCAGGAGAGCCGCCTCCGCGCTGATCACCACCCCCGCCAAGAGTGTCGAGGCCGCCATCATCGACACAGCGCTCAAAGACCAGGACGAGAAGGTACGGCGCTTCGCTGTCGAAACCCTTGGCTGGATCGGTGGAGAAAACGCGAGCCAGGCGCTGGTCCGCGCCTCGCAGGACCCCTCGGCCGAGGTGCGGCGGTACGCCGCGACGCAGCTTGGTCGGATCAAGGACCCGGCGACACTGGAGGCCCTCGTGCAGTTGTACAAGGATGCTCGCGTAAGAGAAACGGAGTTGGAGGATCCCAGGGACCGCACCAAGGAACAGGACGTGCGCTGGGCGGCCGTGCAGGCGGTGGCCGAGCTCAGGGATCGCGATTCCACCGACGTCCTCGTTGAGGCATTAGATGACCCCGTGCCTCAGGTATCGAATGCCGCCGAGCTGGGCCTGCAGAAGATCGGCGTCGCCAAGCGAAAGATGCCGGGCATCGAGTAGTGCCGCACACGAACAAGAGCGGTCCACGCGTCACAGCCGAGAGGTCGGCTCGAGTCGCGAGATCGAGTAGGTAGCAATACAGGGCCCCGCGTTGCCAGCGCGGGGCCCTCGCTGGTTCTGAGGTGGCTACTAATGCGCGGCGTCCTATCATTCTCCGCGCGCCCTGCCTATTGTCTCACACCCCGGCAGCTCGGCCCTTCGGGTGCCGGTTCACGGGCCGCGGGCAGGTATTGTCGCCCCGTGCAGGGAACACCGGATGAGTCCCGCAGGTCGTGTGGCAATGGCGTTGCCGGCGCCCACGGCCATCCACCAAGGGGGCCTTTCCCATGAAAATCGCCTATGGCACCTACGCGATGCCCACCGTTCCTCTCGAGGAGGCATTCGGGGCATTGGCGCGGATTGGCTACGACGGCGTCGAGATATGCATCAGCTCCCGGCATGTGGGGGCCAGTCCCGAAGAGATGAACGCCGCCCGGCGCCGCGGTCTGCGCGACCTTCTTAAGACCCACAACCTGGGCGTCCCCGCGCTATTTGTCACCGGGCATCTGTACGCCGCGAATGACGACGAGCAAGCCGCGACGATGGAGCAACTGCGGGTATGTGCGCAACTGGCGCGCGATCTGGGGATGTCCGAGCCCCCCGTCCTCGCGATGGGTATCGGCGGTGGCCGCGACGCATGGGATGCCGTGCGGGAGGTCCTCCCGGAGCAACTGGGCGCCTATGGCGAGCTGGCCCGGCAGGAGGACTTCATCATCGCCGGCGAAGCCCATTGCGGCGCCGCGGTGGACCGCTCTGAACGGGTGGTCTGGCTGATGGACGCCGTGGCCGATCCCCGCGTGCGCTTCCACTTCGACATCGTCCACCTGTTCCTGGCCGGCGAGCCCATCGCCGACGCGGTGAAGACCCTCGTGCCGTATACGGCCCATACTCATATCACGGACGCCGTGAGGCACGCCGATGGCACCTTCAAGCTGGTGCTGCTGGGCCAGGGCGAGCTTGATGCCACCACCTACATGCGTGCCATGGCCGACGCCGGATGGGACGACTTCATCACCCTCGAGGTCAGCACCATGGTCTGGAGCCAGGAGGGCTACGACCCACTAAAGGCAGCGCAGTACTGCTACGAGTCGCTGGTGAACGCCTTCGAGCAGGCCGGGGTGGCCCGCGGGTAACGTCCCAACGGCACAGGCCGACCGGGCAATCATTCGACGGGGAGTGAGTTCAGTCATGGAGAAAGTGCTGCTGGTGATTGGGGACGCCGCCGAGGTAACGGATACGCTGTACCCGTACTATAGGATTCCCGAGGATGGCTATGAGGTATTGGTGGCGGCGCCCGAGAAGCGCCTGTACCACCTCGTCCAGCACGATGTCCATCCCGACTGGGACATCACCATCGAGTCCAAGGGCTACAACTTCGCCTCAGATATCGCTTTCCGCGACATCGTCCCCAAGGACTACCTGGGCCTGGTGTTGTCCGGCGGCCGAGCACCCGAGTACATCCGCTATGATGAGGACCTCATCAAGCTGACCCAGCACTTCGGAAACACGGGCAAGCCAATCGGCGTGGTCTGCCACGGCATCGAGATCGTCGCCAAGGCCGGGGTCATCAAGGGGAAGACCGTAACTACCGTCGCCAAGTGTCGCTATGACGCTGAAGTGTGTGGGGCCACCTATGTGGATCAGCCCGTGGTCGTCGATGGGAACATAATCTCGGCGAGGACCTTCCACGACAACACGCAGTGGATGCGCGAGTACATGAAGCAGCTTAATGCCGCGCGCGACGCAGAACGCAACGGCTGAGAAAGGACGACGGCCCCATGGAGCCCGTGAACCTGCTATTGGTCGGCTGTGGCATGATGGGCGCAAGACATGTGCGCGGCTTGGGCGAACTCGAGCGCGTGACGCCCGGCAGCCTTCGCCTGGTGGCGGTGTGTGACCGGCGGGAAGACCTAGCCGTGGCTGTGGCCGATGAAGCCCAGGAACTGTTGGGCGCCAGGCCCGCCGTCTTCACCGACGTTGAAGACGCCTTGCGAGAAGTGCCGGACCTGCAGGCGGCTGACGTCGTGACCGACCCGCGGTCTCATGACGCCCTCGTGGGGGGACTGCTGCAAACCGGGCTGGACATCATCTGCGAGAAGCCCCTGGCGCTGACCATCGCGCGAGGGCGGCGCATGATTGATGTCGCCAGGCAGTACGGGCGCGTGCTCGCCACTGCCGAAAACAACCGCTGGGACCCCATGAACCGCCTGGGCCGGGCCTGTATCAATGGAGGCCTCATCGGCCGGCCGAACTTCGTGTTGCAGGTGGCCACCATTCCGGTGGACCGGATCATCGCTACCGCGTGGCGTCACCGCCTGGCCATGGGCGGCCTACTGCTCGATGTGGCGATCCATGGGGGCTACATGCTCGAGTACCTGCTGGGCCCTGTGGACGCCGTCTGCGCCCAGGCCCAGCTTTCATGCACCCATCGACAGGGCGCCGGGTACGACGGACAGCATGTGGAAGTGGAAGTGGATGCCGAGGACTGCTTCTCCGCCTTGCTCGAATTCGGCGCCGGGGCTCAGGGAAGCTGGACGGGCCATTTCGCGACGCCGGGGCACACCCCATCTCAGCGTGTGATCTTCGGCGATGAGGGCACAATCATCTGCCCGCCGGGGCGCTCGGGCCAGCCCGTCGAGATCCGCCGCGGCGCCGACACCCTTAAGGGCGACGATCTCGTGGCACAGGCCCCGGGGTACCAACTCAGCGAGATGGAGACCAGGCTCTTCGGCGACCGCCCGGGGTCATACTCCCTGGAGGCCACGGTGACCGACCGCAAGCTGATTGCCGCCGAGATGGACGACTTCCTGACGGCGGTGCGAGAGCGCGGGGAGCCCGAGGCCGACGGCGCCACCGGGCTGCGAGCGGTGGCCTTCATCTACGCGATCCTCGAATCGGCCCTGGCGCGGCGCCCGGTGACACTGGAGGAGATCCTCGGGGGCAGCCTGCACGCCTACCAGGACATGGTCGAGGCGGCCCAGTAGTAGGGCTCGGTGTGGGCGGGCGCAGCATGACACGCCCATTCAGCATGACGTGGGCGCCCGTGGCTTGTGGTGGTAGCGACGGGCGCCATTGGTGCCCTCCGGCATGCGGCGAGCACAAACCGGGCGGGGCCTCGTCGGCCCCGCCCGGATACAGCGCAATCAGTCCCGTCGCCTCAGTCCAGTGCCAGGGCCTGAAGGTCTCCATCCTCGCTGCTCACCATAGCTACCGCCCCATCGGCAGCTTGACCCGCCTCGATGTGCAGAACGGCCCCCGCGCATTGCATGCCGGACACGACCTCTCCGCTGGCGGCGTCCAGCACGTACACGTTTCCATCCTCACAGCCCACAACCACGCGGGCCGCATCGCCGGCATGCGTCAGGGCCATCGCGCTGACCTCGCTGCCCAGATCGCGGCGCCATATCGAGTTGCCCTCGGCGTCAATGGCGTAGACATTGAAGCTCATGGAGCCCGCGATCAGCTCGTCGAGGCCGTCGCCGTCGATGTCCACGGGGATGATGCCGACCACCTCATCTCCGGTGTTGTACTGCCACATCTTCTTGCCATCGGGTCCTGCGACATGGACGTTGCCGTCGGCGCCGCCGAAGACCGCCACGCGCTTGCCCTCCTGGGTGAAGTCGGCCGTCGCCGCGGTGTTCGCATGGGGGGAGCCGACGTGGTAGCCGAAGAGCCTCTTGCCGTCGGGGCGCACGACGTGCCACCAGTAGTACTCGGTGCCGCACAGGACCTCCTGCTTGCCGTCTCCATCAATGTCTCCCACGGCGCCGCAGGTGGAGCCATGGACGCTTTCATAGCGCCACAACTCTGTACCCGCCGCGTCGATGGCATAGAAGTGCCAATTGTCGGCGCCGATGACGGCGGTCTGCTTGCCCTCGCCCTGCAGGTCTGCAGCGAGGGCGACGCGCACGTGTCCGGCGCGCTTGTAGTAGGGCACGGCGAACTTCCACAACTCCTCGCCCTGAGCGTCAAGGGCGACCGCGAAGGCCCCGGTGCAGCCCGCCACAATCGCCGGCTTGCCGTCACCCTCGAAGTCGACGATGGCGATGGCGTTGACGGCGCCATGCACGGGCTTCTCCCAGCGCTTCTTGCCGTCGGCGCTGAAGACGTAGACCGACCCATTGGAGGATCCGGCGATGATCTCCGCAGTCCCGTCGCCCTCCAGGTCGGCCATGCGGAGGGCGTTGAAGGTATGGGTGGGGGCGGACTTGTCGCGCCTGGCCGCGTACTCTGCGGCGAGGCCCTCGCGGTTGCCCCACACCTCCAGCTCGGAGATGTAGATGGCGGTGCCCGGCCGGGGCGTCAGCTTGAGCCGCAGGGCGCTTGCCTTCGCATCAAGATCGGCGAACTCATAGATGTGGGGGGCATGTCCGGGCTCGCCCCAGTTGCCGTGCATCTCGGTATCGCCGAAGTCGATGATTCTGCGCGTGTCTTGGGCGAAGGCATCGCCGGACGCGTCGGCCTGCAGGCTGCCGAGCTGGAACAGCTTGCCCTTGCTCGATGAAGTGGCGAACCAGGCCTTGAGCACGATGCGGGAGATGTCATACTCCCGGTCGAACTTGAGGTCCAGGGTGACGGGCCGGTCAGCGTCCCACATGACGCCGCCCTCGGTGCTCAGAAGCTGTCCATCGAAGATATTCGGCACGTTGTTCTTGCCCACGATCTGGCTGAACACGTTGGCCGGCAGGGGCTCGGGCGATCCGCTGAGCTCGGCGCCGCAGTCGACGGCCTCGAACACGCCCCGGTTGCCGGTGATCACATAGGCATCGAGGGTATCGCGGTAGTCCCACAGCTTCTGCAGGGGTTTGGGGACAGTGAGGCCCTCGCCGCCGGCGGCCTGGGCGGGCGGCGCGTTGGCGATGGCCTCCTCGATGAGGCTCAGCACTGTGTAGTCGACGCCGGGGCCGACCCTGCGCTCCACCGGCTCGGGCGGCCTGACGGCCGAGGTGGTCGAGGGCTCGACCATGAGCGCGATGCCGCTACCGAAGTCCGCCTGGGCATCAATGCCCACCGGGAACTCCATCTCGTTGTCGCCGGAGCGGACGAACTTGGCCCCGACGCTGAACAGGTGGGTGGGGGTGAGCAGCCCGGCGTCGGCCTCCATGTCGATCCACGGCAGGAGCTTGATGGCGCCGGTAGCATCACCTGTGGCCACCAATGCCGGCTCTTCCAGGCCCGTGACGGCCGCCGTGTTGTCGTCGATGCGCACCAGCCTGGCGGTTGAGGGCTCCTGCCCCGACGCGTGCAGCAGCGAGAACAGGGTCACCTGCTCGCCGGCCTTCAGACTGACACTGTGGATGGCGCGCATGACGCGCACTACGGGCTCATCGATGTGCTCGTAGGCGCCCCAGTTCTTGCCATAGTCCGGGTCATCGTCCAGGGTTATCTTGCAGTCCGGCGTCACGGCGATGGCGGCATACTCCCCGTTCTGATGCACCGATAGGGCGGAGCCATCAAGCTGCACCTCGCCCACGGTATTCCACACCACACGGAAGCTGTAGTCGCCGTCTTCCTTGGCCACCATCTTATCCGCGACGACGAAGTAGCCGTCCTTGACCCACAGGATGTTGCGGTGCCAGTCAACACCGGCGTAGTCCCGGTAGGTGGTGGCGCTGGCGCCGAAGTTAGGCAGGTCAACGATGTGCTCGAGCTCGACGAAGTCGGGTATCTGCTGGGACTGCCCGTCTCGTAGGATTAGCACCCCGTTGTGGTACTTGGGGGCCGAAAGGATGTAATCGGCGTCGGCCAGCCAGATCCGGCCGTTCTCGCTCCACCGGGAGATGGAGTTGCCGTCCAGATGCTTGTGGCCACCGTTACTCAACCCGTCCAGGAGCATGTACTGATCCTGAGGGTCAAAGCCATTGCGGAACACGACCTTGTCAACGGCGTGTTCCTGTGGCACGCGTTCGGGGCCGCCGAAGCTCTTGTAGTAGTAGGGGTCCAGGGGCCAGGCGATGGCGCCCACCAGATCGGCGGGCTCTTCGCCGTCGAGGGTCACATTGAACTGTCCCAAGGCGGCGCGCCCGCTCACGGCGGTCTTCTTCGCCAGCGTCCAGGCGTACCGGGGGTCTCGGTACTGTAGCAGTGCCCCGTGCAGGAAGGGCATCTCGCTCCACCAGCCCACGAAGGCGCCCGTATCTCCATAGGTGACGGAGTAGCCCAGGTTGTCCATGCACAGGATGGCGAAGTCGGCGCACTTGCGGACGTTCCCGTTATCGAAGAAGGTCAGGTCGGGCTTCGCCAGAGCATACCTCATGGTGTGGTACTGGGTCAGCCACTGGTAGCCGTTACAGTCCTCATGTGACTTGAAGGCCTTGCTCTGCATCTGGAAGGCCGCATCGGCGATGTCCAGCCAGCGGTTTGCCTCCATGGCACCGTAGTACTTGTGGAAGTACTCGCCGGCGAACAGCAGGCCCAAGGCGGGGAAGGTCTGGTGGTTGAAGCGCACGCGCTCATTGCCCATCACGCTCTGTGCGGCGGAGGGCCCCACCTCTGACACCCACTGGAACAGGATCTTGGTGACCTCGAGCCGGTCCTCGTCACTGAGCGCCGGGCTCTCCTCGATCTGGTCCCAGGTGGGCAGCACGGCATGAATCTGGAAGTCGGAATCCATGCCCCAGGGCCCGCCATACGTGCCCGGCTTGGAGTCGTAGTGCTCCTTTGCCCGGCGGGCCAGCCACGCGAAAACCGTCGCGTAGCCGTCCTTGTGCGATTGTGCGTAGGCTGAGCCAACAGAGGCCATCTGACCGAACAGGCCCGTGTGGGCCCCCTTCTCGAGAGCGTCCTCGGCTCGCCTGCGTTGGCTGTCTATGTAGGCCTCGTCGGGCTCGGTGGACAGGGCGCCGGAGAAGCGCTGGGCGGCCTGGCCCTCGAGTTGCACCCGGAAGACCGGGCCCGCTACGCCGTCCGCGGGGATGCTCTCGAGCAGCACCTCGATGCCTCGCCGGGCCCCCTCGACGGTGCTCGCGCCTGCCAGCAGCACGTTCTTACCCGTGCCCCACGGATCGTGGATGGACTGCACCACATAGCCATCGGGGCCCGGGTACAGATCGTCGGCATACGTGTAGCCATGGGCGTACAGATGAAGCAGCCCCGGGTTGTTGGATACCGCGCCCAGGGCTACCACCTGGGTGGCGCGCATCTCCTCGTCGGTAAGCTCTGTCGCGTCCTTCAGCGGTAGCTCGACGCCGAGCTTGTCCCGCAGTTTATCTTGCAGTTCAAAGGCCGGCCCGCGCCAGCCATCCCCTTGCGGAAACAGGATCACCGCCGCGGCAGCACCGTCTTCCACCAGCGGGGTATTCGGGTACAGCGGCTTGGCCTTCTCGACATCGGTGAACAACTCGTACTGTGACTCGCTCATGCGTAAACCATCCAGGTAGATGCTGAACGGCACTCCCTTGCCATGAGTGCCTATGATGAACTCGATTCGGCTGATCTCGTCGCGGTTGGGGCTCTCGGCCACGGCGTTCTCCCAGGCGAAGCCTCCCATACTGGCGCCCGGCACCAACTCGACGGTGACCTTCTGCGGCCCGCGTACCGGTGAGCTCCAGTTGTTCCAACTCAGGGCACACTTGTTCTCGGTGTCATAGCCCCTCACGTACAGGGCTCGCGTGTTTTCGCCCTCGGTGGTCCATGCGTCAAAGGTGAGGGTGCGTCTTGTGGCGTCGATGGGCTCGGCAAACCTCACCGAGACCCCCAGGTAGGTATTCCCCGTCGCGTCCTGGGAGGAGACGCTCGCCAGAAGTAGGCTGGCGGAGCCCTCAGAGACGAACTGGGGATCTACATTGAGCTCGAGACGCTCGTCGGGACTCCTCCCGCTCATCGTGATGGACAAACTATCCAGGCTTTCAAAGCCGCTGAGGAGGGTCGTCTCCTCTTGCCCGAAGGCCGGGAACGTGCAAAGAACCATGGCAAGTGCCAGGGTGATCGTTGTGGTACGCATCGAGGGTGCACCTCTGGATATGGATTTCGCGTTGCTGAGATTATTCGTCGGGTCTGCAAGTTCGCCCTGCCGGCCGGGCATGGAAGGCGGTAGGCCGACGCGTGTTGAATACTCACTCTCGTTAGGGCCAACGAGTCTCTGTACGGAGGCGTATCTTGTGAACGTCATCGTCATCGTCTCAGACACGGTACGGCTGGACCATCTGGGCTGCTACGGCAACGACTGGATGCAGACGCCAAGCCTCGACAAGCTTGCCGGAGAGTCGGTGGTGTTCGATAACTGCTACACGGGCTCGTTCCCGACGCTTCCCCATCGGGCGGAGTGCTTCCTCGGGCGGCACGGCTTCCCCTTCTATGGCTGGCGCCCGCTGCCCAAAGACTGGACGACCCTTGCCGAGGTGCTCACCGAAGGCGGCTACGTGACCCAGCTCATCCACGACACGCCTCATCTGCGCAGCCGCGACCATCACTACGACCGCGGCTTCACCGGGCACCACTGGAACCGGGGCCAGGAATCGGACTGCGAGTTCACCCGGGCCAACGACACGCTTGACCTGGGCTACTCGCTGGACAAGGACCGGTACAGGGATGCCGACCAGGCCGTGAGCTGGGCCCTGCAGCGCCTGGATCATCCCGGCGAGATGGGCCACCACACCGCCCGCACGGCCATGGATGTCTGCAACTGGCTGGACAATAACCACCAGGCCGACAAGTTCTTTTTGTGGGTCGACATGTTCGACCCCCACGAGCCCTGGACGGCCCCGGAGGAGTATACCCGCCGGTACCTCGCTGACGATTTTGGCGGCGAGAAAGTGCGGCATCCGGACTACAACTACACCGACTATCTCACCGAAGAGGAGTTGAGGTGGTCCCACGCGGCCTACTGCGGTGAGTTGACCCTGGTGGACAAATGGATCGGCTTTATGCTGCGCAAGGTGCAGGACTTAGGGCTGCTGGACGACACCGCCATCGTGTTCACCTCAGACCACGGGTTCTACCTGGGCGAGCACGGGCGGATCGGCAAGAGCGGCCTGCGCGGCGACCCATGGCCGATGTATGAACAGATCATCAAGGAGCCACTG
>Ga0272441_10004983_pt1 | contig 23490 bp, 20 predicted proteins | sample SSMProp6N_FD_193582 | JGI IMG/M metagenome (GOLD analysis project Ga0272441, IMG submission 193582) | Marine sediment archaeal communities from Little Sippewissett salt marsh, Falmouth, MA, United States - SSM-Prop-6N | ecosystem: Environmental > Aquatic > Marine > Wetlands > Sediment ...
CGCGAAGAACCCGACCAAGGCGAGCGCTGTTGCCTGGCCGGTGATCTGCCACGCCCAGATCGTCAATGCAAACCGGGTCATCCCGGTTCCGATCATCGAGACAAACTGCCCCGACCAGACGATGCTGAACCCGAGCATCCCGGTTGGACGAGTGCGTTCCGCCACGGCACGCCTCCTTGCGGTAGCCTGGATTATCGTCGTCGACCTGCACCTTTTCAATTGAGATCAATTCTCCTCGACGACGCGGACAGATCGGCGGATTGAGTCCACCGGGCTGCCGATCTGAGCTGCCTTTTCATCTTCATTCAACCGCCCGGCAAGCCGATCCGCCACCATGGAGCCTGCGCCCCGTTTCACACCACGCATCGCACACGTGTCGTCGGCCGATCGCGAGTTTGTGTCGAGGATTTGCACCGAGATGACGCTCTCGCTCATGCTACATCGTGAGATTCACTCGGTCGGGAACCGGCGCCGTGAAGACAGGAGGTGTATCCGTTCGGTGACGTCCACATATGTAATCTACGGCGGCTCCGGAGGAATCGGCTCCGCGATCGCCCGTCTCCTCCACGAGCAGGGTGCCCAACTCCACCTGGTCGGACGGAACGAATCACGGTTGAAGAAGCTTGCCAAAGAGCTATCTGCGGAGTTTATCGTTGGAGACGTAGCGGACGACAAACTGTTTGCCCGTGTCGCCGAGGCTGTGACACAACCGCTTGACGGTCTCGCCTATGCCGTCGGCTCGCTCAACCTCGGGAGTCTGCGGCGGCTGACATCCGCTGACGCTCTCGCGGATTTGCGGCTGAATGCGGTGGGAGCGGCTCTCGCCGTTCAGGCCGCCCTGCCGGCGTTTCGCAGCAGCAGCCGCGTTGCCTCGGCCGTTCTGTTCTCCAGCGTGGCCGTTACGCAGGGATTCCCGATGCACACGTCGGTTGCAATGGCCAAGGGCGCCGTTGAAGGCCTCACGGTTTCCCTGGCGGCGGAACTCGCGCCCAAGGTCCGCGTCAATGCCATCGCTCCATCGCTGACGCGAACCCCTCTGACATCAACGATCCTTTCCAGCGAGGATCAAGCATCATCGCTTGCCGGGTTGCATCCTCTGCAGCGGTTGGGAACCCCAGAGGACATCGCCGAGCTGGCGGCTTTCCTCCTCTCGGAACGCGCGGGATGGATCACCGGCCAGGTCATCGCCGTTGATGGTGGACGCTCCACCATTCGCCACCGAGGATGACATGATCTCAGACTCGCCCGAGCGAACCACCACCGGGGAAAATGCACAGACACTCCGCTTGATCCTCACAGATCAACTCAGCAGGTCGATCAGCGCCCTTGATGGGATCGACGCACGCGCTGATCTTGTCCTGATGGTCGAATCGCCGGATGACGCCGGTCACATCCCTCACCACCGTCAGAAGCTGGTCCTCATGCTGTCGGCGATGCGCCACTTCGCATCATCCCTTCGCTCGGAGGGGATCCGCGTCGAGTACATGCCACTCGATGATCCTCAAACACCGACGTCCTTTCCGGAGGCCTTGGATCGGATCGTCGCACGCGATCCTGTGACTCAGGTCATTGCCACCGAGCCCCAGAGCTGGCAGCCAGCGGAGCAGCTCCATGCATGGCGGCCTCAGCGGTCCGATCTGTCGATCGAGATCCGCGAGGATGGTAGGTTTCTCTGCTCTCGGGAGCGCTTCTCTCGATGGATGGACGGACGTTCAACGCCCCGACTGGAACACTTCTACCATCACATGCGCCGTGAGACCGGATGGCTGATGGAGGACGGCCATCCCGAAGGTGGGCGGTGGAATTACGACGTACAGAACCGGAAACGCTTGCCAAGCGAGTCTTCCGTACCGGCGCGCGTCGCTTTCCGTCCCGACAAGGTAACGCTTGAGGTGATCGCTCTGATTCGACGGCGCTTCCCAACGCGTTTTGGCGAACTCGCTCCCGCATCGTTTGCGTGGGCCGTCACACGCGAGCAGGCGTTTCTCGCCTTGCAGGAATTCGTAGATCAGCGTCTCCCATCGTTCGGCACCTATCAGGATGCAATGCGTGCCGGCAATCCCTTCCTGTTTCACTCGCTGCTGTCTCCCTACATCAATCTGGGGCTTCTCACGCCAACAGAAGTTTGCGAAGCAGCTCTCACCACCTATCGCGATGATCAGGCCCCTCTCAATGCCGTCGAGGGATTCCTGCGGCAGATCCTCGGTTGGCGCGAATACGTTCGCGGCATCTATCAGCTCAGCATGCCGGCCTACGCGAGAACGAACTTCCTAGACGCAACGCGGCCTCTGCCAACGTTCTATTGGACGGGAGATACAGATCTGGCCTGTCTTCGCGAGGCGATCCAATCAACAACGCAGAACGCTTACGCCCACCACATTCAACGACTGATGGTCACCGGCAATTTCGCTCTTCTTGCGGGCCTTTCGCCTGCGGACGTCGAGGAATGGTACCTGGCGGTCTACGCCGATGCGTACGAGTGGGTCGAACTTCCGAATACCCATGGAATGGCCCTGTTCGCCGACGGCGGCATGCTTGCCTCAAAACCCTACGCCGCTTCGGGTGCCTACATCCACCGGATGTCCGACTTCTGCCGGAGCTGCGTGTACGACCCCAAAGCCAAGCTTGGCGTCAATGCCTGTCCGTTCAACTATCTCTACTGGAACTTCCTCATCGCCCATCGCACCCAGCTCCAGCACAACCCGAGGATGGCCTTGCCCTACCGCACGCTCGACCGGATGAGCAGCCCATACGTTCATGCGGTCACGGATGAGGCCGAGGCGTTCCTTCGTCGGCTGCCTACCGATCCTTGAGTGAGGAGACCGCCCGTCGGAAGACCGATCCCCGCCCCTTGTGCTTCCGGGCGGTTCCGATGCCGTCAACCGTGTTCGTGCAATCCCCAATGGCGGGGTTGCCTGACCGGTGATCTGCCACGCCGGGATCGTCCGTCGAGACCCGGGTCATCCCGGTCCCGATGATCGAGGCAAACCGCCCTACTGGACGATTCCGAACCCGAGCATCCGTTTCAGGCGGCTTCGCTCCGACGCTGCATGCTGCTCGCGGTTGGCGGGATCCCCGCCCTCGGGCCGGTGCCTCTCCATCCGGGCTGAACCGGCACGACAATGCGAAGCGATGGAGCCACGCCGTTTCGCCCCGGTTCAAGGCTGTCGATGCGAAGCGCCGTGCATCCGGATCTCCGCGGATGATGCCTGGGCACCGGAGACGACCGCGACTGCACCGTGCCGATGGCGAAACCGATGGCCCATTCCTCGATTCTCATCTATACTTCGGCCATGCCGACGATGGAGAGACCAACCCCGATGATCACCCAGATCGGCTCGCTGCCGTTCTCGGATGTGGATGCTGCCGTCGCCTACAGCTTGCAGCACGACATTCCGTTCTTGCCTGAGTTGACGGCGCTGGGTGATGCGATGCTCGAATACGCCAAGAAGCCGGGCAGCCTCGCGTGCCTGGGCGCATTCAAGAAGCGGCGATTCCAAACGGTGAAGGTGCAATGCGTCGGTCCGGCGACATTGATCCAGAGCCGGTACGACGAGGACGATGCGGTGATGCGCGTGTACCGGCACGTCGAAGCGATCCTCGACAGCCTTCACGCCGATGAGATCATCCTGTTTCTCGACGAGCCCGCACTGGGGTACGTCGGGTTCGACTTCGTCCGTCTGTGGGAACCGATCTTCGAGAGCTTCCCGGTGATCCGCGGCGTCCACACCTGCGGCAACATGCAGTGGGACCAGATGTTCTCCGCGCCGATCGACATCATCAGCTTCGATGCGTCGCAGTACGATATCTCCAAGTACTATGAAACTCGCAACGGAAAGCGCATCGCATGGGGCATCACGAACGTTGACCAGGTCATCGACTATGAGCCCGGCGACTTGATCACCGGGCCGTGCGGGCTTCCACACCTGACGCACAGTGAAGCCGATGCCCACAAGCGGCTGGCGATGCTGCGCCAAGCCGCCGAACGTCTGCGCACTCGAAGCTAACCGGCTGCCGCTCCGATCATCAGTCGATCGATGGCTCTCTTGGTGGCGGCGACAGCCTCGGGATGGCGGAGGATCACCAGATCGGCGCCTGCGTGCAGGTAGGTGAGCGCGGTCGCGGTTTCCCAAGCCGGTCCACGTCTGTTCTCATCGCCCCACGCTGGCTCCTCGGTCAGCGTCGCTCTCGCCTCCTTGACACTCCACACTTCGCGGCCGATGTCGGCGACGATCGGCATCGACACCAAACGATCGCCTTTGAGCGCTCCGATCCGCAGCCGCTCGATGATCGAGTAGACGTACTCGATCCCGTAACCAAGCGCGCCGGTCGTCGGATAGATCACCAGGCGCTCTTCCGGAAACCCGGCGTCGATCGCCAGGATATTGATCTGCTTGGCCATGTTGATGTCCACCGGCGACTCGGCGATCACACTGTGCCCGAACGCTGTCGCCAACGCGGTCAGTGTGCGGTAGTTTCTATCCGTGATCGTCCCGAGAAGGCACCGTTCTCCCGCAAGCGCTTCGGCCACAGCGGGGAAGACCTCGGCATCCTTCTCCACATCTCCGCAACCCCAGATCACAAGCGGCAGATCGACAGCATCGCGAACGGCACGCGCAACCACAGCGGTCTGCTCAGGCGACCGGTCGGCTCCGTTGGGGTTGCAACCGTCCAAGCGCAAGCACAGCAGATCGGGTCCCGAGATTCCCGCAATAGGCCGAGTGCAGTGTTCCGCCCAGGCAGCGGGGGCGTGCATCACATCCGCGACCGGCGCGCGTAGCGCCTCTGGCCAGTCGTACGGTGTAGTGTCGGTGATCTCCAGCGCCACCGCAGGACGGTGGCGCATCGCGCCGTCGAAATGATGGAACGGAAGGGTCGTTCCGCCTCCGATCGTCACCGTTCGCTCTCGCGTACCGCCTTGATCGCGCGTTCCACCAATCGTCAGCGAGTGAATCCGCCCCGGCCAGCCTCGAGAGATGTCGGGTAGCTCCGTGGTCATTTCGCTGTCTCCTTCCCTGGGCAAAGCAGGTCCGTCAGCATCCGGTTCACCGCCTGGAGAACCGGATGACTGTCGGGCAAGCCGGTGAGCGGCCGTTCTTCCCGATTGAGTTCGGCCAAGGCGGCATCGTGGCGCAGGTGAGCCACAACGCGAAGATCCGTTTGCGTCAGAATCTCCCCCGCTTTGAGCCCGAGACTCCCGCGAAGGTTGTTCAACACAAGTCTCTGAGTGGCAACACCGAGTCCCAGATTGTCGACAAGCCCGCTGATTCTCGTCGCAGCACGCAGCGCGGTCGGGTTGCCGTCGCTAACGACCAGCAAGATGTCGACCCCCTGTGCGATGCGCCGCGACAGGTGCTCGAGCCCCGCTTCATTGTCGAGGACCGTGTATGGGTATCCCGACGAGAGTGATTCCAGACAGCGTCGCAGGATGCTGTTGACGGCACAGTAGCACCCCGGGCCTTCGCCCCGGCCCATGGTTACGAGATCGACGCCGTCGCCTTCGACAATGGCGCGATGTAGTTCGTATTCGATGTGGCGCCCGAGCGGGACACCACTCGGCAGCCCGCGAATTTGCGCCAATGTCTCCGCCTGCATGGCTCCCAGCGTGACGCCTTCTTCCAGCCCGAGCACATCGGCCAAGGTCGAATTGGGGTCGGCATCGATCGCCAGGATCGGGCCTCCGGTGCGGCGACGGAGCGCCTCGACGATCAGTCCGCAGACCGTCGTCTTGCCGACGCCGCCTTTTCCCGCAATAGCAATGGTTCGTGTCATCTTCCTCGCCTGCCTTTCGCCCAAGGACCGCTAGGGAACAACGCCTCGTCGGTGTGTGGGATGAACCGGGCCGCGGTGAAGCGCTCGACGTAGTCCAGATCGTCGATCAGCTCAATACAGCCGGTCTTGCATGCGACGTCTCGTGCATCCTTCCAAGCTGCGTGCTGAAGCAGAGCGAGCCGGGCACCGCGAAGCGCCGTGTTGCCGGCAAACGTGATGCGGCTCGCATCGACGTCGGGAATCAATCCCAACGCAATGGCATCGCCTGGGTCCAGCACGCTACCGAACCCACCCGCGAGGATCAGCCGGTCGAGACTCGAGGTCGAGAGATCTGCCGCCTCCAGCAGCGATTGCACGCCGGCGAAGATTGCTGCCTTTGCACGCAGCACACTGTGGATGTCGCGTTGCGCCAGTCCGATCGGGCGACCGGTAGCTGATTCCTCGGCAGGCACGATCACCCATCCGGGTTCTGCCCCGAGATCATCGGGATCGAGAACGTGTCCGCCGCGATCGATGACTCCAGCAAGAAATGCCTGTGCCACGGCGGAGATAAGTCCGGAGCCGCAGAGGCCGCGAGGCGCCTCGTTTCCGATCGTTGTCCATCCCACCCGTCGTTGCGGATCGACAACCACACGCTCGATTGCACCGGGGATCGCGCCGGTTCCGCACGAGATGCCGCATCCTTCGAACGCCGGACCGGCCGACGCGGCGCACGCCAATACCCATTCACTGTTTCCGAGGACGATCTCGCCGTTGGTGCCGATGTCGATCATCAGCGTCAGGGCACCGCTTCGGTGCAGTCCGGTGGCAAGAATCCCCGCGGTGATGTCGCCGCCAACCCAGCCGCCAATCGCGGGCAAGGCATAGACCCATGGATCGGATTCGATACCCAGGCCCAATCCGTTGCCACGGATCACCGGCGGCGCCGACACCTTCGGCACGTGCGGCGGGTGGCGGATGCAAGATGGATCCAACGAATACAAGAAGTGCAGCATCGCGGTGTTCCCTGCCACGACCATCACGCCCGGGCAAACGTCGACATCGTTCAAAGCCTCTTTCATCTCGTCGATCAGCGCCCGAAGATCGCAGGCCACGGCGTCTACTAGGTCGGCGGGCCCGTGATCTTCAACGTGCTCAATGCGCCGCGTGACCTCGGCACCGAACGAAGCCTGGCTGTTGGGCCTCCCGGCACGCACGAGAACCTCGCCGGTTGCCAGGTCGACCAATTCCGCAGCCACCGTCGACGTCCCGATGTCGACAGCCAGGCCACAAGAGAAGGTCGCCCTCTGATGGACGGTGTTCCCCCGTGTCGGCATCACCAACGGGTCTAAAGGCCTGTCAATCTCGGTGTTCTCCAGGATCGATGTGAGGTGCACTGTCAGACCTCCCGGCCTGGTTGTGGCAGGAATCTCGACCGTGAGGTCGTCTTCGACCCGGTGCTTGCAGGCAAGCACCGAACCCCGGTCCTGCAGGAGCACCCGGCAGCGGCCGCACGTCCCCGCACCGTTGCATGGGGAGATGATCGCCACACCGGCCTGATGGGCGGCCTCGGCGATCGTGGTACCCCGAGCCACGGACACGGTTCGATTCTCGGGAAGGAAGGTCACTCGTGGCCTGTTCATCCGGCGCTCTCCGTCGGTGATCGCAATTCGTGAAGGAACCTTGGGATGCCGCCGGCGTCATCGGGACCGACCATGACATCCCACCCGGAGATCTCCTCGATCCCTATCCGCATGCGTGCCACCAGCCCGGGGATGATCAGGCAGTTGTGCCTCGCACGATCCATCACACCCTGCTCGCGGACGGCCTGTACGAGTCTCTCAGCGGTGAGCCGATCGTCAGCGTAGGCATTGAGCACTCCGAGCCCCTCCGTGTCGATCACGCTGATGAACGCGGGGATCTTGCTCGCTTCCACTTCGCCGGCGACGGTGAAATAGGTGAGCGCGAAGTTGGTGGTCACTAGGACCGGCGCATCGGGGCCCGGATTCCCAATTTCGTACAGCTTGGCTTCCACGGCGTTGGGGACCTGGGGATCGGTGTAGAGATCCTGCCGCACGGTCACAATCGGATGAATCGCCCATGGCTCAACTGTGTCGACCACAACGGCACCGGCGTAGCGGATGACGGCCGAGATCGCCGCGACCATCTGTTCGGACGCCTGTTCTTCGCCCTCACCCGGAGCATCCGTTGGGACACCGTGATCAACGATCTTCCCGACATCCACAAACGACGGATACCCAAGCGTTCCGACACGCTCTTCAATCGCAAGGCGGCGCAGCCGACTCAGAGTTCCAACGGCAGCGGCTAGATTATCGGGTTGTGGATCGAGCAGCAGTTCCTTGATTCCGGCGGCGCTGCCGCGCTCCGCCAGCGCCGCTGTGCGTTCGATCCCCGGTGCGCTCACCACGAGCGGCAGTCCATGCCGGGAAGCCACGGAACCCATGGCTTCGATGTTGTCTTCCGTCGCACCGACCAGTAGCGGCTTGCGGTGCGCAACGACGGCCGCAGCAGCCCCCATCACTGCGGGGTCGGTGCACAGAAGCAGCAGCAAGCGGTCGGTTTGCTCCGCGATCTGCCGAACAAATGCTGTGTAATCGACGGCAGTCAGACCCCCGTGGGCAACCGCTACTGCGTCTACGCCAACCGTCTTCCCGACGCGCTCGAATTGGAGAGTCTTGACTGCTGCAATCCTTTCCTGCATCGCCTCTTGGCTGAGTGAAGCCGCAACGCGGACGGCAAGAATCGGCGGGTGCTGAAACCGCTCCTCATGACGGTACAAGACCGTTTCCCCGCCCACGATCACCGTGTTCTCTCCTGCCCCAAGCGAGATGGTCGCCATCGGCGGAGTCCGCGCGTCACCCAGAAGCGTTCGAGCCTCCTGGGATACATGCGCGCAGGCATCGAGCGGCTTCTTTTTCGAGGCGACCTGCATCGCGAACGCCATACAGGTTGGCACGCCGCAATCGCCGCAATTGGTCCGCGGCAAGTGTTTGTAGATGTCGATTCCGCTCACTTTGGCCATGGTTGTACTCCTAGAACAGGCTGTCCATGCTCCGTGCGGGGTGCTCGACCCCATCGAGGAACGTCACCAGTTCATCGACAGTGACGGCCTCGTGTTCGGTAGCAACGCGATCGACCAAGTCGGGAACGCCCGCGTCTTTCGCTCTCTCCTCCAGCGAACCGCGTAGCTCTTCCTTCAGCTCCGATGGCATCCACACCACGCGGGCAATGCCGCCCTCGGCGGCGATGAACTTACGGCTGCCGATATACAGCTTGCCGATGCCGAGGAATCCCGGCGTTTGAATCCCGCCGCCGATCTCCCCGGCCATGGTGGAAAACGTCATCCCAATCGGCGTCATCCCCATGAATTCGCGATCGACGACCATCACGCCGTTGGCCTCGGGAATGATCGCGACGATACACTCGAAGCAGCCGCAACTGGTCATTGGATCCTCCAGAATCGAGTAGGCGTTGAACCGCTCCACAGCACCGTTCGATGCCCGGGCAAGAAACGCGTTGACGCCGCTCCATTGGCCCTTCACAGGGTCGATCGTCTGCCCCTTGGCTATCGGTTGGTTCGGACCGTGGGGGTTCATTTCGCAGCTTGCCGCACAGTCGAGCCATGTGTACGCACCGCACAGCCCAGGGCGTTCCGGGGTGACGATGCAGACGTGGTCGGGCGCATACGATTGACACAGCGTGCACGAGTAGTAGGCTTCGGTGTCTTCATCCCGCATCCCTCGGATCCGCTCGTCGCGCTCTCGGTACACGACCTTCGCTCTCGCAAGCGCTTCCGCCACCGAATCCGGCTCGGTAAGGATCGTCACTTGGATCTTGTCGAGAATCGCGCCGAACTGATCGCGCAGCTTCGCGATCAGTAGTTCCCCATAGTGAGATAGGCGGAACCCCTGCTCGTACGCGTTGGTGCCAATGCGTACCCATACGATGCCCCTCTGCCCCATGTGGAACACGCCGTTGGCCCATGAGGCGAACTCATGGATGCGGCGTTCGAGCACGCTCGCGAACGCTTCACGAAACTCACGTCCGGCGACTTCGACCACCACGCCGAGCGGAAGCGCGGCTCCGGCGGCGACAGCATCGATGTCGGGACCGACACATTCGATCCGTCCGTCGATCACATCGTCCATCGGACTTCCGTGCAGTAGTTCGAATGCCTCGGTCCGCTTGCCGCCGAATTCGACGTGCATCTGCGCCTTCCGAACCCGTTCGCCTTCGAACCCGGCGCCATAGGCCACCGGAATCGACAACTCGGTCGCTCGGAGCTTCAACCCGCGCACCTCAACCGCCCGTGGCACGATCTGATCAACCGGTATCCCGCTCACCAGCGCTTCGTAGGTACAGATCCCAGGTTCGAGAATCTCCGGAATCGACGCATCGGTGATCGTCGGGAATCCGAAATTCAGCGCCCCAGCGGCAGTCGCCAGTTTGGCACACGCGTCACGCAGGCCCGCTTCGGAGCTGAGATCGTCGGAACCCAATGCGAGCACGAACGCGAACACGCGCTCTCTGCAATAGGCAAGGATGCGCTGAGTGGCGTCCGGGCTTCCGGGTTTGATCCCGCCGAATGTCATCGCCGCCCGTGCCGCGAATCCGAGAGCGTGGACGGCAGCCGATGCTTGCGCACCAAGGGGAACGAGGAACGTGTCCCAACTCGTCTCAACACCGGCTTCCTTCAGCTGTTGCGACATGGATCGGTCTCCGGTTGTCGACGCAAGGAGCGTGAGAATGCTCCGTCGTTGAAGCGCACGGGCGACGGCCACGGCTTCCACGCAATCCCCCGGCGCGCCGACACAAGCGGCCACCCCCGGCATTCGTCCGTCAACCAGCTTGATACCCTGCGAGCGCAAGACCGCGTCGCCCGGGAAGCCGCAGTTCGCCTTGCCGTCGGGGACGAGTGTCCCCAGCGCCTCGAGAAGTTCCTCCGCCACCAGCGCCGCGCGCCCCGCGCCAAGCGCGTCACCCAACGTGGCCACATGATCGGATCCATCGGAATTTCGCTCCGAAGGCAGAAGCCTCTCCGCATACTCGAGCGCCTTGCGCGCACTGCCGAGACCGTCGACGGCGATTCCGGTTAGTACCAGGGTCGTCGGGAGAAAGTAGGCGGTGTCCGCGAAGCCGATCGTCTGCGTTTCCCCGCGGTCCGTGATGGATGCGGCAAGCGCCACACGTGCTTGTGCAACCCACTCACAGGCTCCCTGGATTGCGAGATCGGCAATGATCTTCGACATTCGTTGCTCCTTTCTGACCGTCCGACTCCTTCGGACTGCATTCGTTGCGCGCGTTTCCTTGGGCCGCATGACGGCTTTCATCCCCCCCCGTTTCCCCTCGCAGGAGTTCGGCGCAGAGAATTCGCCCGATGGCCGCCAATCCATCGAGCGGCAGAACATGCGAGGTAACCTCGTCGTACAACACAGTAGCTGTGGCCGGAAACTCCTCATCTCCGCTCCACCAAACGATGGCGACAACGAGCCGAGGGAGCACGTGGAACGAATAGGCGGCGCTCCCCTTCTCGATTGCGGTTCCCCCAAGGCGAACAGCCGCGCGGCGGAGCGCATCTTCGTGATCACCGAATCCACGAACGAGCGCCTCAGACGTGTAGCTGCGGAACGCTCGATCGTAGAACGGACCGTCCGGGAGCTCGCGAAAGCCGACAAAACGCCCGCTCGGCAGGTCTCCTCGGGCACGCGATATGTAGTCGAGTAAGAGAATCTGTTCTTCCTCGGCGCACACGACACCATCCACGGTTTGTGCGACGAAGCCCGCACGGCTCAGATGGATTGTCCGCTGGAGAAAGCTCAGCTCGAAGTGGTCACGGCATACGGTGAGTCCGGCACGGTGGGCGATGTCCTGATCGGGCTGAGCGGCAAGCCAGGCACGCGCGGCTGCGATTCGCGGGCGAAGCGATGCACGCCACTTATCTCTTGTGTGCATCACGGGTTTCCTTTCCGTTGCCCAAGCCCAGTTCTTCGTGCAGGAGCCGAAGGGTTCTTGCGACCCGGCTGTCCGGTAGGCAGAAGGTGACACTGTCTTCCGTTGCCGCCTGGGTCACAGCGACCACCCGCACCTGATGTTTGCCGAGCGCGGCAAACGCACGAGATGCGATTCCGTCCCCGTTGCTGCTGGGCCACCCGATGACAGACACAGTGGCTACGTTTTCGATCGTGTCCAGCTTGTAGCAGGCGGAGGACGAATCACCGAAGCTCGCTCCTGTTCTTGAGAGGAGTCGCACGCTGTGCTCTCCGTCGTGTTCGCCAACCACCAGGTTCAATCCCTCTTCCGAGAACGATTGGCTGAACATCCGTACCGCGATCCCCGCGCGGTTCAATCGCGACAGGGCCTCGGTTGCGGAATGCATCTGCCATGCGCCGCGGCTCCCGCGAAGCCGGATGAGTCGAAGACCGGTTGCCGAGACAATGGCCGGCCAGAGATGGCGATCGGCGGATGGGTCCTTGACGATTCGCGTACCGGGATCGCTTGGGTTGAAGCTGTTCTGGATATACAGCGGAATCCGGTGTTCGATCACCGGACCGATCGTGCGGGGATGAAGAACCTCTGCGCCGAACCTCGCCAGCCTCGTCGCTTCTTCATACGACAAGTGCCGGAGCACTCGGGCTGCGGGGACCACATTGGGATCGGCGGTCAGGATTCCGTCAACATCTGTCCATATGCGAAGCTCTCCGCTGTCGAGACCCGCGGCAATGATCGCGGCCGAGAAGTCGCTCCCGCTGCGACCCAGAGTCGTTGGAATCCCCGTTTCGGTGGCGCCGATGTAGCCGGTAACCACCGGCACGATGCCGTGATCGACCAGTGGGCGGATCCGCTTTCGGATTCTCTCGCTTGTCGGGGCCATGAGCGGTGATGCAGATCCGTACGCATCATCGGTGACAATCAGGTCGATCGCACTGACGGATTGCGCATCGATCCCACGATGGCGAAGCACTGCGGCAAAGATGATTGCGGAGAGATGCTCGCCAAAGCATGCGACCGCATCTTGTCCGCGAGCGGTTACCTCACCGAGCACGGCGATGCTGTCAAAGATCCGCTCCAATTGCTCTAAGCGCTCATCGATGAGTTCATGGATCGTCGTTCGCTCGGAAGGAGGCGACAGCAGTTCATCGACGATCCCGTGGTGCGTTCGGGCGATCTCGCACCCTATCTCTCGGTAGATCGCATGTTGCCCCGCGGCCGCCGCGCGCGCGCCGGAGATGAGGTGATCGGTTGTACCGCGGATCGCTGAGACCACGGCAACGGTGGCTGCCGATCTCTGGCCGCTCGCGATGATTTCCGCGACCGAGGAGATCCGTTCCGCGGTTCCCAGAGATGTTCCGCCGAACTTGTGAACGATCATCCGCCTTCTCCTTCCGTAACGGAGGCACGTAGCGCTTGGTCGAGATCGGCGATTAGGTCGTCTGCATCCTCGATTCCTGCCGCGAATCGGATCAATGAATCGGAGATTCCGTATGTGGCGCGTTTTATCGGATCGAGAGAGATGAACATCGACTGCTGCTGGGCGATGGACTCAACACCGCCGAGCGTAGGCCCGATGTAGGGAATTCGCAGGGCATCGATCACTCGTCCTGTCTGATCCCGGCTCCCGGCGACCTCAAAACTCACCACACCTCCGTATCCGGACATCATCCGCGCGGCGATTGCACGGTCGGGATGGGAATCGAGTCCGGGGTAGAATACATCGCTGACGAGTGGATGACGACAGAGGAACTCGGCGATTCGCTGCCCGGTCTCATTCTGCTTCCGGACCCGCAAATCCAACGTCTTCAGGCCGCGAAGAAGCATGTAGGCGTCATGCGGACTTCCAACTCCCCCCAGAACGCCCCGCAGAGTCTCGATCGCCGCAAGCCGCGGCTTCGAGCCGATCACGACACCCGCGAGCAGATCGTTGTGTCCGCCGAGGTACTTCGTTGCACTGTGGATGACCAGATCGATGCCGTGTTCGAGTGGTCGCAGGTTCGCCGGTGTGGCAAACGTGCTGTCGATTGCAGTCAAGATTCCCCGAGGCTTGGCGATCGCGCTGAGTCGGTCCAAATCGATCACCCGAAGGTACGGATTCGTCGGCGCCTCGCAGAAGATGAGTTTGGTGTTCGGACGTAGCGCCTGCGCGAGATTGCCGATGCTCCCGTCCCCCAGGAACGACGTCTCGACTCCCCAGCGCGCAAGATGATCGACGGCGAAGTTCCTTGTCTGTCTGTAGGTACTCGACGCAACCACGAGGTGATCGCCACGTGACAACAGGGTTAGCAGAACCGTGGTAATCGCACTCATCCCGGTGGCAAACAGCAACCCGCGCTCGCCACCTTCCAACGCAGCGAGCTTGCGCTCGACCGCCGATTGCGTCGGATTCCCATACCGGCCGTACTCATCCTGCCGGTCGAGGACTCCACCTTCCTTCTTCTCGAGGAAACAGGTGATTGCGCCCGTATTGGCGAACGCGTACGTCGACGTTTGCACAATCGGCATGGTGACCGCGCCGTATGGCTTGCTCTTGCCCTCACCCGCGTGGATCAGTCTCGTTGCAAACCTCTCGTCCATGACCGCCCTCCACCCTGTGTTCCGTTCCATCCAAACCAAAAAGAAAAGACCCCAGGGAAAACCCTGCGGTCTGCATCACCACTTTGCCGGAAATCCGTGAAGGGATTACCGGAGCAAAGTGGGGCCTGGCATCATCATCTGGTGAACGGCAAACAACTCCGCGAAGGCAACGACGTGATCGTCTCTGCTTGCGAGGCCATTGATTCCGTTCATGATGCATGCATCATACAGGAATCCGGCATCTGTGCAAAGAGGTGTTCCATCGCTCTTCGTTTGCGAATGGATTTGCCTGTACGTTGCGACGCTCCCGCCTCGGTTTCGCCTGCCTCTTCCATCCAGGCTCGACGAGAACATCAAGAACCCTCTACGGCAGGGCGGCAATCCTACGCGCAATCGCCAGCGCGCCGAACTCTGTGACACGGTGACCCAATGAGGTGAGTTGGACCTCGGGAGGGACGACATTCAGATGGCGGGCCATCTCCTCACGGATCGGTTCGATCAGCTCGTGATGGGAAAGCGCGATGCCTCCACCCACGGTGATCACCGCCGGGTCGTACGCGTTTGCCACAGCCGCCAGTCCGATGCCGGCCGCGTAGATGAGATCGTCGATGACTCCGTTGGCCGTCGGATCCCCAAGCGACGCTGCTTCGAACACAGCAGCAGGTGTCAGGTTCGCGAATGCCCCATCGGCGAGTGTGACCGGTCCGTCGTGTTCCGGATCCTCCAAAGCCAGCAGCTTGCGCCACTCTCCCGTTTGCCCTGCAAACGTCTTACAAGCTATGATTACTGTACGCACATCTCTGTCATTTACATGTTTGCTATGTTTAGATTTCTAGTACGGCTGACAAAGCGTCTCTCTTGTCAGACAGCGCGACATCCCCTTGTCGCTCTGTTTGTTGTGTTCTCATGCCTATTCGCGATCTCAATCGCAGTGCTCTGGTTGGCTGAGCCACAAGTCGAAACGCTACCGGAAGCCATCTTGATGGTGTTGCCGCCGTTCCTCGGCCAGGTTCTGGAAAACTATGATCTGCCGATCAGTATCGTGCTTGTATGGGTCGTTGGGCTAATCGCCAACATCGGGTCGTTGGCCATCATCACGGCACTGATCGTCAATCGATTCCTACTGATCTGCTTACAAGGAGGAAGGGTAGTGAGACGCACATCCGAGAGTGAACACGTAGTTGTATGTGGATGGAACAGTCAGGGTTCTGGCGTCGTCACTGAGCTTCTCAAGGCAGAGAACTCACACGACATCGTGATTCTCGCTCAGACGGAACGGTGTCCTGTAGCTAAGGATACCGTTGAATTCCTGTCTGGAGATCCTACCCAGGATGAAGATCTGCGGCGCGCTGGGGTCGAGCGAGCAGACAGCGTGATTGTGCTAACCGACTTCTCTAGCAATCCCAATGAGGCAGATGCGCGCGCGCTTCTGATTGCGCTTGCAGTTGAAACACTCAATCCTTCCGTCCATTCGTGCGTTCAGATACTGAACTCGGCAAACAGACGGCATTTTCTTCGTGCAGGTGTTGACGAGCTGATCTGCTTGGATCAGATTGGTGGAAACCTTGCGGTCGCATCCGCCTTGAACCACGGGATCTCGGTGATGGTGTCCGAATTGCTCACCTTCAACTCAGGAAGCGAGTTTTATCGCATCACGGGGAAGATTGTTGACAGCGTGGTTGGCATGAGCTTTGCCCAAGCAGTAAGCATTCTGCTGCGCAGGAAGATCATCCTTCTCGGTGTTGAGATGGACAGCACAGCTGAAATTCGAGAAGCCCTGAGCTGTGACGTGCTCCATGCAGTTCGAAACGATGACAACCGAGATCGGGTTGTTGTGATAAACCCTCAAGGCCACTACAGAATACACGCGTCGGATGCGCTGTTCTGTGTGGCTGAATCTGTATAGCACCCACTAGCGTGTGGCGAGTTGTAGCCGATGCCCTTCCATTTGCACGAAGTCGTCCGCTTCTCCTAGCCACTAACAACTTGTGGGACTTGCCTAGGATTGCCCCGTCAGATATGCCCAGACAGCACAGAAAACGGGGCAGCATTTCAGAACCCAGCAGTCAAACACCGCGGACCGCGCCCCCAAGAGCCACACCTGTGTCTCCGCGCGCCCCACAGGCTGTCCCATCGCGGCCAGTCTACATCAACGAGGGCGTTCCCGTCTCCGTACGCAATCTAATGGTAGATCCCGAGCACGTTTCGAATCGAAGCGTCACCCGTCAGTCTGCTCAGGGATCTACGGACTCGTCCCTCCGATGTCGAAAATCCCAGGAAGCTGACATGGCAGATCGTCAGGCTGTATCATCTCCTGGTCGTTCGAGGGACTGTCATCGAACTTGAAACAGTAAGTGTGCGTGCCCCGTTCCAGTTCGATTCCCGAAGCGACGTAGTAGCCATCGGCTCTCTTGCCGTGCGAGAAGATCATTCTTTCTGTTCTTTCTGCGTCTTCACCTTGGTCGATACACACATCGCTCGTTCCAGGACGATCCCCGTCAGGATCCATATACCGTACGGATAAGGTTACACTTGAAGCACCGATGTTCACTTCGACGTCAGGTTCAGAAAGCACAGGATCTTGCTCTGCTCCGAATCTGTAGGTCAATCGCTCCCCGGTGATTCTGTTCTCGAACACCACATGTTGTCTCCCGTTGGTGCGCACCTCAAAGGCAAACACTGAGGTTCCGGTGTCCAGTCGCGTGAAACATGGCGTTTCGTCCGTTTCAGGACCTTGAGGCTCGCTGTATCCCACATCGCAATGACGGGCCTCGATATCGTTGAATCCAGACAAGATCGAGAAGACGGCATTCTCCTCAACTTCGGAACGATTGCAGAGCTGCCATGCGGGATTGTGACGAGTTCCCTCCTCATCGCGCAGAGAGATTTCCAACACAGAGCCAACAGGCGGGAAGTACGTTTGGCGGCCTGCATGGCTCTCGTCCATAGTGACAATCTCCTCCCAACTTCGAAACTCCATGAGTTCGTAAAACTGAGAATTCGCGCTGACACGAGTCAGTCCAACCCCTTGCGCATACCAGGTATCCTCGACACCGCGAGCCAGGATTTCCTGGAAGACACCTCCATACTCGGCCTGAACCCGGAACGCATCCACAAAGCCCTCGGTGTACGGGCCAAGCTCAATCATGCTACCCAGAGGGATGCGTTCTTGATCTCGTACGCGCATGTCATACCGCGAGCCCTCCTCAAGCGTGAACTGGATCTCATCGCCCTTCTGCAGGGGCAGTTTCAGAAAGAACCTGGCATCGCCAGGCACGAGGTTGGGAGTCCCAGTCTGCGGGAATCGCTCAATGGCGAAAAGCTGGATTCCCTCAAGGGATCGATGGAGATACAGATGTCCCACCGTGTTTCCCATCCTGCTAATGCGCAGGACATAGCAGTCATGTGCCAGGTTCGTAGAAGGATCGAAGCATTGGACCATGGCGACAATCTCTCTCACAATTGGAAATCCTGCGTGGATCTCCGGATTGATATCTGGTGTTGCATTCCGGTACGTCCACTTGGCGCCGACGTAAAGCGGAAACTGATCTCTGGACAAGTTCTGTGAGGCCCAGTTCTCTACAATCACACGTTGACGTTGAGTGCTTCCATCGTCATCGATTACCTCGCGCAGTAGATCGCAACCAGCAACGAGAGTCGCCAAGGCAAACACCGAAATCGCAAGCAACCACCAACGTCTTGTCATCCAACCACACCTCCATGCCCTAGAAACGATGCTAGCCTCGTCTTCTATGTTATCCTGGCACACCCCTCATGCCAAGCACTGGTGCGTCATCTATAGATTTAACCCACTCTTGTCCGCCACCTTCCTTCCTCATCATTCCTGACATTGCAGGTATTCTACATGTGCTTTCCGCTTTCTTGCCATGCACAGTCGTTCTTGTCTAGAATCCCGCTAGGAGGTCTCACATATGCCGAAAGCACGATCTCGACTGACTTGCGTTCCGTTCCTATGCGTTGGATTGTTGAGTCTTGCTCTTGTGTTTGTCGGCTTCTCGCTGGCTGGGCTAGCTGATACTGACTGCTGCGATCCAGACCTAGAACCCGAAGATGACTATGCTTTGCGATACCGCGCGCGCGAGACACGTTGCGAGGGCTTCTACAAAATGGAGATCTCTTCTCACAAGCCACTGTTTGAGGTCATGGGGATCACATATGGAGAATCCGTATTCGCGAGGGGGCCGGATGCTGTCATTGACTTGTCATGTCCCTGGGCGGGAAGCGACACCGTTCACGTCCAAGCACTAGCAATACCCCCTCGAACGTACTATCAGATGGATGCAATACTCAAGCCGGGGCAGCTGCTATCATGGCCACAGCGGATCATTCATGCAGGGGGGCTTCTGGATTCGGACATCGGCGTTCTTGCCTGGTTGCTCGAACCGAACGGCGAGCACGAGGACAGGATCTTCGTTCCTGTACGCCAAACCAGCGAATCCACTCCCGACAATGAAGACGATGAGATTGTTCTCGTGCTGCGCGCCCACGGAGATGTCGAAGCTGTTCAGTGGCGTATTCGGTATGAAGAGCACGGAATACCCGGGGAGATGAGCCAGTGGACAATGCTTGATCCGTCGTCCTATGCCGCTGGGAGACCTATCCACATAACCCTTCCTTCGGTGAGCGAGGGTCAGCGTGCATTGGTTGAGGCCGCCGGCATAGATGCGGAAACCGGAGACTGGCATTGGTGGTCCGGCACGGTCGTCACTGAAGAGGAACCTAGCGAATGAAAGGATACCGGCACCGGCTGAGGCGAGAGCGTCAACGTAGGCTGAAAGCCATTCGAGGCAAGCTGCTGGAGCCTGGCTCTTTGAACGAAGTCAGACGCGACTTGGAGTGGATCTCGCTTTGTGACCTATGCTCCAATGCGAAATCCCATGAGTGCTTCGTCAGGAAGGTCTTGCCAGTGGTCGCCGTATTGGTGGGCCTGCTGCTAGTAGTCGGCTCATACTTCCGGCTTCCCAGAGTCCAGTTCATCGCAGAGGTACAAGCAACTACCGTGGAGTTTCGTTTGAATCGTTCCTGGACTCTATCCCAGCCGTTCAGCGCGAGAAGTCTGATTCTAGAAGGCATGGAGAATGTCCATGCCCTCGGCAGTATCTTCTCTGGAGTAGGAAGCGAGATTGAGCCCGCCACCAGAGCCGATCTTCGTGGAGGCAAGGCAACAGTTCGGGAGCTTGCGGTTGTCTCCGGAGCTGTCGTAACCCTGTCTTCCGATTCCTCGGAACTGGAGATTGCCGTCAAGAACGGGACAGTAAGCGGGATTGCAGCTATTGAGCATGGCTTGCTGATTGTCGAGAACTCTCAGGGAAACAGGAATCAGCTTCAAGTGCAGACTGCATCGCAACGCCCGCCCGAGACCCTGAATTTCGCAAGCGCATCCAACAGCAAACGTGCTGCAAGTGTCCGAGCCATCCATCCGACTTCGGCCTTTCGGGAATCGGTGGACATCGATGAAGTGCAGTTCCTTGAGGAAGCCCGCGGCACATCGGACAGAATCAATTCAACGGTTCTTGGAGGCTCGATCAGGGTACTCCAAACCAATACATCTACTCCATTGTCCGAAGATGACTATCTTGAGTTCTCCGATATCGAGTGCACAAGGATTGAGATAACTTGCGAAGTCAACGGCAACATCCATTTCGTCCTCCAGGGCTCGGCCACATCGTTGCTCGCCGGCACAAGAGGATACATGCAGAATCTAAAACCTACACTCCTTGAGTATCTGTACACCCGGCCGCTGTGGCTGAAGGCGCTCTTAGGTGTGTTTCTCGTCCTATTCCCTCTTGTGCTGAGCTTTCGTGATCTCGTATTGAAAGGCGGTGTGTAGGTGCGAACCCTCGGAGGTCAACTGCTGAAAAACTTCGCTCACCGACTCCTAACGATGTTGTGCGCGATTGCTGTGGCACTCCTTGCTGTCAGCGTCCGCACACCGGCCAGCACTCAGGATGTGTTGGATCTCGTCAACGACAACCTCGTGATGATCGAATGCACGTGTGAAGGGAGAACCCACAGTGAAGGACAGGGCTTCATTGTCGGGCAAATTGGCACAGAGGTATACATCGCCACTGCTAAACATGTCGTAACAAGCAACACTCCTGGTTGTCCTGAGAACATCTCAATCCGGTTTCGCGTTCCCAATGTAACCTCCAACGTGGTGGACAAGAGGCTGAATGGCCCGCATGACTTGGCGATCCTGGTAGTCTCGGCTCCAGATGACCTTCAGTGGGAGAAGAAGGTCCTGGATGTCACGGCCCCATGGATTGATGAGTTCGTGTGGCTTTTCAGCCGGGCCGATCCTTGGGAGATACCTTCTTCGGGAACACACGGCTACATCAGCAAGATCGATGACCAGGGCAAGAACACACGAATTCATTTCAGGGACCTACACGTAGTCCAAGGCGATTCCGGAGGGATATTGATCACGCAGGATGGAATCGTCGGGATGTTGCAGGTAGCGGCTCTAGCCGACGGGAGGGCTCTGCACGTCGATAGCGTCCCGGAAGCCATGCAGGCCTGGGAAGAAGTCTGGAGATCGGCTTGGCAACTAGAACCATTGGAAAGAGACAATGCTGTCTGGATAGGACCTTCTCTCGCGTGGAATGTTCCCCATTCCGAGTCGTATCTTGGACTCGTCGCGGGATTCTCCTGTCCGGCTGAGGGGCTTGTGGAAGGAATCGGATCTTGGGATCTGAGCTTGGGTGGCAGCGCTTTCCGGACGAATCGGTATTTGACCCTTAAGTCTGTCACCGTATCTGTTTTCTGGGATCTGAATGGTCCTCTGGCGGATCAACTGGCCGAGCACAGAGTCGCGCTATACGGAGGCGGCGGGCTCGGCTTCACATCTTGGAAAGCCACATCGCCTGAACTCGCTTCGCCGTTCAGCAGCATCAGCGGAAACCTGGAGCTTGGTATCCGCTGCTACTGTCCATCTGGAGTAGGCATCCGCGCCTTCGCTCGCTATACAGGAGTGATCTCTGAGTTGGCAGGCTATCCACACTTCGGCATTGCCGCCCAATACTCGTTCTAGGAGGGGGAGACACAGGTATGTTGGACCAAGCTAGGAAACGCGCGTCTAGACGAAAATCGTTCTGGCGCATCGCACGACGAATCTGTTGTCTTCTCGTCCTGCTTCCGATCGGCGGATGCACAAGCGTTTTTGAGCTCCCAGTGGCAATCCCGGATATCTTCGATTCATTCGACGTTACGTCTGATGCATGGGAACTCAAGCAGAATGCGAAGACAGACCAGCATATCAGCAACGGCGCACTCAGAATAGAGGTCCTGGATACCAACTATCCCGCACTCAGCATCTTGAACACAGGACCCGTGAGCCCCGAGTTCGTTTGCGAAGCACTTGGTTTCATCGGGAACGACTACAACGGAGTAGGATCTTGGGGTATCTGCTGGGGAGCTCCCAGAACGGGGACGTACACAGCAGTCATGCTCCGTTCCGACGGCAAGTACAGTGTTCGCAAACGCACTCCCTCGGTGGGGTGGACGGACATCGTAGACTGGACGTTCCATTCCTCGATCAAGCAGGATGCTGGTCCCAACACAATCCGCATTGAGACTTCGAGCAACTCTGTCTCTGTATATGTGAATGACATCAATCTCGGAGAGCACCCGGTCACCGCCTTCCCCCATGCAGAATTCGCCGTTGTGGCAGAATGCACAGCTGGCGACAGAGACATTGTTGCGATCTGCAAATGGTTCTTGCTTGATTGCGACCGGTAGCCCCAGGTGTCCAAGAGCTACCGAGAACACAGTACTAGATTCCTGTGGATGAGCCCGCTCGTGTCAGACGTCGATCGCGTAATTGACAGGCATGTCGCAGAACTGGAGTGAAACCTAGCAATAAGGTCTGCCCCGTCATATTCAGCCTTTCGATCAGTCTGAGAAAGCAGGATTCATCGGTGTCTACCATTGCACTTTGTGCGTAAGCGGGGGTCACGTGTCCTGCCAGGTGGTGGAACGCCATGCCCTTTCCTTGGGTGATGGCTACTGTGAGAGACAAGTGTTGCGCTCTGCCCCTAGCGAATCCGGAAGTAGCAATTCGGATATGCGATTCGAATCCCATAGCAGTTTAGGTGCGTTGAAGTTCTAGGCCAAGCACAGGCTATCGCAGAATCTCCTTCTGGATGATCTAGCCGCTCTGCGCTGTGTACGCCAGTGTCGATGCCGCCGTCACCGAATACAGACCATGGGGGCACGTGATCTCTGCAGGATCATGATCCCCCTTGAGCACCTCAAGCACTGCTCGAACCGGAATCGTGGTGAGTGTAGCATCTTCCTGTTACCCAATAGGATCACCTCTCGTTCGCCCGAGGTGATCCTACTATCTCAGTCTCTCGCCTTAGCAATTCGGGTGGCAAAGCCTCCTCAATCGCACCCCCGGTTCCGCGCTACGGCAAGTGCGCCGAACTCTGTGACACGGTGACCCAATGAGGTGAGTTGGACCTCGGGAGGGACGACATTCAGATGGCGGGCCATCTCCTCACGGATCGGTTCGATCAGCTCGTGATGGGAAAGCGCGATGCCTCCACCCACGGTGATCACCGCCGGGTCGTACGCGTTTGCCACAGCCGCCAGTCCGATGCCGGCCGCGTAGATGAGATCGTCGATGACTCCGTTGGCCGTCGGATCCCCAAGCGACGCTGCTTCGAACACAGCAGCAGGTGTCAGGTTCGCGAATGCCCCATCGGCGAGTGTGACCGGTCCGTCGTGTTCCGGATCCTCCAAAGCCAGCAGCTTGCGCCACACAGGGGATAGGCCTTCCCCGGCGGCCATCGCCGTCAGGCGCACCTGCGCATTGCCGACAATCCCCGTCCCCGAAGCGTAGGCCTCGACACATCCCAGATTCCGGCAGCCACATAACAGACCATCAGGAACAGCCACGATGTGCCCGAACTCTCCGGCGTTCCCGTCTTTCCCTAGGATCAGCCGTCCACCGTCCCAGGCACCCACCCCGAACCCGGTGCTGATCGTTGCGTAGGCCAGATACAGGCTCGCCTTGTCCGCTACGTCCTTCCCCACACCCGTGTACACTTCGCCAAGCACGCCGCCGCTGCAGTCGTTGAACAGCCCAACGGGACAGGAGAAAGAACTCTCCAGAGGTGTGACAAGCGG
>Ga0272441_10004984_pt1 | contig 23488 bp, 13 predicted proteins | sample SSMProp6N_FD_193582 | JGI IMG/M metagenome (GOLD analysis project Ga0272441, IMG submission 193582) | Marine sediment archaeal communities from Little Sippewissett salt marsh, Falmouth, MA, United States - SSM-Prop-6N | ecosystem: Environmental > Aquatic > Marine > Wetlands > Sediment ...
CCAATGAAGTCAAGGGCATTACCGGCATTGCCCATCTTTTTGAGCATATGGCCTTTAAAGGCACCACAACAATCGGGACAAAAGACATTGAAGCTGAAAAGCAGGCAATGGCGGAAGAGGACCGCGCCTTTAAGGCCTGGCTGGATGAGTACAGAAAGGGTAAGGCGGCCGATCAGGAAAAATTATCCGAACTAAAAAAATCTCATTTAAAAACGGTTGAAACAGCCAGGTCCTTTGTGATCTCCAATGAACTGGGCGAGGCTATTCAGCATGCCGGCGGTTCGGGACTGAACGCCGGGACCGGATATGACGCAACGGTTTATTTCTACAATCTGCCCTCCAATAAGGTCGAATTGTGGATGTCTCTTGAATCCGACCGTTTTCTGAATCCTGTTCTGAGAGAATTTTTTACAGAAAAAGAAGTGGTTATGGAAGAGCGCCGAATGCGCACAGAAAGCTCGCCTGTCGGCAAACTTCTCGAAGAGTTCCTCACCAGCGCCTACAAGGCTCATCCCTATGGTGAGCCCGTGGTTGGTCATATGTCTGACCTCATCACACTGAAGCGAAATGAAGCAGAAGCCTTTTTTAAAACCAACTACACCCCGCAAAACCTGGTGATTGCCGTTGTAGGCGATGTCGACGCAAATGAAATCATTAAAATGACTGAAAAATACTGGGGACGTATTCCTGCCGGTCCCGAGCGTGAGCCGGTCGACACCACGGAACCGCCTCAACTGGGCCAGAAACGAATTGAGGTAGAAGACAGGATGCAGCCGATTATACTGGTCGGTTATCATCGTCCGGACCGCCATCATAAAGACGCAGCAGTGCTGGATGCCATCTCCGATATCCTCGGCCAGGGAAGAACGTCCAGGTTTCATAAAAGCCTGGTCAAAAATCAGAAAATTGCCATTGCCACGGCTGCTATTTCCGGTCTGACCCAGGGAAAATATCCGGGTCTCTATGTCTTTCTTGCGGTGCCTTCCCAGGGGCATACCAATGAGGAATGTGAAGAAGCCATGTATGCGGAAATCAATCGTCTGAAAACAGAACCCCTGAGTAAAGAGGAACTGGACGCTGTGAAAACACGTGCCAAGGTCAATTTCCTCCGGAATCTGGATTCCAATCAGGGTCTGGCCCTTCAGCTGGCCGACGCTGAAACGTTTGGCGAATATAAAGATATGTTTCACCAGGTTGAAAAAATTGAAGCCATTACCGCAGAGGATATCATGCGTGTAGCTAAAAAATATTTCAAGAAAAACAACCGTACAGTGGCCTTGATTGTAGCACCTGAAGAAGAGGAAGAATAATAAAGGCAATAAACAGGAATAAATGGCTTGAATATTGAAAGGAAATCATTATGAAAAACATAAACACACGGGGAATTATCGTTTTTTCTCTCCTTCTGTGCATGCCGGCCATCACTGTGCATGCCCAGACCCATTATAAACAACTGGTTTATCCGGCTCTTGGTGAAATTGTCATGCCCGAGGCGACAACCATTACACTTAACAACGGCATGAAAGTGATTCTGGTTGAGGATCATGAACTGCCGTTTATCAGCATGCGTGCTGAATTTTTCGCCGGTTCCTGCTGGGCCGATCCTGATGATAAAGTGGGTCTCAGCCGGCTAACAGGCCAGGTTATGCGTACCGGCGGGAGTGTCAACAAGTCCGGGGATGAAATCGACGAGGAACTGGAAGCCATCGCCGCATCCGTTGAAACCTGGATCGATGAAGTGTACGGCGGTGCCTCACTGAGCACATTGAAGGACCATTTTGACCAGGTATCCGGTATCCTGGCGGACATCCTATTAAATCCGGCCTTCCCGGAAGAAAAAATTGAACTGGCTAAAGTAGAAGCGCGGAGTGAAATTTCCCGCCGGAATGATGATGTGAACGATGTTGCCGAGCGTGAATTTGACCAGCTGATTTATAAAAACAGCAAACTGGCAAGAGATGAAGAGTACACAACCATTAATGCAATCATACGCGATGATCTGATAGCCTGCCATAAAAAATGGGTCAGGCCGAACGGAATGGCCCTGGCCGTATGGGGTGATTTTAAAACCAAAAACATGATTAAGAAAATCGAATCCCTTTTCAAAAACTGGAAACCAGTAGAAATACCTGATGTGGCAAAATCTATCGAAGTACCCTATGATTATGAGTATAAAGTCAATCTCATACCCAAAACGGATGTGAATCAGAGCAATATTTATGTGGGGCACATTGGTGGAACAAAAAATATGGAAAATTATGCGGCCCTGGTTATGATGAATGAAGTACTGAGCGGAGGTTTCTCGAGCCGCCTGTTCTCCCGTGTACGCTCTGATCAGGGATTGTCATATGCGGTTTACGGTGGCTACGGAACACAGTATTTCCACCCCGGCGTTTTTTATGTTCATTCCAAAACCCAGTCCGGACGTACCATAGAAGCGGTCCGGTCTTTAATGACAGAAATCAGAAACATGGTTGAAGAGCCGGTTACGGATGAAGAGTTGAAGGTCGCCAAAGAAGGCTGGCTTAATTCCTATGTTTTTAATTTTGACAGTATTGATAAAACGGCCCGCAGACTGGCCCGTTTAGCCTATAATAACTATCCGGCCGATTTCCTGCAGCAAATCAGGAAACAGGTGGAATCTGTAACAGCAGAGGATATTACCGCTGTTGCCGGGGAACTCTTAAAACCCGATAAAGTCCAGATTCTAGTGGTCGGCAATCCTGCCGAGTTTGAAGAACCGCTGTCAGTACTCGGCGAAGTCAATGAAATTGATATATCCATTCCCCAGCCCACAGAAAAGGTTCCGGAAGCCTCTGATGAAGCGGTTGAGAAAGGCAAGGCACTTGTCATGAATATGGCTGAAAAAATGGGCGGTTTTAAGAAAATAAACGACATCCGGAGCCTGGAGACCAAATTTCAGATGGTACAGGTTTCCCCGATGGGTGAAATGCAGATGGAAGGGTCCAGCACCATGGTATTTCCGGACAAGGTGCATATGAACCTGAGCACACCCATGGGTGAGATGCAGATGACAATGGCCGGTGAAAATGCCTGGATGACCGTTCCGCAGCAGGGAACCATGCCGGCTCCCGCACCGGTTAAGGAGCAGTTGAAAGACATGATTATCCGTGATCTTGCCTATGTCATTAAAAATCTGGATATCCATGACATTCAATTTGTCGGAGAAACAACCGTCAAAGAAAATCCGGCTTTCGAACTGTTAATTTCCAGGGGCGACAGCCATTTTTATCTGTACCTGGATAAAGAGACACTGCTTCCTCTTTCTGAAAAATATATGGCTGTAACGCAGCAGGGTCCGATGGAAATCATCACCTATATTTCGGATTACCGGGATGTCGGCGGCATTCAAACGGCCCACAAGACAGAGTCATACAGCGGAGAAGAAAAAGTGGCAAGTGTCACACTGTCTGAAGTCATATTAAACGGCGATGTGGACATGTCATTATTCGAAAAAGCTGAATAGTTATCAGTTAAATTCACAAAGCCCTCCGGAGATTTACTCTCTGGAGGGCTTGTTCATTGAATCAATGAATGGTTGAACACCAATTGATATAATATTGCACCATATGGAGATCCCCTATCATGAAACCGTTTATCAAATCAAAAGCCGTTTTATTGACCCTCATGATTTTTACCGTTCTTGTATGCCCCCTCTTTTCTCAGGATAAAGAGGATGAAAAAGCGGAAAAGGAGAAGCCCAGGTTCCAAAAATATGAGGAAGTCATCCCAGATACGGCCATTACAAAAACAGGTGTCTTCACAACCCATGAAGTCAATGGAAAACTGTACTACGAAATCGAAGAAAGTCAATTGGGCAAAGAATTCCTTTGGCTTACACAATATTCAAAAACGCAAACCAGCTATGGCTATGGAGGAACTGAAGTTATCCGAAGAATTATACGCTGGGAACGTTTACATGATTATATTTTATTGAGGAATGTTGAGTATGTGTTGCGCGCCGATGAAGGAACACCTGAAAATATAGCTGTAGAGGCCTCAAGTGTTGAATCAATCATTATGGCTTTTGACATAGTCACGTTCGGAAAGAACAAATCACCCGTTATAGAGGTTACAAACCTTTTCAAAGAGGACACACATGAATTCAGTCCGAAAGAAAAGTTAGAATCTTCCGGAATTGATAAATCGAGAACCTTTATTCTTTCTGTAAAAAGTTTTGAGAAAAATATTGAAACCCGGGTTCTGGCGACTTATAAGCTCAAACCGCCAAAGCCGGAAAATGGGGAGAACAGCAGGCACAGGCGTTCCGCAAAACACAGTGATCCCAGTCTTGGCAGTGTAACTGTAGAACTGCATCACAGTATGATACAGTTACCGGAGAACCCGATGAGAGCCCGTATATTTGATAAACGGGTGGGTTTTTTCAGCGGGTCACATCAGGACTACAGTTCTGACAGGCATCAGGTTGAAGAAATCCGCTTAATCCGGAGGTGGCGGCTTGAAAAGAAAAATCCTGATCAGGAAATAAGTGAGCCGAAAAAACCAATTGTCTATTATGTCGGACGCGGTATCCCGGAGAAATGGCATAAATATATAATAGAAGGTGTTGAGATGTGGCAGCCGGTATTTGAAGCCGCCGGCTTTAAGAATGCGATATTGGCTAAAATGTCTCCAACCAAAGACCAGGATCCTGATTTTGACGCTGAGGATGTCCGTTACTCAACCATTCGGTGGCTGCCTTCAACAATTGCCAACGCATATGGCCCGCATGTTCAGGATCCCAGAACCGGTGAAATTATCGAGGCTGATATTCGTATTTACCACAATGTGTTAAGCCTTATCCGCGACTGGTATTTTGTTCAGGCCTCACCAAGCGATCCACGCGCTCAAAAGCTGCCCATGGCGGACGATTTAATGGGCGAAGCCCTCAGATATGTGGTGGCGCATGAAGTTGGACATACCTTGGGATTGCGCCATAATTTTAAAGCTACTTATTACTATGATGTAGAAAATTACCGTAATCCTGAATTTACCAAAGAATACGGATTGGAAGCGTCCATTATGGACTATGGCCGTTTTAATTATATCGCCCAGCCGGGTGACAGCGCATGCACCATTCCAGTCATCGGCCCATATGATTATTTCGCCATTGAATGGGGATACCGTGAATTTCCCGGGACCAAAACCGCCGAAGAGGATCTGAAATACCTGAATAAAATTGCAGAACGACAATTGACCAATCCGATGATACGTTTCGGCGGCGGTCGTGAGAATGGCAAGGTTGGGGCCGGCGATCCTCATGCGCGCACAGAAGATCTGGGCAATGACCCCATAAAAGCAACAACATATGGATTAAAGAATATTGAACACATTACTGAATATATTGTTGAGGCCTGCGGAGAAAAGGATAAAGATTACACATTGCTTAATCATATGTATGACCAATTGTTAGCCCAGATGTACAGAGAACTGGAACAGGTGGGCGCACTGGTTGGCGGTATCGAAATCGACAATCTTGTCTATGGACAGTCCGCCGATGTTTTTACACCCACACCGGCAAAGAAACAAAAAGAAGCAGTCGAATTTCTATTAGAGACCGGCTTTAAAACACCCGAATTCTTGATTAAAAAAGATATCATAACTCGTATCGGCATGCATAAAATAGCGAACAAAATATCAACACATCAAAACAGGCTGCTGAAGTCTATGCTGAATTCAGACACGGCAACCAGAATGCTGGACCTTGAGGCCACAGGATATGATGATTATACATTGGCAGAACATGTCAACAAACTCAAAGATGGCATTTTCGGTCAGTTAAACACAAATGAACGTGTTGACATATACAAACGCAATCTGCAGCGTGCCTTTGTAGAACAGCTCATATCCTTCACTACTGGGAGAAACGCGGCAAAAAATGATTTACAGGCTGTTGCCCGGGGTGTTTTAATTGATTTACAGAATGATTTTCAAAAACAGATTATAAAAAAGCAAAGGACCATTGAATACTATCACTTTGTGGACCTTGATAAAATCATCAGCATTGCCATGAATGGTGAAGACAAATAGAGATCCAGCAACAAATTTTTTCGGATTATCGCTGATTTGAATAATATTATATTTTATAATCCGTGTTTCATTATTGTTGATCCATGGCAATAAAAAATATATAAAAAAGCCCTCCGTATACAGTCACCCGGAGGGCTTTAATTATCTATTTATAATAAAATTACTTCTTTTTTGACGCTTTACATATCCCGCATATGAACTCAAGCAAATCCTTTTCAAACTCATCCCGCTGCAGCGCGAATTCTATGGTGGCTTTCAGATAATCCAGCTTGTTTCCGATATCGTACCGGCGGCCCTCAAACCGATAGGCCACAATTTTTTCACGTTTCATCAAAATTTTCAGCGCGTCGGTGATCTGAATTTCATCATTTTTGCCTTTTGGCGTTTCTTCAATAGCCTGATAGATTTCAGGCGTCAAAATATACCGCGCGGCAATGGCCAGATTGGAAGGGGCCTGGCTGGGACGGGGTTTTTCAATCAACCGGGTTACTTCCATGATATGATCGCTGATTTCTTTTCCGCCCAGGATTCCATAACGGGACACCTTTTCTCTTGGAACGGTTTCTACACCCAGCACGGAACACTGATACTGTTCATACGTATCGATCAACTGCTGCGTTACCGGAATACTGGATTTCATCACACTGTCTCCCAGCAGCACCACAAACGGCTCATTCCCTGTGTGATGGCGTGCGTGATAGATGGCATCTCCCAGACCGTTCATCTCTTTCTGTCTGATAAAATGAATGTTGGCCAGATCCGCCAGCCTGCGGATCTCATGATACGCGGCATTCATTTCTTTTTCTTCCAGATGGGCCTCCAGTTCAAAATTACGGTCAAAATGATCTTCAATGGCCCGTTTGCCTTTTCCCGTTATGATGAGTATATCCTCAATCCCTGAATCCACAGCTTCCTGAACAACATACTGTATGGTCGGTGTATCAATAACGGGTAGCATTTCTTTGGGCTGCACTTTTGTGGCAGGTAAAAACCGTGTACCCAGACCCGCTGCCGGAATAATTGCTTTTCTGACCATAAATCCAACACCCCTTTTTATTGTATGTATGGTTTAATCACACGTGCATTCACCTTTTTAAGCTCTATCGCAAGCCGGTTCAGCATTTCATCATCTTTATATATACCGATGATGGAACCGCCTGATCCTGTAAACTTTGCCGAAGCCCCGCATTGTCGTGCGGTCTGAACCAGTTCCATGTTGCGGTCTGTGATATCCATAATACGGGCCCGGCAGTCAAAGTTCTCATCCATAAGCCGATGCAGTTTTTTATAATGCTTTCTCTTAATCGCATCGCGGCCCTCCTCCGCGATATTGGCAATACGGTTCAGAGTATTGATTACTTCCGTATCCCCCTCTTCCCATCGTGCCTTTATGGTATTCAGCACCTTGCCCGACTCCTTGCTGAGATCCGTTCTGTACGCGATATATAATTTCGGCAATAGAGATAAATCGATCCGCTCATACAGTCCACAGCCGTTTTCCTTCATCATTTCCCTGTCAAAATCCATATACACACAGCCTTCATAGGCCTGAATCACCCTGTCCTGTAAACCCGCATTTATTCCCAGCTCATCGATCTCCGCGGACAGAACAATATTGGGCAGAATCTCCAGCGGTATATCGATTTCATAGAACCGCATCAATGCGCGCATGGTGGCCGTAATGATCGCGCTCGAGCCTGCGAGACCGACTTGACGGGGAATGGATGAACGGTATCGGACCGTAAAATTCTTATGGGAAAAAGTATGTCCCTGTTCCGTGCAGTATTCAAAGAATTTTTTAATCGCAGCCTTGAGAAGTCTCGCTCCCCCGTAATAGCCTGTCAGGCTCACTGTCTCCACCAGGTGATAAATATTGCGGTATACATGGAGATCCTCTTCCTGGGGCTCGATATGCAGTTCAGGTGATTCATACAGGGAAACCTGCGCGCTGAAATTCCTAACAATAACGGATATGGTTTTTCCGAAATATCCGTCCGAGGGATTTCCAAGCAGGCCCGCGCGTGCATAGGCTCTCTGTTCGATAATCATATAGGGACTTCCTTTATTAGGGGAAAATCATATAAAATCTTTACAATATGCCAGAAAAAAATGGAAAAGTCAAGAATGATTCCTTCTGCCCTGCAGTACTGAATCATTCTTTTGTCCCGATGGTACAGAGCGTCCCAGTATCGTCCGGTCCCGGATTTATGCGCATCTGCTGAATTTCCGTTAAACCGGCCTGAACAAATGCATCCTTGTATTCTTTCTCGGACCAGAGTGTCATTGACGTATTCAGGTCCTCCGGCCATGAATGGGTGCTTTTATTCTCCAGATAATAGTTCACAAGCACAAACAGACGGCCTTCCGGTTCGAGAAATGACATTGCCCTGCTAATGCCTGTCTGAGGATCAGAAAAATAATAAAAGACTTCCATGGAAAAGATACTGGAGAAACGGATGTTCTCAGGCGGTTCCCAGTTTAAGAAATCAGCCTGTTCCAGATACACGTTGGACAGATCTTTCAGGCGGCGCTGTGCCTTTTTCACCATGTTGGTACTGACATCGAGTCCGTAACACATCCCCCTGTCATACTGATGAGAGGCCATATATCCGATACCGTATCCGTTACCGATACCGATTTCCAGATAATTGCCGTTGGATTGCGGAATGTTCCGGAAAACCTGTCTGACACTTTGCCAGTGGCTGTTCTCCATACCGTCCGCGTGATAATCCACAGCCCAGCGATCAAAAATCTGCTGAGCTGTTTCTTTTCGCTTTGTCATATTAACCCTGCTTCCTGTGTTCTTTGATATGTGCCCTGATATCCAGGCCGATTTTTAAAAGTATCAGCAAAACAAGTCCTGCAACCGGTGATTTCAGTATCATAACCAGTCCCCCGCCGAGCACCAGTGTGATATGAAGTAAAATGATGCGCGTATAGGGATGTTTCATCAGCATACTGATGTTGTACCGGCGGTATTCCCCCTTTCCCAGATAATTAACAATAAATGAATAGCCGTGACTTAGAAAAAGGGCTATTATGGCATAGGGCAATTTATACTGCCGGAGTGTTTGCATCAGCACATCCAGTTTGGGCCCGGGTGCGTCTACAAGAACATGACGGGCAAAAAGCGCAATGATGAAAAATCCGTGCCCGATTGTAAACCCGCCGTAATGAAAAATGAAAAATGGAACCGTAAACAGCTTCACAAGCCATCCTACCTTTTCTTCAGGTCTGCATGTAAGTATCCTGAGCACATTATAAAATCCGATAACCACATTCTCGGACCAGAAAAGAAACATGACGGGAAAAACATCCCAACCCATCAGGATAACGCCTGCTATCGGATAGAGATGAACAAGTATGAGAATAAAAAGAGACGACGGTTTGGATTTCATAAATAATTCCCGTCAATACAATGATTATCCCGGACCGTCTATATTTAATCATTTTACGACTATTTTCAAATAAAAAAAATAATTTGATTTTCCTGTATTAATACTTATTTTTAATAATGATAAAATTGTATCAATACGAGCAGTAAAACAAATCATTATCTATTGAAAAGAACAGGCAGCCCATGCTTACAGGAAAATATCAGATCCTCCATAAACGTCTCAAGAATATTATCCCGAAAAATCGTTTATTTTATGATGACTTAAGTTTGCTGGCTTTTGGAACCGATGCCAGTTTTTATCGTGTTCTGCCCAAATTCATTATCAGAGCAAATACAGAATCCGAAGTAAGGCTCATTCTGTCGAGCTGTTCCGAATTGGGATTGCCCGTGACTTTCCGGAGTGCCGGCACCAGTTTGTCCGGTCAAACCCTTTCAGAATCGGTTCTGGTCATGCTGGACCAGGGTTGGAAAGAAATTGAAATCCTGAATAAGGGTGAACAGATTCGCCTGCAAACCGGTGTGGTCGGTTCGGATGCCAACAAACGACTGCTCGCCTTGAATAAAAGAATCGGCCCGGATCCGGCTTCGATCAATTCAGCAATGATCGGCGGAATCGTGGGAAACAATGCCGGCGGCATGGGATGCGGCACTGTGGAAGACAGTTACGGAACCCTTGCGGGAATTCGGTTGATTTTCGCCGACGGTTCCCTTCTGGATACCCTGGATCCAAAATCCCGTCAGGCCTTCGAGGTCTCACATAAAAACCTATTGGATGATATTGTTCAATTGCGGGATTCAGTCAGAAAAAACAAAACCCTCCTGAAACGCATCACGGACAAGTACCGCATAAAAAACACCACGGGCTATACATTGAAAGCCCTGATCGATTTCGATGATCCTATTGATATCATTCAGCATTTGGTGGTCGGTTCAGAAGGTACACTGGCTTTTATATCAGAAGTCACATTCAATACAGTCCATGAATTTACGAATAAGGCCACTGCCTTTATGGTGTTTCCCGATATTGAAAACGCATGCCGGGCCGTGGCTATGTTAAAAAAAACACCGGTGGACTCTGTTGAATTGATGGACCGGGCCGCCCTCCGGTCCGTTGAAGATAAATCCGGTATGCCATCCTACCTGAAAACATTATCCGAAGGTGCAACAGCTTTGCTTGTGGAAACTCGGCACGATAATGCAGATGAACTGGCTCGACAGGTCGAGACCGTTCTTCGGGCGCTGGAATCATTTTCATTGCTGGTTCCGGCGGAATTTACTACAAATACACAAGAACAGGAAAATTTCTGGTCGGTCCGAAACGGTCTGTTCCCATCTGTCAGCGCCAATCGCAAAGCCGGCACAACCGTCATCATTGAGGACATCGCTTTTGACATTTCAAAATTGGCGGATGCCACGCTGGATCTTCAGTCTCTCTTTCTGAAGCATGATTACACTGACGCCATCATCTTCGGCCATGCGCTGGAAGGGAATCTCCATTTTGTGATTAAACAGGACTTTAACCGCCAGGAAGAAGTAAAACGGTACAAGGCGTTCGTTGATGATCTTGTCCACATGGTGGTTGACAAGTATGATGGATCATTGAAGGCGGAGCATGGAACCGGACGGAACATGGCCCCGTTTGTCGCTTACGAATGGGGTCAGGACGCCTACAAAGTCATGAAGCAAATTAAATCCTGTTTTGATCAGGATAATATTCTGAATCCCGGAGTGCTGATTAACGACGATCCTGAAATTCATCTGAAAAATCTGAAACCTCTGCCGGTCGCTCATCCACTTGTGGACACCTGCATCGAATGCGGATTCTGCGAAGTCCATTGTGTTGCCAATCAACTGACCCTGTCGCCCCGGCAGCGAATTGTGGTATACCGCGAAATTCAGCGTTTGATCCGAAGCGGCGAATCCGCCTTTTTATTGGATCAGCTGCGCGCGGGATTTGCCTATTTGGGAGATGAAACCTGTGCAACGGACGGGCTCTGTTCTCTGGGATGTCCGGTGGATATTGAAACTGCCGACCTGATTAAATGGATCAGGGAGGAATCGGCCTCTTTCAGAACCGTAAAATTTGCACAAGCACTCGCAAACCATATGGATCGACTGACCGCATTGGCCCGATTCGGCCTGAATGTTGTGCACCTGTTTCATTTTCTACTTGGCTCGGCCCTGTTGGGCGGCATCGCAAGAGGCATCCGGGTTTTGTCCGGCAATCGAATCCCGCTCTGGAACAAGGCCATGCCCCGTGGAGGAAAGAAAATCAAATCAGCTCCTCAACCGGAAAACGGCAAGCCCGGCATTGTCTATTTCCCCTCTTGCATCAACCGATCCATGGGTGCATCCAGGTATGATGCGGACAGCCGGACGTTAACCGAGGTGACCATGTCGCTGCTCAGAAAAGCCGGATATCATATTATCCTTCCGGACAACCTGGACAATCTCTGTTGCGGAATGGCTTTTGCGAGCAAGGGATTTAAGGAGATTGGAGATCAAAAGGCAAATGAGTTGAATGCCTCATTGCTGAAAGCGACAAATCAGGGAGAACTTCCGGTTCTTTGTGATATGAGCCCCTGCCTTTACCGCATGAAAAAGACGCTGGATCCGGAATTGAACCTGTATGAACCCATAGAGTTCACTTTGATCTATCTCGCCAAACGCCTCAAATTCGAGAAAAAAATGCATACTATCGCCATCCATCCGGTTTGCAGCGCAAAAAAAATGGGGCTTGAAGAAAAATTACGGACACTGGCTGAAATGTGCGCCGAGCAGGTGGTTGTACCGGACAATAATTGCTGCGGATTTGCCGGAGACCGGGGGTTCACCTATCCTGAACTGAACGCGCACGGGCTTCGTCATTTGAAAGCCCAGCTGCCCGAGGCCTGTACGGCCGGATATTCGACCAGCCGGACCTGTGAAATCGGTCTTTCCTATCATTCCGGAATAACCTATCAGTCCATTCTTTACCTGGTGGATGCCTGTACAGTTGGAATCGATTGATGAATTCATGATTGGCCATCTGCCGAAAACGACTATTAAATCTAATCTTTTGATGATACATGCTGATTTTTAAAGGATAAAACCCACTTCACGTTGCGGTGTACGGCAGTCCATATCCAGACCGCGATCGAGGTGGTCCGCTACCTCCGCAGCAATACCTATTGAACGTCCAAGAATAAAAAGGACAAATACCAGATCCTGTATACCGGCCATATCAATTTCTGCTTTCCGGAAATCATTCCAGATCAGTTTCAGGCTGATCACAGCCAGTACAGCATCCACGTTTACACAGAACACGTTCGCCGTGGCACCCTCTTTAAATAATTCTTTGACCAGAAGATGATAAAATTCCAGAAAAACATTGTATATGGACTGCTGCTTCATTTGCTGACTGACAAAATCCTCTCTGGGATCCACATTCACTGCATTTCCCTTGAAAACAGGATGGCCAATACAGGGGATTCGTTTATAAGCCAGCTTGCCTGTCTCTTTTTGCGCCGCTTTGTACTGTGCGTAGGCTCTCGCTGTTTCATTGGCCATTTTGTGCAGATTTAGTGTTTGATCCTTTTTTCCCGGATCTGTCAGGTTCACATCTTTAAACCGGTCCAGAAGATAATCAACCGCTTCAAATCCGTTTCCACCATGGGCCAGTCCGGTATTGGATAAAAATCCGACAAATGCCATCGGAACCGGATTGCGTGCGCTGATTGATTCTTTGGCACCCTTGGCTGACAAGGTACCAGGACCATTGGTAATGGTCAATCCGAGTAAATACTTGAATTCGATTATTTCAACATCCGTAGGTTTCCGGTTGAACAGCATTTGGAAGAGATTGGATGTGAAACTGGTATTCAGGGCCTTGTCCGGTTTCGCGGACCAAATTTTCCAGAACGTATTATTTACCCGATTTTTTACTGAATAAGCGGTCACCCTGGACAGAACCAGAATATAAGTCATGGCCTCTTCGACAATCCTGCGGCTGATCCGTTTTTCCATCAACGGCTTCCAGAAAATTGAAAGAGAAAGACCGGCAAGTAAAAAGGCTTCAGGATTTTTCAACCCTGTTTTCTGTTTATCTGCCAGTTCAAAAACAGCTGCAGTGAGTTTATTGACGGGTGATTGCTTCGGCAGTCGCTTCATTTCCTGAACAAGAGATTCAAATTCGGAAACAGACGACCCGGGTTTCGTCGTATACAGATTCCTTGAAATGGCTTCATTCAGTTCCTTGGGAACAGAATCTGTGTCCAGGCCGCTGTCGAATTCACGGATCCAGTCAATCATCAATGATGTATAACGGGATATTTCTGATAACACGGGTTCTCTGCATATCAATGCAATCTGTGATGCAATAACCGCATTGGGAGCACAATGATCATTATCGGCCATATTCCATGTTTCCAAGGTATCGGGTGCCTTCTGAAGACAGTAGTTGAGAAGTACGTTAACAACACGCCGTTCGATTTTTCCCGGCATGATCCGGCCGATTGCGTAGTATACATTTTCTTCATAAAGACATTTTGCCAGATCAAGCACTGATTTCTGATGCAATTCCGCGATCTGGGTTTTGGCGTCGATTCTGGAAACGCCCGATTTGTTACGCATATTCTGCCGAAGAAAATTGGCACCGACTTGCTTGTTGATTTCTTCAATATGCTGATTATAGGGTTCAATAGCCTTGACAATCGGTATATCCAGATTTTCAGGCAAAGTTAAAAAATGATCCCCGATCCACAGTTTCAGAGATAAATCACCTGTTCCCCTGAAATCCGTTTTTTCATCCATTTTTTTAAATACAGACTTCATTGCATCGGGAATATGCTGAATAGATGCGACCCTGACACCTTTTTTACCAACCCTTGGTTTGGCCGGATCAAATAAATCAATATCGAAATATTCGTCAAACCATGCCTCTTTGGATTCAGCATCATCCCCCCTGCCTGCCAGGGTCCCGGCATGGCCGCATGCACGCTGTAAATCCTTTTTCCAGCGGCCGGTCACGCAGACGACCATCGGCTTGTTGAATCCAAAGCGTCTCTCGCTGATCCAGTCGAGTGCCTGTTTTTCATAATATCCGCCCGGCTCTATATAAAGCGCTACAGCCCTTGTCCTTGGGTCATTCTGAGCACTATACAAAAACTCAGCCAGTGAAAAATGAATATAGACATCTTTTCCTGAGCTCACCACTGTGGAGACACCAAAGCCCCCGGTTTTCAGATATTGCGCAATGGTGCTGGTAAAATTTCCTGAATTGGAATAAACGGCCACAGAGCCTTTACACAATGTTTCCTCAGGATTGTCTCCGCCAAGTGCGCCGCCGACACGAACATGGTCCCAGGCATTTGCCACACCCAGACAATTGGCGCCGATTACATCAACCCCGGCGTCCTGACAAATAAAACGGATATTTCTTGAATCCCGAATGGGTACCTTTTCAGTAACAATAACAATACGCTGAAGGTCCCTGTTGTATCGGACAAGTTCCCATACAGCCTGACTAACAGCCATCGGAGGCAGGTAAATCACACCGATATTAAATGCATGTCCGTGTTCTCGCGCATCCAGGACACTTCGGTATACCGGGATTGGTCCAAGCCTGGTTTCCAGACTTCCGCGCCGTCCATATTGTACACCGGCGACCACATTGCCGCCACTGTACACATGGGATACAGGGGTTACTTTCCGACTCTCATTCCCCAATATGTTCACAACACAAACCCGGGATTCTTTGGTCACCAGTTCTTCAAGTGAATGAATCCCGATATAATATGGAAAAGGTTTTGTTTCCAGTTTTCTCATAACGCTGCCTTCTTGCTATAATTGTTCCGACCAGAGTCTGCCCACCATAGATCAATCTTTTTTGTGTATTCAAGGACCTCAATCATGGACGAATCAAAACCGAAAAATTTGTACGGCATTTTAAGTGTATCCAGTATATCCTTGGCATAAAGCATCCCTCTTACCAAATTCGGTCCCCCCCGTCCGATAATCACATAAAGCGGTTTTTTACCGTGCTCGGCAATATGATCCCTGAGCCCGTCAAAGATCCCTTTCAGTGTAATATAAATATCGGTATTATTGGCTTTTCCGCCAATGACCAGGAGCACATTGGCCCGGTCTAACCAATGCTTGAAAACAATACGGCTGATTGAAAACATCTTTTCGTAGGGCGGATTCCCTCCGAAATCCGACGAAAAAATGGCATGATCACCCAGAATTTCTGTAGCCGCTGTATTGGCGCCTCCGCCGAACATAAAGGGAATAATGGTGCCGTCCGGATTCAATTCCAGCACGTCACTCTGCCCCTGATAGGTGCGAAGCTGATTGATTTCAACTTCAAAATCGCTTTCCTCTGCCTGGAAAATTGTAGAAGGCAATCCCAGCCGTCTCCAGGCCGGATCGTCAATATCAAAAGCCGCTTTTAAATCACAGGCCACAGGTGTAAAACGGTTCCCTTCCTGTTTGATACGAATTGGATTCAATTCGAGCGTGGTCAATCCATAATTATCATATAACGCCCACAATTTGGGTATGTTTTGAACCAGGCAGGAAATAAAACGCTCGGGGCATTCAGTCTCAGCGAGGGCATTGGTTACATCAAATGATTTTATCCCAATGAACGGATCAATCCATATTGTCCGTTTTTTTTCAGACGGCAGACTTTCAATATCCACACCACCATGCGGCGAAATGGTAAATATGGGTTTCCGCTCCCATGTGGAATCGGTTATACCGAAATAGACTTCAATATCCGATTTTATAAACGCTTCAAAAGTGACCCCGTTGGCCCTGATCTGTTTGTTCCCGTATTGATGAGAAGTAAAATAGAGTTCCTCTTTTGCCTGCATGGCATCCTTGATATTATCCACAATTCTGACCAGTCCGGCTTTTCCTTTTTTGCCCACACCACCGTAAAAAACCGGTTTAACAACCAGCCGGCCGCATAGATTAAGCAAGTTTTGTATTTCTTCCCTGGTTGCGCTGCCGGTTAAAACCCGTGCAGCCGGGAATTCCACCAGATCCAGTAACACCTGACCATATCGAAGACCTGATATCTGCATTGAATAGCTCCATTATTTTAAGAATTGGAGAATCCTGAGACCACTTATGTATTCTCCAATCTATGTCCGGTTTGAAAAACAATTAACCTGTTGTCGGGCAATAAACAGGTCTAATCATGAAACATGACATGTTAAATATTTTTGAATAAGGATGCAATGGAAATTTTTTAATTCAGGTGGAAATTATTGCATGATGTGTACGGGTTATAGATTTATTAACTCGATTTCGGATTTGTGCCAAATGTGTATAGAATATTTGTGTTTATTTTTGTGATTGGGATTATTAAAAATTTGATAAATTTTTTTATCCTTAAAACTTTTAATGACCGCACAGATATTTTGCACCAGGACCAATCAATCATCCATCACGGGATGCTCCGGTCGGAAAAGAATACGTCTCCATTAATAAATTTGAAACATGTTTATTAACTGCTGAGGGTAAAATAGAATGTGGCGCCCTCATTGAGTTTACCATCAACCCATATTCTTCCGCCAAGTCGATTGACAATACGCTGAACTGTAGTCAAACCGATTCCGGTTCCTTCATATTCGACATTCTGACGTTGAAATGCACGAAAGATATTTTCTGAATAATTCATATCCAACCCGATACCATTATCCTTAATAAAATAAACAGTTTTACCCTCATTCCTTGTTGTACCAAATTCAATTTTTGCATTCTGCCTTTTTAAGGTGAATTTCCACGCATTATCAAAAAGATTCTTAAGCATCAAACCTAATAGAGCCTCATCTCCAATAACCCATACATTTTCTGCAATAACAATCTCAACATTCCTTTCAGGATCTCTTTGGCGAAACTCCCCGGCTACAGATTCAACGAGCAAACTTAAATTGACTTTTTTGGAATTTATGTCGCTTCGTGTCAGACGTGACAGCTTTAAAAGGCTATCAATCAGTTCATCCATGCGATGACTTGCTTTCTGAATACGCTGAAGATAATCCTTCCCTTTTTTATCGAGTTTTCCCGCATATTCTTCCATCAACACCTGACTGAATCCGTTCATACCGCGAAGCGGCGCACGCAGGTCATGGGAAACGGAATATGAAAATGCTTCCAGCTCTTTATTGCTTGCCTCCAGCTGAGCTGTACGTTCTATTACACGCCGCTCCAATTCCCGGTTTCGGGACCGAATTCGGTTTGTCCTTATTTTGTACCCCCCCATTAATAAACCGATCACCATCACGGAAATTATCACTCGAAACCAGTTCGTTTGCCAAAAAGGCGGCATAATCACAATGTGAATCGATTTTCCCTCTTCATTCCAGATGCCATGGTTGTTGGATCCTTTCACTCGAAAAACATATTTGCCCGGGTTAATATTTGTATAGGTGGCCTTGCGTGTCGTCCCGATATAGTTCCATTCTTTATCAAATCCTTCCAGTTTATATGCATACTCGTTTTTTGAAGAAGAATTATAATTAAGCGCAGCAAATTGAAAAGAAAATACGTTTTGCTGATAAGAAATATTAATTTTTTCGGTTTGGCTGATATGGTTTTTCAAAGGAGAATCTTTTGCTCCGATCTCAACGGATTTATTAAAAATCTGAAAATCTGTAATCTCGATTGGAGGAATAACTTTGTTGTCAATTACATTATCGGGATTGAACACATTAAATCCATTCACCCCGCCAAAATAGATGTGCCCATTCCTGGATTTATAGTGACTTTTTTTTATAAACGTATTTCCCTGCAGTCCATCTTCCTGGGTGTAGTTTGAGAATCGATTGGTCTCTCGATTAAATCTGGCTATTCCTTTGTTTGTACTGATCCACAGGAAACCCCGGTCATCCTTTTCAATACCAAAAATTAAATTATTCGGCAATCCGTCGCTTTCAAGGTACCTGGTAATCTGTCCCGATTTTCTATCGAGTTTGTTTAATCCCTGTGTCGTAGCGATCCAGATCGTCACACTATCTTCTTCAAAAATCGAAGTGACAAAATTGTTGGATATCGTATTTTTATTTTCAGGATCATGCACATAATTTGTAAAATTTTCCGTTTCGGGATCAAAAATAGCAAAACCAGCGACGGTTCCAAGAAGAAGATGACCGTTATAATCCATTTTGATAACTTCGATTTGATCAAATACCAGATCACTGTTTTCTGTTGTATACACTTTAAAAGACCGGTTCTTCTTACTAAACCTGTTCAGACCGTTCTGGGTCGCAAGCCATAAATTGTCATAATCATCATCAACCATGTCAAAAACATTGTTATTAGATAAATCACTGTTTTCTGATGTAAATGCATGAAATGATTTTTTCTTTTGATTCAGAAGGCTGAAACCACCTGCCCAGGTTCCTGCCCAGATCTCTTTTTGAGAATCGATGCAGATACAAAGCACGGCATCCGAATTTAAATTTGTATTTTTTGAATTATAATGAAAAAATTGTCCGGTTTTGGGATTGAATTTATTTAATCCGCCACCATCGGTGGCGATCCATATATGCCCCTGATCATCTTCTTGAAATTCCCAGACATGATCATTGTTTAAGCTGTTGGGATCTCCCTGTTGATAATTGTAATACTGGAATACCTGCCTGGTTTTGTTTAATAGATTCACACCACCCGTATAGGTTCCAACCCATAAATCACCGGCTTTATCCTGATAAAGCGTATAGATGGAATTGTTGTTCAGGCTCGTTGGATTTCTGGAATCGTTTTCATAGTGGACAAATGTAGTTTTGTCATCCCGTAAACAATCCAATCCGCCATCCTGCATCCCGATCCAAAGCCCGCCATCCTGATCGGCACACAAAGCACGTAGCGAGTTGTCATGCAGGCCGCGTCTGTTCTTTGGATCAAACCGGTAGTTAATAAAAACCGGATTGTCCAAATCATCCACGTGAATCCGTGACAATCCGTCCCTAAAGCATGCAAACCACACGTAGCCCTCTTCATCCTCAACAATATCATAAACATTGTTGCCGGCCAAACTGCCTGGATCACTTTTTCGATGTTGTACATGTCTAAAAGTATTTGTTTCCCTGTCAAAAATGTTCAACCCACCATTTCCGGTTGATATCCATAAACGGCCCCTGCTGTCCTCAAAAATCATCCTGATATCATTGCCGGCAATGCTGTTTGGATCATTTTCATGATGCAAATATTGCGTACAGCTGTTCCCTTGGGGATCGAAAAAAAATAATCCCTGTTCTGTACCAATCCATAAATTGTCATGGCTATCTTCAAAAATTTTCCTTGCATCGAAACTGCCCAGGCAGTACCCGTTGTCCTTGCTGAAATTCACAAATGCGTCGAGATCCCGGTCATACAGGCTCAATCCGATTATCGTGCCAATCCACAGATTTCCCTTTTTATCCTTACATAAGGATCTAATAATGTTTGAATTGATACTGTTCCGGTCATCGTATTGATGTTGATATACTGTAAATGTATAGCCGTCATATTTGACAAGTCCATCAAAAGTACCAAACCACATATACCCTTTATCATCTTGAATAATACATCGGACATAGTTATGAGAAAGCCCATCATCACTTGTCAAATGTTCAAATCGAAGATTCTGATTTTGTGCAAAATTTAATTTTGAAAAGCTAAGACCAAGAATGAAGGTAAATAAAACGGCTTGAAAAGAGTATCTTTGAATGATTGATATCATCCCCATTTTTATTTTATCCTGTTTTATATCCGGCAAAGTTGTACAGTTACCCTGTCTTGTTAACAGTACCTGCCTTTCCGCCCTCCAAGTAAAACACATGGGATAAAATAGCAACCTCTATAATATAATTTTGAATATTATTAAATAAAAGTAAATTTTCTGCGAATAATACTAAAACCGGAGGTTTGCCGCCCCTGTTGGTTGACTCGGAGCCCGTCCAGCTTCTGTCTTTATAGATAAAGACCATTAATATCTCGTGCTATGAATCTTTTTATTCCCGGATGACCAGTATACAAAAAAATTATCAATATAATTACGTATCAAGACCGGAATATAATGGAATATAAAGCGTCGCGATAAAAAAAACAGAATTCACATTTTCTGATTTGAATCCTGTTTATAATCGTGCGCCCACCAGGAATCGAACCTGGAACCCCCTGATTAAGAGTCAGATGCTCTGCCAATTGAGCTATGGGCGCATATTCTATAATAAAGAATAGCTTACGCTTTTTAAAGCGCCACCAATATACACTATATATAATAAATTGTCAAGTAAAAATAAGGGGAATTCACCCGACAATAACAGATACACCATCAGGAATCACAGCAACAGAAGCATCTTTGCCTTTTATCTCAAGCGCTCTGTTCAGAGCTTCATTTGCTGTCTTCGCATGTTCCATATGCATGTCCCGAATCATATCGGGATCACATAGTCCCGTTACAAAAATGACTTTATGTTTTTTCAGGATACGGGCCAGGATCTGAAATTCCCATTGATCGGGGACGGTTTTATCCATGGGAATCGTGATAACCCTTTTCAAGATTTCATCCGGTCCCGTTGCGCCGGCAAGATTGTCATAAAAGGACTGTCCACCATGCCCGTCCTGACAACCCGCAACCATAATGATAACACCGCCCTCTTTACAGGTTGCTTCAGCTGCCGTCATCCCTTTGACTGACTGATATACATTCTGATCCAAAGGATAGCCGCCATTGCTTGTGATGACTATATCTGCCTCTGCTCTGGGTGCATAGGCCAGATCCTTGAGAAACCGGCAGCCGGCCAGATGCGCCTCTTCCCTGTGACCGGCAAAAGCATGAATAACTTCCTTGCCTGAATTGATAACCACATTTATAATAAATGCCAGATTAACTTTTTCAGCCGCAAAAACCATATCTTCATGAATCGGATTTTTTTCAAGCACGCCTGTTCTTGCATAAGGACTTGCAATAAACTCGGCACAATGGTTGGCTAAAACCGTTGTCGCGCCGGCAATGCCCGGCAGAATAGCCTTTCTTCCGCCCGAAAATCCTGCAAAAAAATGGGGTTCAATAAATCCTTCGGCAATAAGCAGATCTGTCTCCACTGCGTGTCGATTCAGCCATAATTCTCCCCCGGATGGCAGTATGCCGGCTTGCACAAGCGAATTTTGGTCCCCTGATTCATGGATAATGATATGCTCATTTTCAACTATCGGACCCCCGAATTTATCAATTTGTTCATCCCTGGTTGTTGGCCTGTGATATCCGGTAGCCACAAGTATCTTTATCTCTATATCCGGCTCGGACTGTCGAATACGATGAAGCAGTGCAGGAAGCGTGATGCGACTCGGTACAGGTCTTGTGTGATCACTGGTCACAATGACAACGTTTTTCTTCCCTCGAACAAGTTTTTCCAGCTTTGGTGATGCAATAGGATTATTTAAAGCATTCTCTATTATATCGGTTTGGGTGCAGCCGGGACAATAACCATGAACCCTGGATTCCAATACAGCTTTGAAATTACTATCCGGGATAGATACATCAAGAGTGGTTTTATGATAAGGAATACGAAATGTTTTCATAAGGTAAACTGAGATTTATTCACTTGCTTTTTTGGCCGCTTCCCTGGCAACAATCAACTCTTCATTGGTTTGAATAACAGCTACTTTCACCCTGGATGACGGCAGAGAGATGAGACCTTCTCCGGGATTTGCGGTATTTTTCTCTTTATCCAGCATCACACCCAGATTTTCCATATCCGCCAGAATGGCTTCTCGCATTTTGGATGAATGCTGCCCGATACCGCCGGTAAAAACAATATAGTCTGTTCCATTCAAAATGGCAAGGTATTCTCCAATATACCGTTTGACAGCATAGGCAAAGCTTTTAAAAGCAAGTGCCGCCCTGGGCACGCCCCGAATCATAGCCTGTTCAATCTCTCTTATGTCGCCGCTTATTCCTGAAATACCCAGAACGCCACCCCGGGTGATCAGTATCTCCCGCATCTGATCTGTGTTTAATTTTTCCTGATCCATTAAATACAGCAGGGCGAATGGATCCAGGTCCCCCACTCGTTTGGCATTCAAAAGACCTGACTGAGGACTCATCCCCATGGACGTATCAATGGAAACACCTTTATGAATTGCGCAAACCGATGAACTGCCGCCCAGATGGCAGGAAATAATTTTTTCAGCACCATACAGTTCCTGAATTTTGTCTGCAATGTAATGATGGGACGCACCATGGAAGCCATATTTTCGCACAGAATGCTTTTCATACCACTCATAAGGGATACCGTAGAGGTAAGCCTCCGGAGGTATTTTCGTATGGAACGATGTTTCGAAAAGCCCGACAAGCGGTGTATCCTTTAACAGTTTTTTGAAAATGGATATGGCTGTCAGATAGACCTGATTATGAACCGGTGCAAGAGGAAGACAGGCTTTCATGGCCTCAAGAACCTCAGCATCCAGAAAAGCACAGCCGGTGACATCTTTTGCCAGCACTGTTTTGAAACCGACAGCATCTATTTCCGAGATCGGAAACATGTCATTCAGCGTATCCAGTGTCATTTTTACGGCAGTTTCATAATCAGGGATAGCTATCTCTTTGGTTATTTTCTCCGGATTTTCAGAAGAATATGAATAGGAACCCGTTTTCTCACAAATCCTTTCAATCGAAGCCTGAAACAGAATCTTCTCCGTATCCATTTCAAACAATTTGCATTTGTACGAAGTACTGCCTGGATTGGCAATTAAAATCTTCACCTGCAGATACCTTTCATTTATTTCTGCTGAAGTTTTTCTATGACTTTCTTCGTTATCTCCTGAATCTGAGCCTCATCAGGGGCTGCATCCGATTTCTCATGATTTATCTGACAATCGCTCCCGCATACTTCAATTCTGCCAGGAATATTCATTTTCTCCCTGAGTTCAAGCAGCTTTTTAACCTCATTGGAAGGAATCATATTGACATTGCCCAGTTGAATCGCCCTGAAAATAATATTGGCTGAATGCTCCAGGGTTTCCATGCGGTGATAGGCCGTGGTCAAATCAGTGCCAAAAGTCAAC
>Ga0272441_10004985_pt1 | contig 23486 bp, 10 predicted proteins | sample SSMProp6N_FD_193582 | JGI IMG/M metagenome (GOLD analysis project Ga0272441, IMG submission 193582) | Marine sediment archaeal communities from Little Sippewissett salt marsh, Falmouth, MA, United States - SSM-Prop-6N | ecosystem: Environmental > Aquatic > Marine > Wetlands > Sediment ...
GTTCTAGTTATAGACTCACCGACGAGTTGCGCGTTTCTATCGCTTTCGGCGAAACGCGGTTTGACCGCTTCCAGATAAATATCGCAGAATTCGCTCCAGAAAAAGTGATATAACGTCGTTATCGCTTCGTCCAGGCGGTAGGTTCGCAGGGCGTTTTCCGCCTTTTCGATTGTCTTTTGCAGGCGGGAGAGTATCCAGCGATCGACGAGGTCGGCGGTTGGCGGTTCTTCCAATTCCTCGCGCGAAAACTCCGTATCGATATTACTCAGAACCAAACGTGCCGCGTTCCAAAGCTTATTGCAAAAATTCCTGCCATGCGCAAAACTGTCCATATCTATGAAAAGATCTTGTCCCGCGCCGGCTTGCGAAAGTAAAGTAAACCTGAGCGCGTCGCGCCCGTAAAGCTCGATAACGTCCAGAGGATCGATGCCGTTGCCGAGCGACTTACTCATCTTGCGGCCCTTCGAATCGCGGACCGTGCCGTGAATATAAATACTGTGGAATGGCGTCTCCCCCATAAAATGCTCGGAAGCCATGATCATCCGCGCTACCCAGAAGAAAATAATCTCGGAGGCCGTGCAGAGCACGTCGGTCGGGAAAAAGCGCTTTAGGTCCTCAGTATCGATATCCGGCCAACCGAGCGTGGCAAACGGCCATAGCCATGAACTGAACCATGTATCGAGAACATCGGTGTCGCGGCGGATATTTTTACCGCCACAATACGGGCATTCCGTCGGGTCATCGCGCGCGACTATCGGTTCGCCGTCGCAGTCGTCGCAATACCAGACCGGAATCCTATGCCCCCACCACAACTGGCGGCTCAGGCACCATGGCCGAATATTCTCCAACCAATTGTAATAAACGCCATGCCAACGGTCGGAATAGAACTTCGATTTTCCCCGGTGAACGACTGCGAGAGCAGGTTCCGCAAGCGGTTTCATCTTTAGAAACCACTGCTCGGACAAATACGGCTCTACGAGCGTTCCGCAGCGATAGCAATGCCCCGCTGACAGCTCGTGGTCTTCGATTTTAACGAGCAACCCGCGCTTTTCCCACTCTTCGACAACAGCGTCGCGCGCTTCGAATCGGGTCATGCCCTCGAACGGGCCACCGTTTTTGTTAATATGACCGTCCTCGGTCATGATATTTATGAATGGCAAGCCGTGTCGTTTGCCTATCTCGAAATCGTTCGGATCGTGGGCTGGAGTAATTTTAACGGCGCCGGTCCCGAATTTTGTGTCGACATATTCATCGGCGATTATCGGGAAAGTTCTATCGAGAAATGGATGGTCGATTTCTTTTCCTATAAACTTAGAATAGCGCACGTCATCGGGATTAACGGCGACTGCGGTATCGCCGAGCATCGTTTCCGGACGCGTGGTCGCGCATTCTATAAAACCGCCGTCGATCAACGGGTATTTGAAGAACCATAGTTTACCGTCGATAGCTTTATGTTCGGCTTCCTCGTCGGAAAGGGCGGTTTTACAACTCGGGCACCAATTGATGATATACTGCCCTCGATAAATAAGGCCTTCCTCGTATAGCCTGACAAAAACCTCACGGACGGCGCGCGCATAGCCTTCGTCCATCGTGAAACGCTCACGGTCCCAATCGCAACTGCAACCTAATTCCTTGAGCTGGTCGATAATCCTGCCGCCCTTGGTCTTTTTCCATTCCCAAAGCCGTTTCTCGAATTCCTCACGCCCGAGGTCTTCCTTCGTAAGCCCTTCTTTAGCGAGTTCTTGAACAACCATGTGCTGCGTCGCTATTCCCGCGTGGTCGGTGCCGGGGAGCCATAACGTGGCGTAACCCTGCATCCGCGCATGGCGGACAAGAACATCCTGAATCAGGTTGTTGAGAGCGTGACCTACATGCAGAATATCGGTAACGTTAGGCGGCGGTATAACGATGCAGTAGGTTTTTTTCGCGTCCGAAGGCTTGAAAAAACCGTTATCGTTCCACCACGGGAGCCACTTGCTCTCGGCCAGTTTGGGATCGTATGTCGGACTTAAATGCTCGGTCATTTACGGTATACAAGTATGAGTTAAAACAATATCATTACATCTAAAAAAACGAATCTTTAAGATAGGCGGACGGCGGGGCGATGTCAAGCTAAAATCTCGCGTCTTCCATGAACATTATTGAAATTACGGAGTTTTATACTTTATGATTATATAGCGTTTTCTATCGCAAAGAACATCGTTATTGCTGGACAATCCCTTTTTTAGTTTGTAATATTTAGTAATATAAAATACGCAAGGGGTTAAAAATGAAACGCGTCGTCTTTATTTTAACATTAATCATTTCATCGCTCGCGATGGCGGAACCTATATATATCAGCTTTCTGTGGCATATGCATCAACCGATTTATGTTCCTTATGACGACGCGACGACGTCTATTGCCCATAACGGGCCTATCGGCGGGCCGGGGTTTTCATACAGCCTGCACGATATGTGGGCTTCGAAGGGCGGACCGTATCGGACATGGCCGATCGACGCTATCGAACGAGGAACGCATCTCCCCCATCTCGGCGCACAGGTGGATTTATCTGGCAGCCACATAGAGAGCTTGAATAATCTCGAATCGACCGCGTGGAACGGTTGTTTCTATTGTAGCTGGAAAGACCGCTGGAACTACGGCCGATCGCTTTTAACCGATCTCGGTAATCCGAGATTGGAATTGGTTTCATTTCCATATCACCACCCGATTTTAGGATTAACATGGAACGAGGATATCGTCCTTCAGTTGGAATGTCACGAAAAGCTATTTCTCGATAATTTCGGCACGCCTTATTCATCGGGGATTTTCCCGCCGGAAGCCTGTTTCACGACGCGCGCGATTCCCGCGCTCGTAGAAGCCGGAATCGATTGGGTCATGGTCGATAATATTCATCTGGCGCGAACACTCGAAGACTACCCGTGGACGGGCGGCGCGGGTATTCACGAACCGAATCTGGCCGAAGTGCGTAACGGCACGCTGGCGTCGAAGCCGAATTCGGCATGGGTGCAGCTTTCCGGTGTTTGGGCTCCGGAGAAAGTCGCCGGCGGGTGGGGATATCGGCCCCATTATTCCGCGTATGTCGATCCTCTGACCGGGGATTCCACGCTTATCACGATCGTCCCGGCGGCTTGCTATATGGGAAACGAGGATGCTCGCGGCGGATATGGCGCGCTTAATTACGACGGGGTTATGAGTCAACTCGCTTTCCTCTCGACGGATCCACTCCATCCCCAGCTTTGCCTTTTGCATCACGACGGCGAGAACTACGGCGCGGGCACGGTCAGTTATTACAACGGCAATTTTCAGAACTTCGTCGATTGGGCGACGGCGAATCCCACAAGATTCGTTCCCTCGACGATACAGGATTATATGGATATGTTTCCACCGGAAACAGGCGATGTAGTCCATGTCGAGCCGGGGGGCTGGATAGGCTCGGGCTGTTTATCGCCGGAATTTCACTATTGGCTCGGCGATCCTTCGCCATATCCGTCGGGATATTCGCCCGATTGGAATAGCTGGGCGGTAATCACGGCGGCGCATAATTGGGTATGGACGGCGAATGAGATTCTCCCATACGATTCGCTTTCATGTATAGTTTACGATTATGGCAACGCGACTTCTCACGGATTCCACGACTATCTCGCGGCTCAGACGAGCTGCTATATGTATTGGGAAGGCGGCGCGGATGAATCGATATGGAACGCGAATCCCACGCGAGCGGCTAATCTGGCTATCGGGCACGTTTCATCGACCGTTTCCGGTGGCGCCGATATCCTCGGCCCGAGCGTTTTCACCCCGCAACGGCAACCGTATAATCCCGGCGGCACCGAGTGGGGCGCGTCGCAGCCATCGGATTTCGAGGTCTGGACTTTCGCTTATGACTTATCGACGATCGACAATATTCGCGTGTATTATAGAGAGGATGCCGACGGCTCGGTCGATCATGCAAATATGCTCTACGCGGGCGCTTGGAACTATATCGACATGACGGGGGAATCGCGGCCGAGTATGACTACGCCCACGCCGATGTATAAGGCGCAACGTTTCAGCGCGACGATTTCCGGCATTACCGACGCGATTGTCGATTATTATATCTTCGCCGACGACGTTTTTGGAAACGAAACGCGCTCGGAAATATGCCACGTATGGGTTGGCGAGGGCGGCGGCGGTAGCGGGAGTTCGGTAAGCTGGGAGCCGGAATCGCCGTCGGTGGACGATACGATCGTAATCACGGTCGATGCGTCACTTGGCGGATGGCTTCATTGGGGCGTGAACGGCTGGAACGTGCCAATAGCGGCGTATTGGCCGACGGGCACCTTCGTGTGGGGCGATAGTCTCGCGGTCGAAACGCCGCTCTCCGGCGGCGGCCCCTACACCGCGACGATCGGCCCGTTTAACGATCCCGCGCAACCGGTGAGTATCGTCGATTTCGTTATCCACTTCTCCGACGAGACCTGGGATAATAATTCCGGTTACGATTATCATATTATGCTTACCGGCGGCCCCGAAACATATATCATGGACGGCGAACTCGACGCTATCGCCGATGCGATCGCCACCTCCGGGGGCTACGGTCTTTGGGCGCATTTTAACGGCTCGCAATTATATGTAGCTACCGCATCCGCGGGCGTCGGGGAACCGACTCTCAAAGACCACTTTGTTTTCGTCGCAAATCCTCCCGGCGCGCTGGTTGACCATCCGTGGGCGAAGGACGGCGACGTCGCGCAATGGTCGTGCTATCTCGGCGGGGAAAACAGCTCCGGATGGAACGGCTGGTTCGATTGCGACGCGGCCTCTCCCGTCTCGGCGATGGATGCCGATCCGGCGGGCGTTCTGGAGGGCGCATTCGATGTTGCCGCGCAGTTCGGCTCGATTCCGGATACCGTCTGGATAGCCGCCTGCGGTTACGGCACGGATGACGGCTCGCCCCTGTCATGGCAGGTTCCGGCGTCGTGCGGGAGTTTCCCCGGAGATATCGAGTCTATGGAATACAAGAAATTCCCGTTGAGCCCACCGCTTGCCGTGTCGGAATCTAAAACGCCGGTCGAATTCGCGTTGCGGACCTATCCAAATCCGTTCAACGGGAATTGCAGATTGATGATTGATGATTGCGGAATGGGAATAGACGCGATTGAGGTGTTCGATATGAACGGGCGAATGGTTTATAACATGCCCGTTGCGGGTCGAGCACGCTCGACCCCTACAATCCGTGAATGTAAATGGCAACCCTCCCCCGACCTCGGTTCCGGCGTCTATCTCGTTCGAGTGCGCTTCGGCTTCGCTCAGCGACCGAACGGTCAATCGGTCTCGAAACGCATCGTGTATTTGAAATAGCGCCGAATACGCGTTTCGACTCCACTCAACTACCGGTTTTTTCGCCCCTTACGCGGAGTAGAAAGGATCGCCTTATCTCCAACATTATCGCAAAAAAACGGCCCTTTCGGGTCGTTTCTAAAAAAGTTAGGAGTGGGTAATACGAGTCGCCAGATTACGGTTCCATATCTATTTCGTAACTTCCCGGTTGGATACCGCCGGAGGTTCTTCTTCCGTTCCGCGCGGAACGGATTTTGACTATGAGAATATCCATAAAAACCTATCGATTCTGTTTATCCAAGTTAACGGTTAGAGAAGAAAAGACAAATTGCGAGGGTTTTCGAGGGATGTGTAGCGAAAAACACATCATTTATTTCGATCGAAATTTTATCAAATTTATTATCTCGTCATTTTACTCATCATGTATTTCGGATTCATCCGTGGATTTCGTGGTTATTGGTGGAGGCTTTTGCTTAGTTCGGGAAACCTCTTCTTCTCGTATTAGAGTTTCCGTTTGAATTGTTGGCCTAATATCTCGAGATACAGTTCCCACATGGGTAATATGCTCAACATCTTCCGTAGTTTGCATTTGCTCTATTCTTTCTTGCATAGCTAGTCCCGCTTTGTCTTTATTTTCCAAATACGGCCTCGTTTCATCGGGTCCGGCAGGTTTCTTCCCGCAAGAAGAACATCCCATATTTTCTTGGTCTTGTGCTGTTTCGGTCCCGCTGCTATTTTCGTTCAAATGCGGTATATTGCTTTCTTCGATAATTCTTGTCGATGTTTTTACAATTGTTGTCTTCGTCTCGGTTGTCTCCTCCTCAGCGAAAACGAAACTAATCATTACTAATGCCATTATCATCAATACGACTAATCCCTTCATGACTATCTCCTTGTTTATCTTTTGTTTCTAATATTTCTGTTGTTAAAACTCAATCACCTATCTGTGAAGAATTTGTATATTTAATCAGGCACATCTCGTTGCACGATGCTGCTTTCTAATCACTTAAATCTACAGAATTCGTCTTAGGGTCAAAATATCCTGTAGTAGCTCCGTCAGGAACATCTATTTCCTCTGCAGCCATATCGTCACCGGCGATGTTAACCTCCAACTCTACGATTTTGTTTGCGACAATAACTACGTTGTAGAATGTTGTTTTTGCGGTTCCAAGAATATCGCTCGTTCCAGTGCCGTCGAATGTGACGGTATTGTTATCATGGGTGAATGTGCCGCTGTTGCTCCAGTTGCCGGCGACAGTCATATTATATCCATTGGCGTCGAAGGAGTTCCCACCGCCGATAGAAAAATCGCCATTAATATCCATATTTTGCGTGCTTTCAATAATAATGTTGTATGCTCCATTAATATTGACATCATTAAAGTAAGTTCCTGCACGCATTAAGCGGAAATAATCTGTGCCCAGGAAGTTAATAATCGCACTACCACTGCCGTAATAGTTCCCGCCGCCGGCATCAAACTCGCGGTAGTAGCCATAGTCATTAATGGTGCCACCGGAATGGTAGAAGGAGCCTTCGTAAATTGGCATCTCGCCGTAAACATTCATTGTCCCTAAGGTCATATCAGTAATTGATGCGAAACCATTTATATGGAAAATATACTGGCTGAAATCGCAGGTTCCACCGTCCATGTCAAATCGTCCACCTTCCTGTCGAAATGTTTTTTCTAAGTCCATGTATCCATCGGTCATTGTCATCTGTCCACCGGTATAATTATTGAAACCGTTGTCGTTATCGTTTGTGAAATTGATATCGATGGTTCCGCTGGACATGGTTACAGTTCCATAATTACGGAAGTAATCGCCAGCGGCTATTCCCAGCATCTCGACTTCGCCGCCGGTGATGCTCATTGTTCCGCCGGATTCAACATAGATATACCCATTGTATTCTTCCAATTCACCACCACTTTCTACATTAATCGTGCCGCCATTGTAAACCCGCATATAGCTGTCGGCACCTCCATCATAGAAGCCGCGTCTTATGTAGCCATTGTCAGTATCCAAGCGTCCATATACCTTTAGCCAATAATCTATATCCGTGGTCGAGGTTTCATTGTAGTAGCTTCCTCCAGCTCGAACATATAGATCGTCACCGACATAGTTTGTTCCGCTGCCGGCATAATAAATGCCATATACATCTATGTCGTAAGTGGTTTTTACGGTATATGCACCATCTACATGGAATGACCCACCGGCATTAACATATAAGGTGCTTCGGATATCGAGGTCGTAGGTGCTGCTATACAGTCTCGCATCGATATTGTCGTTCACACGAAAATTATAGAAATATACGCTTGCATCTTCTATCTCTATATCCACCAGGTCGTTTGTTCCGCCGCAATAGAATGTTCCGCCGCTGGCATACCATGTGGTGCCGTCATACCAGTGCGCCTCGTCGTAAAATGTTATCGAACCGCTTGTCATATATCCGCCGGAGCCGCTGCGGAAGAACAGGTCGCCATAAGCTCCGCTGTTCTCGTTGCTGGTTATTGTCCCGCCGGTAACATAAATATTGCCGCCGGATTGGACATCGAGGTCGTCAAATAAACTCAAGGTTCCGCCGGATTCAACTGTAACATTGCCATAAACGAACATATCCACGCTCGCGGTTGTAGTGCTGACAGAGGCTCCGTTCTGGATGGTGAGAGACTGGCATTGATATGTCCCGCTGGCGGAGTTGACATAAAAGTGTCCCGCAGTTAATTGAGGATAGTTCGGGCATCCAGCCGGGATTGTAACAGCGGTAGCGCTTGTGGGAACAGATTGGTCATCCCAGTTGCAGGCATTGCTCCAGTTGTTATCCTGTGCGCCTGTCCACAGACCTGCAGTGCCCCCGCCTGAAATCTGATATGTATTATAAGTTCCATTATATCCGTTGCAATAACCGCTGCCTCCAGCAACACTATGGCTACCACCTATGCTAACCGATCCTGAACAGATATCGTAAAAAATATAAATTCTCCCACCACTTCCTCCACCACCTTGTCCACCAGCAACCCCAGCACCACCACCACCATTTGCAGAACCACCCGATCCGCCACTTCCACCATTACCACCAATCGCATTAAGCGAACCAGTAATATTCAAATCTCCCTCTGACCAGAGCATAATACCTCCACCGGAACCTCCACCGGCACCAGCACCACCACCACCAGCACCCCAGTGACTGTCCCAGAAAACCGCGCAACTTGTAGAATATGCATTCCCACCACGTCCACCACTTCCTCCAGTGCTGCCATTAACATTTATGGCTCCGGCAATAGTCATATTGCCAGTGCTTTCAAGCATAACAAGCCCACCACCAATTCCACCTGTCCCTCCATCAGACCCTGCATAGTATCCACCGCCACCACCACCTGCACCGCCACCGCCAGAACCCATATACATATAACCATCCCAAGGGATGCTTGTGGAACCTATGGAAGAGCTTTCATCCCAAGAAAAACTTCCTCCGCAACCATCTCCAGGTAACCACCAAGAACCGGAACATGCCGTATTTGAAGGACAATCAATTCCTCCACTAGAAACATTGCCACCATTGCCTCCATAACCTCCATATCCCCCTAAATTTCCATAGGCGCCACCATCACCACCTCCTGCACCACCAGCACCGACGATAACATCGCAACCGTCGCAGTTATCGCCTCCGGGGTCACCGTCGTTGCCGCCTGTTCCATAGGTCCATAATCCGCCATTATCATATCCTGCGCCGCTGCCCCCACCCCATCCTTCATCTGTGTTTTCATCAAATGTACTCCAACCACCCGCTCCTCCAAAACCACCACTGCCTCCTTTGTAGTTGCCGTTAATGGTTCCCTGAATATTGACAGTAGTGGCGGATACCCAAAAACTACCACATGCCGGATACGCATCAACAGTTGCAGTTACTCCACCATTGATTGTAAATGTTCCGACATTTATATGGTCCCCCGCTACTGTCCGGCTTGAGCTAATTGTCCAGTTATTGCCTCCATGGTCCACTGTTCCACAGTAGTTTTCGGGTGTGTAATAAACCGTCCAGGTGGGTGAGTAATAATAGCCGCCATAACATCCGTCGTAATATCTAACCCGCCATGTATTTGAACCAACATTCAAAGAAGCGCTGTAAAAAGTGCTGGAGCCCCTATTGATATATCCCCCTCCATTTATTGAAATCGAATACTGCGAACTGGGATGATTACCGCAGTTGCCTGTCCAGTTTAGGTTATACGGTGAGGTCGTAACCGCACTTCCATTAGAAGGTGTGGTCAATGTCGGTGCGGTGGTATATCTGCTATAGACAGTTACAAGGACATTATCCGATGTATAGGTGCCGGTACACCCGCTACAACGCATATCCAGTGTATAGGTTGTCGTAGAAGCAGGCGATGGAGTGTAAGTCTCTGTTGTGCTCCAATCCCTCACCGTGCTGCCGCCGATACGCCAGCGATATTCCCAGTTAAAGCCAGAACAGGCACCCCCGGAGTAAGTGCCCTCTGTGAGAGTTACGCTACCGGGGCAAATACTTGCCGAGGTTCCTCCGTTGGCATAGGCGGTGACAGAAGTAGGTGGTGCGCAGGAGCTTACGTAAATCCATCTGACATTATAAGATCCACCTGCACCGCCGTATCCTTCGACTTTTAAATAATACGTCCCGGTCGAAGAGCAAGCATAGTCGTTGATATAGGATTGTGTCCCCCCCCCTCCACAGTCGTCGTTATACGCTACCTGAGTACAACTTGAATTATAAAGATATAATTTAGTATCGAACGAAGCTGACCCTCCAGACGCTCCCTCTCCGTGATCATGGTTGCATGTAGCGAAGCTATATGTTCTTCCAGAGGTCATAGATAGCCTATAAATACGGCACTCGGAGGACCCAAAAGAAGTTGAATGACCCGCCCAAGTAGTCGTAGGTGTGTAAGTCCCATAGTCATAGGTAGGACAGGTATAACAGTGTCCGCAAGCGGAGGTAGAAAAAGCCGGGTTAGCACTCCATCCTGTGCCTGACCAGCTACCGTCACAACTAGTGTATGCTTGTACTGAGAATTGATACGAAGTGCCACAAGTCAAACCGCCAACCGCTGCAGATGTGCCGGTTGTGTTACCCGACGTTATCAACGATCCGCCAGTTGTATATACATTCCAATAATAAGTTACCGTCGCGCTACCGGCGGGGGAACCTGCTGACCAATAAATATTAGCTGTGGTTGTGCCGCTACCTGCACCCCATAGCCCTGTCGGCGTGCCGGGCGTCGTGCAACCAGCGGTGTAATCCACAATAATATATGGTCGATTGGCATCATTCCAGCCATGGACATTAATGTAATATGAGGTGCTATTATCTCGGCTTGCATGTCCCATCGAGAAATAATTCGTAGTGTAGCCTCCAGCTCCTACAAGCGCATTTTGACAATCTGCATTAACTGTCCCTCCAAGAACATGGGTTTTCCAACCCGTAGTATAAGTGGAGCTTTCGCTTTGATATAAGTAATATCCGCTTGATTGTTCAGCTACTATATCTGTCCACCAAGCATTATATGAACCATTAGTGCACCAAGCCGTATAATTCCATCCGGTCGCTGAAACGGGATCTACACTCCAATAAGGCCAATTAGCTGCATAAACATACATATGTAATTCTACGCTATTCACAGTGGAACCATCCGGAACGGCCGAAACACTAAAATCGTACCAACCATCTTCAATATCATAACCCCTAACCAGCGATGTATATGTATATGCCGATGACGAACACGAGCCGGTATTGCAAGTATTGGAAACAGGATAAGCAGTATATGTCGGGTCCACGATTATCGGGAATGTTCTATCTTCCGCAAGTAACCATGCTTTGGGAACAATCGTATAGACCGTCAGCGTGTTGCCATCCTGTTTTAAATAGTAATAGCCGGGAGTATCGATTTTGTGATTCCATTCACCGAGTTGTTGCTCTTCCTTCGGGAGATCGGGATTAATATTGGGATTTATCAGAGGATTCTCCTCGTATATATACGGTCTTTGGTAACGAGCTATTTCCTTGCCATCGGGTGCGAATATTGAAAACCCTACTATTTTACCATCCCTGATATTACATTCGCTTACTTTGACATTCCAACCGTCCGGGATAATAATTTCTTCACTAAATGCAATACCGACGGCTTCATCATCCATAATCGGAATACCGGAGCGATCTTTAATAATCATATCGAGATGACGACCAACAGAAGTTTGAGTAAGGCGAACATCTGTTGCGGGATAAACTTCATGATAAATAATACTATTATCTTCGACAATACCGGGGGATGTCGTCGCGAAGACCATATTAGAGATAGTTTCTTGGTATCCAAAAACACACATTCCCGGTGCTACCCATTCCTCGATATTTCCTTCCGCATATTGAGTAACAATTCCGCCGATACTCGAACCGGAATAATAGCTTTTGAATGAATTATCAGAATTAACATATTCATGGTCTTCATTATTGCCGGTATTATTGGAAAAGATATCGCGCTTGATCGTTTTCCACTGACCATCATCATTGTAATGGAGAGCGCTTCCGTAAGCTGCAATAACAGCTTTCACAGAACCGTCAGGCATACGAAAATGCTTCGAGGTTCTATCTCGTTTTTCGATCATTTCATCTGCAGGATCCATTCCTTCAAACATACCACCTTTGCCCCAATCGAGCTGAGATGATTCTTCAAGTTCTACCGTAACTTCCGGTATCGCCCCATCCCTGCGCCCTATCGAACGCTCGAAGTCTATTTCCGGTAACTCCGCGCTTTCCACCCGCGATAAATCCTCTCCAAACACAGATAAATCGACGTCGGAAGAAGTCTCCCGAAAATAAATTACTTTATCCTTTATTATCGCTGCCATCTCGAGATCGCCGTCTTCCATCGCCTTATCGAAATTGCCGAGATAAGAGGCGAGGTTTTCGAGCGTTACCTTTACGCGGTAAAATTCCTCGGAACCTTCGGCCAGGTCCATAGTAGCAAGAGCGGTTTCCACTCTGGGGGCGTATTTACCTGTTGGCGCACAACCTTCGCAAGCTGATTTTATCGCTTCAGAAGTAACTTCTTGCTTCGAGTCGATTGCCGTCTCAACCGGTTGCTCAATTTTCACCTTCGGCAGTTCTGCCCCATCTATCCGTGCTAACTCCTCTGCAAACATCGAAATGTCCACGTCGGGTGCGTTCTCCCGGACGTGGCCTATCTTACCTCTTATTATTGCGGCTGTTGCGCGGTCGCCGTTTTCAATCACCTTATCGAAATTATCAATTAAGGACGCGAGGTTTTCGAGTGTAATCTTAGCACGGTAATATTCCTCAGTGCCTTCGACGAGGTACATCGCTGCAAGTGCGGTTTCCACTTTTGGGGCGTATTCCCCATTCGCCGCACAACCTCCGCAAGGCGGCTTTGGCTGTTCGGTTGTAACAGTATGTGAATCCTCAATTGGCGATTCCGCAGGTATCGGCTCTTGTTGCGGAGTTGCAGTGACAGCTTCATCGGAATGCTTAGATTCTGTAGGCGGCAATTCCGGTGTATCGTTGCTTGCGGTCGCATCGGGCACTTCTGTAACAACAGCATACAGGTCTTCGTTTTCGTCGAATCCATAAGAATCGGCACGCGCCGAATCCCCGGTGACACCGACAATAACTATCATCGCTGTTATAAAAAACGGTAACGCTATGTTTTTAATGTATCTCATTATCTAACTCCCGATTTGCTAATTCATTTCGAATTTGCAACTAAGAATATTCAGTCAAAATTCATACCGGCACTTCCTCCGGCACCGTGACCGTCGTGTAGCTCGGCAAGCTCGGTTCTTGGGCCTCGTTGTAGTATATGAACTCATACATATACTCGCCCGGCCCGACATGCGTGTCGCGGAACGGCACACGGTTTTCGTCATCCATCGGCAGGCCCCGAGCGATAATCACATAGTTCGCCGCGCCGCTTTTCGCGCGACGAATCGTGCCCTTGACCGCGCCGACAGCCCCACCATAAATCAGCTCGACAGTCTCCTGACCGAGAAAGTTCCCGGCGAAATCCGCTTCCTCCGGATGCACCGGCGTCCCCGGCTCGGGCTGGCCCGGCGTATGCACTTCGCTCGACGGCAAAAATCCGAGAAGCCTGAGTCGCGAATCGTCGTCGCCCCAGGCCAAAACCGCACCGGTATAGATGAAATCCATCAGTTTTGTGTGCGCATCGTAAAGCTCGTGCAGCGCGGCATAAGCGAGATTCGACTCGTGTTTCTCGACATAAGCCACAGTCCGAAGCGCGTCCATCGCGTCGTATTTCGCGAGCAGATTTACCATCGCGGCGTCCGTTAAAACTCTCTCGTCACCGGCGGCCACGAGCGTGTCGTGATTGCTTTTCCACGTCTTTATCTTCGCCAAAAGTCCCGGATACCGATACGGCGAGCGTCCGCGGAAACCGTAAGCCTCGATAAAATCGTCCGGCTTATCGAGTTCCCAGATAATCGCCAGCAAATGGTCTTTCGCCTTCGCATAATGCTTCGTAAGGTCGTCAACAGACTTTTTGAACTCCTCGAACGCCTCGTCCATCTGGCCGTCCTGCACACCCGCCTCGGCGATTGCGTTCAGATAGTCCTCTTTGGCGGTTTGCGCGGCTGTCAACCTGTCGCCCGCCACGCCGACATCGTCGGCCAAATCGTCGATATTGGCCGAAAGCAGCGCAAGCCTCTCGATCCTTTCGCCCTGCGTGTCGTGCGAGTTATTGTTGTTCTTAATCATTTGATTTCCTCCGTCGATAGAGTTTGGCACATCGCCCATCGCTTAAAGCGAAGCACATTGTGCGCGAGGGGATTGCCGATGTGCAGAAAGCGAAGTATGTCGTATTCGAGGGGACTGCCGATGCGCTCGAAGCGAAGCATGTCGTATTCGAGGGGACTGCCGATGTGCGCAAAGCGAAGCACGTTGCACTCAAGGGGATTGCCGATGTGCGCAAAGCGAAGCATGTCGTATTCGAGGGGACTGCCGATGCGCTCGAAGCGAAGCATGTCGCATTCGAGGGGACTGCAACCGTAGCCCCTTGTTCATCTGTCATTCCGGGCTTGACCCGGAATCTATTCTTTTCTGGATTCCGGCTCGGAGGCCGGAATGACAGCGCGGGCGGGAGGGTCTCAGACCCTCCCCTACGGTTTAACCGGTCGGTCGTGATTTTATCGATATTTGTCGTGTTTTCGTTCATATTAATATTAACTTGTGAAATTCTCATATTATTTAAATTCGGCCGGAATGTTCAATTTCCATCGCGGCGTTAAGGTTATTCTTCGCGTTTTCGTTCTCGGGCCATATATCGAGAGCGGTTTTGAAATTCGGGGCCGCGTTAATCAAATCCCCGCTTTTCGCATAGGCAAACCCGATATCGTTATATATCCTCGAAATATCTTCATTGTGACGAAGGTTCTCCTCGAACACGACGTTATCGTAAGGCGCGAGGTCCTCGTCGGACACGCCTTTTTCGAGTATAGCGGCGGCCGCGAGGGTTATTAAAGAGTTATCCGAAGTACGCTCGGTCGATTTTAACATCCCGGTATAATAATTCTTCATTGTGAGTCTGTTTTCCAGCGCCAGTTGGAAGGCGTTTATCGCGGAGTAATATTCCTCTCGTGCAACGTGAAGGGAACCGATTTTTCTAAAGGCGTGCATTGGGAAAGGGGTGGTGTCCGAGGCTTTGTAGAAATACAATAGAGCTTCGTCCGTTTTGCCTGTTTTCTCGTATATCTCCGCGAGGTTGTAATATACGACGTCCGGTTGTTCGGGTTTTTGCGAGAGGGCTTCCTCAAGCGTCGCAATCGCCTGTTCGTTCATACCCATTTTGCCGTATGTTATGGCCAAATTCACGGCGGCGTCGATAAAATCGGGTTTTGTCTCCAACGCGCCGAGATATTGTGAAACGGCTGCATTATAATTGCCGTTACGAAGGTCGAGATCGCCGTATAGTTTTTGGCCACGGGCCTCAACTTCTTTGCCTGGTTCCGAAATATTAGCGAGCCACGGCGGATTTGCCGCGGATATCAACCCGAAGGTGATAAGCAGGCACCATAGGCAGACGAGGGAATAGGTTATTGCCGTTTTCCCGGTTTGCTGCGCGCCCTTTTTGCTGATGCGTTTAGGGTCAGCAGGTGTTATGGAGAATAAAAAGGACATCCTTCCCTTCGTTTTTGAGTCGGTTGAAAGTTTCGCACGCCTTGGGCGTCTTTTGAACGATAATCTGAAGCCCTCGCTTCGTTACCGGGTTGAAGATGAATTGGGTCTCCCAGGTTTCTGGGAATCCTTTGCCGCCGGCGCCCTCGGAACCGCTGCCGATTAGCAGGATATCGTCGGCGTGGCGCTCGAAAAACTGCATATCCCGCTGGTTGAACGCGTGTTTTTTATCCGCCAGCCTGAACATGCCGTTCGGATGGATAAGAATATCAAAATACGGGATAGGTATCCCTTTGTAAACTGTTAGGGCAAATGAATTATAGACGATGTTGTCTTTATGGTATTTGACAAAAAAGGCGGATTGCGTAGCTATGAGCACAACTGCAGCGCTCACGAACGCTACTCGGAAAAACTTTTTTTGCGAGAGGTGGAGAATTACGAAAAATATCGCGAATGCGGCGAATGAAATAGCGATGACCTTAAACCAATATTGGGGTTCGCTGAGTATCGAGCTGAAGAAAAGCAGGATATAGGCGAAGACCAACTCGAGAACAAGTAATGGGAAAGGTTGCTTGAGATAGTCCGCAACTTTTCTCTGCCTAACATTCCATCCTTCGCGAGTGATGTTTCCGCTTTTGGCAACGAACTGAATTGCGACTATCCCGACAAGGACGCCCCATGTGTCTTTGGCGATATCGCTCATATCGAATGTCCGGTTCGAGATAAACATCTGGATACCCTCATCGAGGGACGAAATGCAGATTGCCGCGAGGAAAGTGAAAAGGATTATTTTTGCCGGAGCTCTCTTTTTCGTTTCGAGGGCGCGGAACATCATGAACGCGAAGATGCCGTAGGCGAAATAGTGCCAGTTGTGCTGCAAATCGTAGAATTTGTGGTTGAAGTAATAATCCGTGGATTTCTGCGCGAGTGCAAACATAAGAAACACCGCGACAATCGCAAGAACGCGATAAATGGTGATGTAACGCTTCAGAAGAATGATAAGGACGGTGGCAATGACAATGGCTATCGCAAGAATATAAGGCACTTCCGCGCCGATGATGTTGAAGGAGAACCTCGAAAGGCTGCCGATAGCCTCCTGCATGTAGTTTCTCAGCATGATGAAGGGAGTTGCGAACAGCAATATCGCGAACATCACGACGTGAGTGGTTGGGGATTCTATGTTGAATCGTTTTTTCATCCTTATTTCATTATATTAGTGCGCAATTGTTTCATATTTGCCGTGAATTGGTTCATATTATCTCCGAGGCGGGGAAAATTCCAATTCTCGCTAACATTAATCTCATCGGATACAATTTACGCGTGAATGGATTGAGCGCCAAACCCAGCGATTCCAATGTCAAAACCCCTAAAAGCGCCTCGTCGTTGCCCTCGCCGAGAATGACCTGAATGGTTCTGCCATTCCCGTTGAACTCGAACCAAACCTCAGAAATCGACCGTTCGATAATAGTCGCATCGGCAAGCGCGAATGACATTTTATCCAGCGGCTTCAGCTCAAGTTCTTTCCAGACCTTTTCGGGAAGGAGTGTGAACGATGCGCCGCTATCCACAAGGAATTTAAGCTCTATGGCTTTTTTGCCTTTGCCGACTTTTGCTTTTATTGTCGTTAATCCCATATTTATTTTCCTTTTTTTCTCTTTCGGGGTGGGGAATAATCCCCATCCGCTTTCCTTATAGCCTTACTTCAGTTTGCCGCCGTTTTTGTCGAAGTCCTCGACTTTTATGTGCGCGCCGGGGTTGTCGAGCCTGCGACTGATTTCTTCGAAGGTGCCGACCATATCGATTCTTTTCGCGGAGAGGCGATAGCTGAACCTCGCGTCCTGCTGGCCGGAGATAGCTTTCACGAATAGGGTGCTGCCGTCCATGCGCGCCATGAGATAGGCCTCGTCCTGCGGCGTAACGAACGGAACGATCGTGCTTTCCGCGACGACATTGTGGAAAAGCCACATGTCGGAGTTTTCGGGTTGTTGCGCGAGATTGAGTTCGAAAACACCGTTGCGAAGCTGGCCGACGCCGACTATGTCGGTGCGAATACCGATGCCGTCCCAGTTGTATGTTGCATATTGGTCATTGCCGATTTGAATGACCGGGTCAACTTTTGCACAGTCGATTTTGCCTGTTCCGTTGTCGTAGATTCTGACGGTCTCGCCGCCGTCGCCGAGAGGGTGAAGATAAGTGCCTTCATCGACCCAATTGCTGGAACCGCCGGAAAGGGCATCAAAGGAAGTCCATCCGCCATCGGCAGCATCCTTATATTCCATTGCGCCGGCATTAGAACGAACACCTGCAGATGCATTATAATTGAAATAAATCAAACCGTTATCGGTGGAAGCTTCCTGGAAATACATGAATCTATCTGCCCATCCGGTTGGGGGCCACATTTCGATTCTATCGTTTGCTGATGCAATAGTAAACATACTTCCACCATCGCCGGATTCATCGAGAACAAGGCAGGGATCAGCCTTTTGGATTGTTAGATTACCTTCGTAGAGTCCAGTTCCATTGACATGAAGCTTCGCGCTCGGGGCTGTTTCTGCGATACCGATTCCTACTCTTTGGACATCGCCATGAGCGACGAGGAATTTCGTTCCTGATTCGTCACAGATATTCAGTTGGTCGTTTGTCGTTGTAGTGCCAAGCCAGAATTCGACATTTCCGCCTACTTTAGTAACAAGGTCGTTCTGGGCTGTTATATCCTGCCTTGCTGCGCAAACGATTTCGTATGACCTACCGGGATTCGTTGGGGAATCGATAAAGAGATTTCCGCCGTCGATTCTTCCGTCGCCTTCCGTCCAAAAACCGGGTCCCTCTTGTTGAGCGGTATATTGGTTTTCGATATTATCGCCAGAACCCCCTCCGGGCGAGGAAATCGCATACATAGCGTAAGGCACGGGGTTGAAGGCCTCGCATGGGTCCATTGTGACGCCTTCCACGATTATTTGCAGCCATAGCGGTTGGTTGAAAGTAGTCGAGACTTCTGGGAAGGCAACTCCGTCTCCTAACAATACGTCGAACAGGCCGTTTGTAACCGTAACTAAAGGAGCGGTAACACCATCGTGTTCTTCCGTCCAAATACAACTTCCGGTTCCGCATCCCCCCGTCCACAACTTGAAATCCATGTCGTATGTTCCATTCAAGGCGACGTCACTCGAAGTTATCTTCCCTTGATATTGCAATTTAACCGGTGGATCCGCCCAGACTACGCAAATTAGCGCAATGAGCATTACCGGCACAACCATTTTTCTTAATAACATGGCTCACTCCTTAACTGGATTATTTTCGATTATTTATCATGAGAATCCGAATCCGATTGTCTTATATATTGGATTGTTAATCTCACTTTAACCAATCCCGTCGATCCACTGGCATCTTCGAGCGCTAATCCCAATATCATACCCGATTTCGTTGCTTTCATAGCAACTCCGGGTTCAGACGAGCTAGTAACCAGATCCCCCTTGCGTATCTTCCCATTTTCAGAGTTGCATTTCACAAAATAAACGCCGTCATGCTTAAATGGGATTTCACGCACCCGGGGATCGTGATTATCTTTGTAAATTACATAATATATACCTATTATGTATTCGTCATAAGGTTTGTCGCTCTTTTTCAGGTTTCCCCTAAGCGTAAGGTCATCCGAAGAAACGATTTCGCCGTCAGAAAAAGAATACTCATTTGTATTAGTCGTTATCGGAGTATCTTGCCCCATCAACGATAATAGATACAGGAACATAATAATAATGGCGATCTTCGATGTTTTCATTTTATCTCCTTGTTATATATCGCGTTAGTCTAAAATAGTGATACACCTGCTATTGTAATTATCAGAACTCGCAGGATTATTATACATTACACCCGGGTTTATCCCGTCTCTTCTCCATTGTGCTTTGATGGTAGTGCTAACACCCGGTGTAACCACAATCGGCAAAGTTATTGATACACAGAAGGATGTTGCCTCGCTCGCGCCGCTAAAGAAACAATCGTCTAAGTCTGTAGCTATTGCATTTCCTCCACCCTGAACTACGCCGTCTTTCATTATTCGGACATCCGCGTATGTCTGCGGAAGAGACGATAGGTCCATCCAGCCCGATATCGTAAAGAAAACAAGGACTACATCGTGTTTGGGCGTGAAAGTAAGCGACATCTGAGGTACATCTGTGAAAGTTGCGCTATTCATCGAGATGTCATAAGTTCCTTTTTGGTATTGAATGTTGCTACCGTATGTAATCGAGCCAACATCGCCCCATACAGCGTTACCTGAGGCGTCCGTTGCTGTTAGAACTTTATCTGCGGCCGGTGTGCCGCCGCCGCGAATTCTGACAGCTCCGCTTACGTCCAGTTTTGCCGTAGGAGCTCCTGTTCCGATACCGACGTTTGTTCCATTATCGTAAATTTGCGAGTTACCGATTTCTTTTGTTCCTGAGTTTGTCCATTTTGTAAGGTAGTTTGTTGTTCTGGTTGCATTTGCGATGACATCGCCAGCCCCGCTAGCTGGAGGAGCCCAGTATGCGTATGTTCCACCGCTATAAAGGACGTCGCCGGCATTGCCGTCTGATCCACCTGAGTAGATTTGGATTCCGTTTGGCGCGTAAATTTTCATATAGTCGTCGGCTGGTTCTTCAATGTAGCAGTTGTTAGGATCGCCAAAGGTTAATCTTCCTCCACATTGCCAACTTCCATCGCCTTCAATAGCTAATGCATTTGCACCGCCATCGATATTGACATTGGAACTCGTATAACCTGGAACAGAAATATTAAGTTTGTTGTTAGTATGGTCCCATGCGAAATCAGCTTCACCGCCAAATGAGCCGCCATCGTTATATTGAACATAAGTATCGGCACCGCCGGGAGTGCCGCCGGTGGAAATAGTGGTCCATGTTGGGAGGCCGGTAGTGGATTTAGTTAATACCTGACCGTTAGAGCCTCCGCTTGTCCAAGTCGGTGTGCCGCTAACGGTCGAAAGCACCTGTCCGTCGCCTCCGGCGGCAGTCATTCCAACCGCAGCCACGCCGTTACCATAAAGGATGCCGTTGCTTGTAAGGGTTGTCCTGCTTGTTCCACCATTGGCAACGGGAAGAGTGCCGGTAACATGCGTGGTCAATCCAATTTTGCCCCAAGAAGGCGCTACTCCAACTCCACCCGATATTAAAGCATTACCCGTAACCACGTCCGGTAGAGTGCTTAACACATCTTCCGCAGAGCCATAGAGAATATCGCCCTGGGCGACGTTATTCGGATATGTTGCGTCGCTAGCTACCCAGTTCGTTCCGTCCGACCTTAAAATAGTGCCTATACCACCGACACCAGACGGGAATCCGTATGCCGAAAGCTGAATGTTCGTGCCGTCGCCCACCAGAAATCTACCGGAAGTCGCCGTGTTGGGGTAAGTCGGTGTTGACCAATAAGGGTCAGCTCCTGCACCGCCGCTCATTATAATTTGATTAGCACTACCCGTGGGAAGGTCATCGACAGTAGTTCCGCCCACAGGATAATATGCTATCGCGTGTGCAAAACCGTTGCTGACCGCTCCGCTTCCGCCTCCGCCGCCGGATGCCGCGCCACCGTTGCCGCGATAGGTATAAATTTTATAGGTTCCACCCTCCATAGAGGTTTCACCGTTAAGGAAATCGGTGCTTACTACATCGCCAGCTGTAATGTCGGGTCCGGAGGGTGTGGTAATCGGTGTTTCTACGTAAGCCTTTCCATTGATATAAAGCTTGTGCGTTCCCGGAGTGGATGTTCCGATTCCAACATTACCTTCATGATTAATCCTCATTTGTTCGGCTGGCGCGCCGCCATCGGCTGTGCTGAAAATTAGCGCACCCTTGTATGTTGCATCTGCAATGTCAGTTATAAAACCTTCAATGGATGCGATTTCGGTTAAACCTCCGGTTGTCCTATTCGCCGCAAATACTGCGGAAGCGCCATTGTCAACCAAAGCCGGATTTGTATTGCTTATCATAATAGCTTTTTGATGTCCCGAACCGTTTTTATTTACATGAAGTCGAAGTTGAGGAGAATCTGTCCCGATGCCGAGCATCTTATTTGCATTGTGCCAGAATAGATTGGCGTTGTCCTGTTCAAGAATACCGCCAACTCCGGCGAAAACAACCGAACCTTGAGTAGGTGTCCACCATGTTGGAACTCCAGTGTTTCCAGAAATAAGAGCCTGCCCGGTTACACCCAATGCTGTGGGACTTATTGTAGTCACTCCGGAATAATATGCGACTGCGCCATTTGTTCCCGGATTGACTAATCCGCTAGCGGCGTCGATCCAGTCCGTTCCGGTAGCAGTCGATGCAAGAACTTGGCCTGGCGTGCCAGCATCGCCATCCTCGGCATAGTAGAAGCCTTTAACCAGGATATTACCGTCGAAATAACCGGCGTAATTGGCGTCTCCGCCGGAAGCGGAGGCATAGAGAGCGTAGTTATTCGTCGTTCCGCCGCCCGCGCCAGTAGCGCCGTCGGCAATGAGATATGCACCGTAGTTATTCACGGTTTGAGTTGCGGCGTTGGCATATGCGGCCATATCACCGTAATAACCGTATTTGTTGTTGGTTACGACGCCGTCGAAAACCTGTGAGGTTATGGCTGTGAAGGCCGTGTTCGTGAATTTTCCTCCTGTAGCGGAATACACGCCCGACGCGCCATCGAAGTTCGTAATGATGTTAACTCCCCGACCGCCTATATCCGTTGCCTGAACATTTATTCCATAAGTGCCGAACGGGTCGAGTCCGTTGACACCGAGTTGCCCGGTAACTTTGGATTCTCCAGTTATCGTGATTATACCGTCGTCATTGTTGTCGATTGTTTCGCCGTTACCGAAGGTAATGTAGTTGCCCTCGACAACAAGGTTGCCAGTCGTCGTGAGATCGGCATCGACTTCGACCGGATTCAGCACCACGCCATCGTCGGTAATTCTCGAATCGCCGAGCGTATTGCCGTCGGGTGTCCATTTCGGGACTTTATTTAGTGTTCCGCCGCCGTCGACTGATCCACCGGCATCGTCGATTTTCCAATATGGTTCATTTGATGTTGTATTATAAGCAAGAACATAATCGTCAGATGCCGAACCGGGAAGTCTAGTCCATTCTGTTCCATCGTAATACATTATATCGCCCCCTGTGTCTCCACCAAGAGCAATATCTGAGCCATCGACTGCATAATCTTGAATAGTTAATAATCCTGTTTCATCAATAATCGCGTCACCATGCAATGTTTGTTCCGAAGCGACATCCGATGCGTCTCCGATATATATCTTTTTATACGTTAATATACTCGTCAGACTTCCGGTAACCAGCGATGATAGATCTACAGCTTCGCTCGAACCGTCCTCGATACCAATAGTTAGAATATTCCCCGTGAGGTTCGAGCCGCTAATGTTCTGATCATCGGAGGAGCCCGGGAAAAATTTAATATCGACTAGAGGATGAACAGTCCCAAAATTATCCGGGAATCCAGTCCCGCCACCGGTAGTCGAACGGCCCAGAACGTATGTTACATAGGTCTCGTCAGGTGGACCAATAGCCGATAATTCAGAGTAAGCGTCGGCAGCAACATCGTTTCTGCAAGTTATAGTATAGTTAACGCCACTTGTAAGTAATATTGGTGGATTAAAATCTACAGTTTGCCAGGAGCCGGGGGTAACACCGGAGAGGTCAACTTCTATCAGAAGGACTTCGTCGGAATTCCTCCATATCCTAAAGTATTCGTTACCCCAGCAAACATAAGCCTGATAGACAAGTATATCAACCTTAGGTTGGATTTCAGTACCCATTTGCCCTGTCCAACTTGGATCGGGTGAACCGGGAGCGACACTACCCCGAAAATCATAAGTATTAGACGGTTCGGTGTGGCCACCCAGCGACGACAGATCGACTGTTTCGTTCGCGCCGCTTTCGATACCTATTGTAAGAACGCTTCCAACAAGGTTCGACCCGGAGATGTTCTGGTCGTCAGTATTGTCCATGAAAGCGCCGAGATCGAC
>Ga0272441_10004987_pt1 | contig 23482 bp, 13 predicted proteins | sample SSMProp6N_FD_193582 | JGI IMG/M metagenome (GOLD analysis project Ga0272441, IMG submission 193582) | Marine sediment archaeal communities from Little Sippewissett salt marsh, Falmouth, MA, United States - SSM-Prop-6N | ecosystem: Environmental > Aquatic > Marine > Wetlands > Sediment ...
GAAGTGCTCTGGGATGCGTTGGAGCCGTCTTGGAGCTAAATCTATGCTGGAGGTGCGTTGTGCATTGCTGAGCGATCATTGGGAAAAATTAATGCGAAAATGTGCCTAAAAAACGTGATGCACCCCGTCTTTACTTGGACTTGATGTTTGTCTTGGTTTAAACACAACATTATTATATTGTTAAGGATATTACTATCAAGAGCCCAATTGTTAACCAAAAATCTAAATATTATGACGTTCAGAAGCCGATTTCGCATCATTTTAAACAAAAATAAAACCCCTATAATACATTATAGCAAGGATTTGCGACCGGAAGGTATAGATTGAATGTCTTGATTAAACGGTGAAATTACTGATAAACACTCAAAAGGCTTGTATTTTTCGGTAAAATTCAGTATATTGATTAATTTGGATATTCAGTCGTTTAGCTATATGTCCGAAAATAAAAGGGCTTTTATATATTGGCTGTGGTCTGTATATGTATGACTGGCCCTTACGCACATTTGTATTTTTTGAGGAGGATAAGCTCAATTGTGCAAAATGAGTCTTACACATTATAAACAAATCTCTAGCCTCTGCCTGAATTTATTGTTTATATCCGCCTCTGTATTATTATTACTTGTAACGCTGGCCCCGGCAGATGGCAGAAAGGCTCAATCAACTTCTCACAGCCGCCTTGAATATCCCTTTATTCTCACACAATTGCCGCCTTCAACCATACTTGAGCAAAAAGATCCTATGGCGGATGGAATGCTGCGAGCAGACTACGGAGACAGAGCGCGTCTTTTTGTCGTTATGCCGGACTCGTCAACCCAGGTTATCAGTCAGGGCTTTCATAGTGCCTGTGACCCTGAAATATCATTTGATGCATCGCACATCCTCTTTGCCGGCAAAAAAACAGCCTCCGATAACTGGAACATATTTGAAATGACCATCGAAGGCACAAATGTTAGACAAATCACCAGAGATATAGGCGACTGCAAAAGTCCTTGCTATCAGGCAACCCTTTACACGATTGTTTCTCCAAAACCCTGGTATCAGCTAACATTCGTCTCCTCAGACGGTTACCTCAATGAATACGGCGGTACAACAGCAACAAATTTGTACTCGTGCAAACTTGACGGCTCGGCTGTGCGACGCCTTACATACAATCTGTCCAGCGACATGGATCCCTTTATTATGTCTGATGGTCGCCTGCTATTCGCAAGCTGGCAGAGGTCCATGTTGAACCGAGGCTTGCGCGGACACATCGCCTTATTCGCTGTAAATATTGATGGCGCGGATTATGCTGCTTTTTCCAGCGGCGGGGGCAAACGAATAAAACATATGCCATGTACAACTACAAAAGGACTGGCAGTATTTGTCGAAGCTGAAAGCGTCCCCTGGGACGGTGCGGGCAGTCTTGCATGTGTAAACCTGCGAAGACCGCTTCATTCTTACCGACCAATCCCCGCCGTAACTGACGGCCTGTTCCATTCTCCTTCACCGCTTCCTGACGGCAATATTCTTGTCTCTCGAAGGTCATCGGACAACTCAGATACGCATGGTGTGTATCGTCTCGACCCTTCCACCGGCCGATATGATTTAATTTTCGACAGTCCCGACTTTCACGATATACAGGCAAAAGCAGTGTATTCCCGTCCAGAACCTGACGGACGCTCGAGCGTAGTAACTGAAGAAAACCCACATGGTAAGCTATATTGCTTAAACGTTTATAACTCCGACCTCAAAAGGCCGGACTGGATGCCCCGTGGCTCTGTAAAAAGACTTCGTGTTCTCGAAGGAGTACCTTTATCAGATAATAGCCCCGATATTCAGGCAACATACGTCGATGAAGCGTCCGGTCATTTACGTTCCCTCATACCTCCTCTTGTACCGAGGCGCATTCTCGGCGAAATCGATGTAAGCCCGGATGGTTCTTTCAACATTGAAATACCTGCTGATACCCCTATACAACTTCAAACGCTCGATGCCGATGGTATGGCTTTGCGAAGTTGTGGCTGGATTTGGGCCAAAAACAATGAACCGAGAGGCTGCATCGGCTGTCATGAGGATGGCGAACTTACACCGGAAAATATTTTTGTCAATGCACTAACTCGCCCTTCGATAAAGCTAACTTTACCTCCTGAAAGGAGACGAACCGTCGATTTCCGCCGCGATATCATGCCGATTATTAAGAAAAATTGTGTCCAGTGTCACGGCGGAGCTGATTCATCTGTTCACCTTACAAGCGACCTTTTACCAGTTGCCGGTTCCGGAGAAGAAAAGCATTTTGTTAATCGCAGCTACCAAACTCTTCTCGCTGGTATAAACGAAGGGGGCTATGGAAAATATGTTCATCCCGGAAAAGCACGAACCAGCCGACTCATCTGGCATATTTTCGGACGTAACACCTCGCGTCCATGGGATAATAACTTTTCACACAAACAGGTATTAGAAATGCCCCCCGACCAAGACCGGAAACTTTCCGATGATGAGAAAAAAACTTTCATAGAATGGATAGATATGGGGGCCTTGTGGAACACAATCCCATCCCCGGATAACTTACCTGAAAAAAATCAAAACAGTGGAGATAAATAAAGGTGAATACTTTTAGAATACTCGTATTACTGACTGTACTGCAGACTTCAGCCGCAGACCAAAACGAACAAAAGCTACCTGTCTTTACGGACGTCACCAGACAGGCCAAAATAAATGCAAAGCATAGCTATGGAGATTCTCACCTCAGCAATATCGTTGAAGGAACAGGCTCAGGAGCTATGTTCTTTGACTATAACAACGATGGATGGCTCGATATATATCTTACAAACGGCTGTTGGCTGAAAGAAGTCAGTGATAACATTGGCCGAAAACTACGGGGAAAGCTTAACAACTCACTTTATCGAAACAATTGTGATGGAACTTTTACTGATGTCACTAAAAAGGCCGGTGTCGGGGACAAAGGCTACGGCGTCGGCTGTTCTGCGGCCGATTTTGACAAAGATGGGGATCTCGACCTCTATGTCCTGAATTACGGACCAAATGTTTTTTACCGAAACAACGGCGACGGAACCTTTACAGATATATCCGAAACTTCAGGACTTGCCAATCCGAACTGGAGTCTTGCCGCTCCCTGGTTCGATTATGACAACGATGGAGACCTTGACGTTTTTGTTGCAAATTATCTCGAGTATGACAGCGGTAAATTCCGCTCTTACTATGCGGCGGCAGGCTACCCGGGGCCTCTCAGCTACAGCGGACAGCCGGACGCGCTGTATCGCAACAACGGAGATGGAACTTTCACCGATGTCACCAAAGAAACCGGACTGTTCAATCCGAACGGACGAGCTATGAGCGCAACTGTTGCTGACATAAACAATGATGGTTTTTTGGATATCTATGTTGCCAACGACGCAATGGAAAACTACTATTTCAGAAATACAGGCAAAGGCACATTTGAAAGTGAAGGACTCATTATGGGGCTGGCCTTTGGCGAGGGCGGCCAGGGAGTCTCCTCGATGGGACCTGCCATTGGTGATGTCGACCGTGACGGTCTCCTCGATATCTATATACCCGACATGGGATATGGTTGTCTTCTTATGAACCGCAGGGAATATTTCGAAGACCACACCGCTCCGACAAATCTCAGTGTCGTCTGCGGGCAGTACACAGGCTGGGGCGGAGTTCTCTTCGACTACGACTGCGATGGCTATCTGGATGTTTTTATAGCCAACGGCAACGCTCATCACGAATACTCTGAAGAAGATGTTCTAATGCGTAACGACGGCAAAGGGAATTTTCTCGACGTTGCTAAAGAAGCCGGCCCCTATTTCGCAGAAAAATATGTCGGAAGAGGTGCTACTTACGGTGACTATGACAACGACGGTGACCCTGACATTCTTGTTGTTAATCTTAACGGAACACCAAAACTACTGAGAAACGACGGAGGCAACAGCAACAACTGGCTTACCGTCGAACTTAAATTGCAGGGCGGCAAAATCGACGCCATTGGCGCACGCATCACCGTAATGACCGGCTCATTAATCCAGATACAGGACGTCATTCCTGTAACGGGTTATCTCTCTCAGGCCGACCCAAGACGTCATTTCGGCCTCGGAAATGCCTTAAAAGCCGATAAGGTTGAGATTCGTTGGCCAAACAGGTATACTACGAATCTCATAGAGGTAAAAGCAAACCAGTTTCTTACTGTGATACAGGAAACTCAAAAGGAGCAATGAAAATATGAAAAGTTACTTTTGTGCAACTTTTATCGCTGTAGCTATAGCATCTGCTCTTTACGCTGCAGAAAGTGAGCAGAAACACCCGGTATATGTCGGTACGAAGGCATGCGCTGTCTGCCACCAGGGAAAAGACATGGGCCACCAGCTAAGCAGGTGGCTTGCTTCAAAGCACGCCCTGGCATATGCCGTTCTGGCCAAACCGGAAGCTAAAAAAATTGCACAACTCAGCGGTATTCCACAGGAACCACAACAATCACCGATGTGCCTGGGATGTCACGCAACCGGCGCACATGCAGAAGAATGGGAAAAAGACGAAAATTTCTTCATCCAGGAAGGTGTTCAATGTGAAAAATGTCATGGCCCCGGAAGCGAATATATGGATTCAACCGTTATGATGAATCGTGAAAAAGCTATGAAAGCGGGGCTTATGATGCCAACTATGCAAAACTGCATGGACTGCCATCACGTCAAAGGCTCTCATGTTGCAATACATGAACTGCCGCAGCTTGATGTAGAAAAGGCTATGGAGAAAAATGCCCACCCTACTCCTGATAAATGGGCTATCAGCCCAATCCCTCATCTACCCCGTACGAATATCGATGGCAAAGAATCACCCGAATATACGGGAGCCTATGCTTGCGCAGCCTGCCACAAGGGCCCGGATAGAGGATACCAGTTCAGTAAATGGCGTATGAGCCCGCATGCCCAGGCATATGCAGTACTCGCAACACCACAGGCATATTCGATTGCTCAAAAAAAAGGCCTGAAAGAATCCCCACAGACCAGCAAAGCCTGTCTGAAATGTCACGCAGCTATTTATAGCGACCCGGCCGGTGTGGCAACGGATTCCTACTTGTTCTATGAAGGTGTTGGATGCGAAGCCTGCCACGGTGCCGGCAACAAATATTCTCTCGAAGCAATTATGACTGATCCAAAAGCGGCAAAATCTGCCGGCCTAAAGGAGGTAACTAAAGAAACATGTCTCAAATGTCACGTCCAAAACAACCTTAAAGAAACATTCGATTATGATAAAGCCGTTAAAAAAATAGCTCACCCGACTAAGCTGCCGAAGGTATCACAGGAACCACGTTACAAAACCCCCCTGAATCTGGCAATCAGCCCCGATGGAAAAGAACTTTATGTTGCCTGTGAGGCTTCACACACAGTCATCGTTATAAATGTAAAAAAACGGATAAAAGTTGCAGAGATACCTGTCGGCCACCACCCCACTGACATAACTTTCAGTCCGGATGGTACTCGGGCTTATGTGAGTAACCGACTTGATGACACCGTCTCTGTTATAGATGTAGATCATCGAAAAACTGTCGCCAACATCCCAGTTGGCGACGAACCCCACGGTCTGCTCACCGATAATTCCGGAAAATACCTCTATGTCCTTAATACCTCTTCTGACAGCATCTCTGTTATCGATACTACTACCTTAAAAGAACTCAAACGTCTCAGTGCAAGCCGTAGCCCCTGGTCTCTCGCACGCTCTCCGGATGGCTCTTATATCTATGTCACCAATAACCTCTCACGGTTTGTAGAGTTTCGAACACCTTCATTATCCGAAGTCACCGTCATTGATACGGCCCGCGCCGTGGTCGATACCCGTATTGAGGTTCCTGCAGTCAATCTTATGCAGGGTGTTGACTGGCATCCAAGTGGAGATTTCGCCCTTATTACTTGCAACCGAACAAAAAATCTCGTTCCGATGACACGTTTGCTTCAGGGATGGACTATCACCAACGGCATGGGAATCGTGTTCAAAGATGGCCGGATAAACCAGGTGATCCTCGATGAACCAAATCTTTGCTTCCCTGACCCCACTGATATAGCGGTCACACCCGATGGACGTCTGGCTCTGGTAACAAGTTCAGGCTCAGACCGTATTGCCGTCGTCGATATACATAAGCTTATCTCAATGCTTGAATCTGCATCTGAACACCAGCGAGAACACGTATTCCCGAATCATCTCGGAAAACCCACAGAATTTGTCATTACCCATATACCAACAAAAAACAGCCCGAGAGGTGTCCTCATTACCCCGGACGGAAAAACTGCTTTCACTGCCAACGCTCTGGATGATTCGCTTACGGTAATCGACCTTGACAAACTTCAGGCTGTCGGAAGAATTGACCTTGGAGGCCCAAAAGTCATTACAAAAATACGTTACGGCGAACGCCTTTTCCATAGTGCCGATATTACTTTCCACCGTCAGTTTTCATGCCATTCCTGCCATCCCGATGGCCACATCGACGGAATTACTTATGATATCGAACCCGATGGAATCGGAGTCAGCCCCGTTGATAATCGCACACTCCGGGGAATTCTCGATACCGCCCCATTTAAGTGGGAAGGTACGAACCCAAGTCTGCAAAGGCAATGCGGACCGAGGCTCGCCGTTTTCTTTACAAGGATTCAGCCTTTCGACCCCAACCAACTCTCCGCTTTGGATAATTATATTTGCACAATTCCACGCCCCCCGAACCGCTACCGCCCGTTGGGGGCTGAACTTACAAACGCACAGCGACGCGGCAAAAAAATGTTCGAAAGGACAATGGCCAATGATGGTCGCGTTATACCAAAACAAAACAGATGTATCACCTGTCATTTCCCTTCGCTTTACACAGACCGCCGCCGACACAATATCGGGACAAAACTTTGGCTCGACAGAGAATCAGAGTTCGATACACCACACCTTAGCAACATCTACGATTCTGCTCCGTACCTGCATAACGGAATCGCTGTGACTCTTGAAGAAATATGGACAAGATATAATCCTGACGATCAGCACGGTGTTACAAACGATATGACAAAAGACCAGCTCAATGACCTCATCGAATATATTAAAACTTTGTAGTTCTAAGGAGTTAAGAAATCATTATGAAATATTTCATAAATACACTGATAATACTTGAGGTATTATGGTTTGGCACAACATCACCTTCGCAAGCCAGCAGTCCCTCAGCCGATTCTTCCGTTGCCGCCTCTGCAAACATGCAAAAGCTCCCCTATGTCTATAAAAAATGGAAGCATTTCACCGTTAAGGAAGGACTGCCAAATGACCATATTTTTGCGGTCAAGGCTGATAGCCAAAGGATATGGGCTGGTACAGAAAACGGACTGGCCTGTCTCGACAAAAAAACCGGAAAGATTAAAAGCTTCAAAGAAGAAGACGGTCTTCCATGGCGCGTGGTTGCCGCCATCGATATCGACCCCAAAACGGGCGAACTCTGGCTTGGCCTCTTTGGTGGCGGCCTTGCACGTTTCAGCGGCGGTCGGTTCGACCACTTCCACCAGCTTAACAGTGGACTCGTAAATGATGTCGTCTATGGCGTGGCAATAGAAAATGATAATGTCTGGGCCGCTACAACCGCCGGAGCAAGCAGGTACAATACCGTCACCGGCGAGTGGACGATATACACCGAGAAAAACTCACCTATGGAGGAAATCTGGAATTACGGCGTCTCTTACAACGATGGAAAGGTTTACCTCGGAATCTGGGGTAGCGGCGTGCTTGAATTCGACATCGCCAAAGAGACATGGAAAGATTATCTCGACCCCGACGGCGAAATGGAAATCGATTTGTATCGTGATGACGGCGTTGTTCATGTCATAACCACCGGCACGAGTTACATCGAGGGTATTCTGTGGGTATCAACTTACTTCGGAATGTGTCGCTACGATGGCCGCCACTGGCGAGGCCTATACTCACATGAAACCGGACTGCCAAGCGATTTCGGTAATGCCGTCAAGGGCCGAAGTGCCGACGAAGCATGGTATTCCACCGACAAGGGACTCGGCGTTGTGGCCGATTTCCCCTCGGATACCTGGGTTACTTACACTATGGACCCTAACACTTTCACAGGCACAGCTGTCGTTACTCAAAATCTAAAAAAGCTTGAAGTCGTCAGTATGCCGAAAAGTATTCCCCACAATTACGCCCTCTGGACCGAGTTTGACGGAAACGATGTCTGGGTGGGAACTTCAAAAGGTCTTGCCTGGGCAATTGGTGAAGGATATTATAAAGGTTTAAGGAACAGACCGGCCGATAGGGCCGGAACTGTTGGAGAAGAAATGGTAAAAATAGATACGCCGGATAAATAACCTTATCGTTATTTTTAGATGGTTGTATCTGAGTAAAAAGGAGGATGGTTATGAAACGATATGTAATTCTATTATTTTGTGCAGAGCTTATTCTGGTGTCATTGTCTTATGGCAAAAACGAAAACACTGATTTGGAAATTGACACTGACACCCTTGGGGTCCTTCGAAAAATCAACTCTGTCAGCGCCTATGAAGTCCCGGACCTGGGTTTGAAAGAGGACGATAACTATGCGGGAACCTCGCGGGATGCCGAACCATTCAGGCACGTCACCCCGTACAAAGAGCACTTCCTCCTCCAGATGGAATATACCGGTCCCGGCCGGGCTAAACCGGAACCCGATTACGTCGAGACGGTGAAACTGGGATTTATCGGCCCAATTATGTCAACTGTCTCGGTAGCCACAGGTGGAAAAAGCCACGAGGAAGCTCTGGGCATTAAAATGCTCCAGGGCGCTCGCCTCGCCATCGAGCAGGCCAATGACAACGGAGGCTATCTAAAGAGAAATATCCCCTTCGAGCTTATTATCAGCAATGACAACGGACTCTGGGGGGCCTCTGGAAATGAAATCATAAAAATGGCATACAAAGACCATGTCTGGGCGATTTTGGGAACCATTGACGGCGCCAACAGCCACATTGCCATTAGGGTTGCTCTTAAAGCTGAAATCACTATGATGAACTCCGGCGACACAGACCCAACTTTTATTGAGACAAACATACCCTGGGTTTTCAGATGTATCGGCGACGATCGCCAGCAGGGCTACCTTCTTGTTGATTATCTTTATAAAAAGCGGGGCTTCAAACGGGTGGGTATTATCCGTGCGAGCAATCGTTACGGCCGGTTCGGCGTCAGGGAAATCATCGACGGAAGTCGAAGGCTTGGAACACCAATCCTCTTGGAAATGGCTTACAATTTGGGAATAGAAGATTTTTCTCTCCAACTCGAACGTCTCAAAAATGAAAATCTCGATGCTGTTGTCCATTGGGGTGACGCCGTCGACGGCGCCAGAATTCTGAACCAGATGCGGGCAATGGGTATGCAGCAGCCGTATTTTGCATGTGACAGATGCCTTTCGGATGAATTTATAGAAATAGCCGGTGCAAATGCAGAAGGAGTCATTTGTCCCTATGCATGGAATCCCACGAGTAAAAACAAAAAGCTCAAAGATTTCCGTAAAGCTTTCAGTCAGCGCTTTGGAGAAGAACCGGAAACTTTCGCCGCTCACGCATACGACGGAATGCAGATGCTTATCTGGGCTGTGCAGGTAGCCGGCCTCAATCGCGCCAAAATCCGCGATGTTCTGGCGCACAGGTCTAAGCCCTTCAAAGGCGCAACCGGTGACATCATCCTCAGTGCTGCCCTTGATGACATAGGCGAGGTCTTCCTCGCAAAATGGGAAAACAACAAGTGGAATTTTTACTCCAGAGAAGACCTTAAGATACCTGAGGTTAATATTTCTAAAGCAGATAAAACCGGCGGCAAACCAATAACGGTACGTTCTCGATAAGCCTCCTGAAAGAGAGCTAAACAATATGTGCAAATTTATCAGCACTATCTTTATCCTGGTAATTCTTTGTCTCACGGCACGGGCCGGTCAAATACTCTCTCAAGAAACTGCTTCGCCAAAAGCGTTCTTTGATGCCGGAGAATACCAAACAAGCTACACCGGTCCCGGCCGCTGCGAACCTGCTCCCACCGATATTAAAGAAGTCTTGATAGGCTACTTTGGCCCAGCCACATCGTCAGAGCCCGTGGCAGGCGATATGTGGCGCGCAGCATCGCTGGCCGTTGAACAGGCAAATCGGAATGGCGGACATGAAGGTCTGCCGTTTCGTCTGGTTGCTGGCTGGTCGCAAAATCCCTGGGGTTCGGGCGTCAAAAAAGTTGCCCGAATGGCCTACGTGCACAAAGTATGGGCAGTCATAGGCGGAATCGACGGTCCTTCGACACATCTGGCCGAACAGGTTGTTGCAAAAGCCCGTCTTACTCTGCTTAGCCCCGCAAGTACGGATAAAACAGTTAATCTTGCAAATGTCCCCTGGATGTTTTCATGCCTGCCCGCCGACAATCTCCAGGCGCCTCTTCTGGCTCAAGCCGTCTATTCTCATCTCGGCGGCAAATCTTTCATCCTCGCTTCAGCTACCGACCATGACTCACATATCTTCACCTGTGAACTTAACAATTCATTTATCAAACACAAAATAAGTCCGTCCTATCACTTCGAATTTAAACCAGCGGAAAGGGATTTTACTCACCTCGTAAAAAAAATCATATCCGCCGACGCAGAGGCCCTCGTCGTAATCGCCGGGGCAAAAGACAGTGCAGGTCTTATTTTGGCCGTTCGGGAAAAAAACTTTACGAAACTTATCTTCGCCGGACCTTGTGCGGGACACAACCGATTTCTAACAGAAGCCGGACGCTCAGCGGAGAATGTCATTTTCCCGCTGCTGTATGTTCCGTCTAAAAGTTCGGAAACTTTCGAAAAAGATTTCACTCGTCGTTTCGGAAATTCTCCCGACTATCTCGCCGCGCACACCTATGACGCCGTCAACCTTCTGATTGCCGCCATAAGAAAGACCGGCCTTAACCGTACCCGAATATGCGGTGAAGTAAGGAACCTTTCACCCTGGCAGGGAGTTACAGGCCAAATACACTGGGACGGATTAGGGAGAAACACCCGGCCTGTCGTTCTCGGAACTTATCAAAATAGCCGTATTGTCACTTACCAGCCAAAATTTCCCCTGCCTTATCCTTCACCCTTGACTTTTGAGCCGCCTTCGGTAAGTGTCAAAAACTTATCAACCCCTATATCCTTAAAGACATCTACCCCGCCGCCTATCCATCGCACCTCGATACTGTCAACCTTTTCATTTTTACCCAGCCCGAAATGAAGACGCATCCCGTGATGTCCCTGATAGCCGCGGCCGCTGTGAACTTCATCAATAAGAACCAGTTTACCCGATGTAACCTTAACCCGCGCTCCAACTCCACCCCGGTTGGTTTTTGTTCCCCGTAAACAAACTTGAATCCAATGCCCCGAGGAAGGTGAGTCATTTCTCAAGATAGTAGGTTCTCGGCGACTGTTCAAGATCACGACGTCAATGTCTCCATCGTTATCCATATCGTCAAAGCCGGCGCCGCGGCTGCTGAGCTTGACCTTCATACCATCTCCGCTTTCTTGCGATACATTGACAAACTTCCCGTCTCCGGTGTTCATAAGAATCACATTTGGTGCATGATAGGTTGTCCTGTCATCCCAGCTCTCTACATTATCCTGCAAGTGTCCCACGGCAACGAAAATATCACGGTCACCGTCGTTATCGAAATCTACAAAGCCGTTTCCCCATGTCACGTTATTAATTGTTCCTGCCCCGGCCCCGGTTACCAGCGTCACGTCTTCAAAAAAGCCGTCGCCCAGATTTTTGTAAAGGGAAGCCGACTGTTCCTGGAAGGAAGTAACATAAAAATCAAGCAGACCGTCATTATCATAATCGCCGCAGTCCACCCCCATACTCCCCATCTCTTTGCCGTTAAGGTCACATGCAACCCCAGCCATCAGACCTACCTGTTCGAATTTTCCCGTGCCGTCATTTTGAAAAAGAAAATTCTCCGCTATATCGTTGGCTACAAAAATATCCGTGTCACCATCATTATCGTAGTCGCCACATACCATTCCCATACCTGAACCGCGGTGCTCGCTGATACCCGAAACTCCGCTGACATCTGTAAACGTGCCGTCACCGTTGTTACAATAAAGCGAATCGGGTGGGAACGAATAAGTAGTAGGACCCACGTAATTAGGAAACCCCCTTACCCTGCCCTGAACATGATTTTCATAAGTGAATTCCACATAGTTTGAAACGTATAGGTCGAGGTCGCCGTCCTTGTCCATATCAAGAAAACATGTTCCGGCCCCTGCTTGAAAACCATTGTCCACACCTGCCTCTTTTGTCACATCTGTAAATGTACCGTCACCGTTATTGCGGTACAATACGTTCAGGCCAAAATTACTTATGTAAATATCCAAATCTCCGTCGTTATCATAATCCCCGGCTGCTACCGCCAAGCCATGTCCGGTATCGCCGACTCCCCCCTCTTTAGTTACGTCCGTAAATCTCCAGTTGCCGTCATTGCGATAAAGCGCATTTTTAGGCGGTTCCTTAAACTTCGTTCCCTTTAAAGCGCCTCCGTTTAGAAAATAGATGTCTATGTCTCCGTCATTGTCATAATCAAAAAGGGCCAGACCTGCGCTGACGTTTTCAACAATATAGCGCTGGCCAGAGCTGCCGTCGGTGTGTTTGAAGGCTATCCCCGTTTCTTTGGTAACATCGTGAAAAAATATCGGGCTGGCAGCTTGCCCCCTGCAAAGCACACATAGCAAAACCAGAAGCGTCGCTATTTTATACCTGAAACACAACCCGTATTCTCGACCAGAGATAAAAAACCTCACCTTTATCTGCTCCTGCTTTTAATTAGCTCATAAGTCTGTCGGTACATCATATTTTCCGGCTCAAGTTCGACCGCCTTTTCTATCGCCGTTCGCGCATTTGCCAAATCTCCATTCATCTCAGAGGCCCTGCATAATACATAATAGTTGGCTGCTGTCGCCTCAAATTCCACCGCTTTGGCGGCGAATTTCTCGGCCTCGGGAAGTTTCCTCTTCATCCTAAGATACAAAAGTGCGAGTTCTCTATGCATATATCCCTGCACATGAGGTTGCGCCGGTGCAAGTGAAATAGCCTTTTTAAATATTTTTTCAGTGTGTTTGAGAAGTTCTTCAGCCTTTTCACCTTTGCCCATTGTTCGATAGAGCCTGTCGGCATCCATAAGCAACGTACCCAGGCTCTTTTGGGAACCAACCACATCATAACCGGCCTTATCGACATTCCAGACAGATTTCACACGTCCGTCTTTCCACTCCTTGTAAACATCCATATGCTCCCTGGCTTTGTCCGGCTGTTTAAGCCTCATATAAATTCCCGCCAGTCCGTAATGAGCGTTGGGATGGTTCGGCTCAAGTTCGATTACTTTTTCGTAACAAAACTTCGCCTTGTCATACTCCTTCAATTGTAAATACCCCTGACCGAGCAGGTAATAACTAATGGCTGAGCGCGGCGAAATCTTAATCTCCTCCTCTGCTTCTGCGACGGCTTGATTGTATTTACCAAGCCATATAAATGCCCTGGCGATATCATTGCGCACACCGCGCATCTTCGGATTAATCTGCAGCGCCTTTTTCCAAAGCTCAATCGCTTTTTCGAACTCTTCCCTTCCGGAAGCTATCTCGGCCATTTTACAATAAACATTGGGCAGATTGGGATTAAGCCTCAGCGCCTTCTCCCAGAAAATCATCCCCTCCGACGAATTGCCGCGCTTTGCCTGCAATCCCCCCATCAAAACCAACGGAACTTCACTATTCGGAAAATCTTTTATAAGCTGTTCGGCGAGTTTCGTCTCTTCTTCTCTCAAAAAAGCGGCCGCTTCCTGCTTCTGAATAAGGTCTGATTTCGGCGACGAAAAAGACTTCACCCACAAAAACCCTGAAATTGCCCCGACTATGATTATAACGGATAGAAAAAACCACCTCGTCCGTTTCGCGGCAAGCTTGCCGCTCCAGCCTAAAGAATTGGTATTTCTGCTTTTCTGTTGTCCTGATTCCTCACTCATTCTCATAAAAAAAAGCTTTGCTCATACTTTTTACTTCTCGGTGAGAAAAACCCTTGCAGCTTCCTGCAGTTGGATTTTTATATCTAAAAAATCATACTTACACAACATAATTATTACGCCAAGCCTGCTCAGCCGTTACTTATCATATCGACCGGCTAGTGACTTTGTTCGGCGTTTTCAAGCTGGAACATAAACTTTCTGCGCTTTGGCTTCTGTCTCTTATATCCAATAAATATGGAATTTGACTTCGAGCGCCATCGCCTGTATATTAACGCAAGGTTATGGTGATGAATAGAATATTTTCGGCAAATGAAAGGTAATGATGTTATGACCAGGTTTATCAGCTTATTATTTATTTGGATCGTGTTTTTTATGTCCTGTTCAGCCCCTTGCGCAAGGGCCGATAACATATACGACGGTATGGTTTACGGCATATTCAAGCCCCTCGAAACCACTCAGACAGATATTAGGATAACCGTTAGCGGCGGTACCTTCACCTATGTTATAGACAAAAGGACCGGCCAGATTATCTCAGCCAAAGCGCTCGGAGACGAATTCATCGCACCCGGCACCTGCTTTCCAAATCCTTATGTCGGCCTAATGCCTGAAAATGACCCCGGCGCAAGCCGTACAGGTGGGAAAGACCGGCCGCGATTTGGCTATGAAAAGGCCGTCGAGATGCGACCGCTGCTGTGGTCAGGCGAACTTACCGACGCATACCGTTTCGACGCTTCCGACAGCACCAATATAAAAACAAAGTTAGTCAACTCCGGCCCTGAATTCGTCGAGGTCAGCGCCACAGGCCTCTACGCATGGCCTTCCAATAACAGGCCAACGCCACTATACTGGCAAATCAATTATCTTTTCGATGTTGACGGATTCACAAAGATAACCGTCGAACTGCGAACGAAAGAAAGCGTCAAACTCCGCTGGAGTTGCTTCAATCACGCTTATCTGGAAAAAGACATCAACGAACTGCTCACTCGCTGGTCGGAACCGGACAGGGTCCCCTTCAATATCCGCCCCGAAGCAACCGTCTCTATCAGGGATACAAAACCGGATGAGCCCGTTCTCGAATCTCACTGGTGTCCCTTTATCCATCTTGGAAATTCACTTACCGGAATAGAATTTTCAAAGGAGGATTTCACCGACCGCTGGAGCGGATATCGAGATTCCACCGTCCGCCTCGAAGACGGCCGTGCTATACCAACCGGCGCAGTGGATACAAAAGACGGAAAAACCCTCAGGTCCCATGATTCAAGAGGCAGAAGAGACATCTTTACGCAGGTCTATATGCGCCAAAATCATCTTGAGTACGAGGAATTTGACATCCGAAATACAACCTTCCCATTTAATCCAAAGGATGTTCGGCGAAATCAATTCTGGGTGCAGCTTACACCGGCAAAAAATCCCCGCGGCGAGTTAAACAGTCTTCGCGTTGTCTGGCCCGGGCCCCACCAGATTAATATGGTGCGCTGGAGAGGCCGAACCGAGCCCTGGTCGCCCCCCTCCGATGAACGCATTAAAGTCTGGGCCCAGCAGGGCATCAACCTCATTGTCGGCGGTGCAAATTTTATGTCCGGTGATTTTAGTCGTCCCACCGACCAGGATAAAGTCCGCCACTTCATCGACGTGGCGCACAGCTACGGCATAAAGGTCATACCTTATGTTACATTCTCGGACTACAATTTCGAGGCCCCCGGATATCAGGAAAACGCCGCCGCATGGGCCGCCTCCAAGGGTATTGAATATGCCAACTGTACAACTTTGATGTGTTTCGGGGCCGAAGGCTGGCGGCAGCACTGGGAAAAGGAGGTCGACCTGCTGCTGAAGAACTTCGACTTTGACGGGCTTTATATTGACCACTGGTTCCACACCAGAATTTGCACGAACCAAAAGCACGGTTGCGGAGGTTACATCGCCCGTTTTGTAACCGATGGCTACCACGATTTTGCCAAGCGGGCACGAAAGATCGTCGCACGCTACACCGATGGCAAAGGATTGTTGATGCTTAACGCAAATATGCTTCTTTTCTCTGGGGTTGTTCCCTGGTTCGATATAAGACTAAACGGCGAAAATACTGACCCCCGCTCTATTCCCGGAGAATCGGTGGTTACCTTCTGGAACGGCAGGGGACAGGGAGTTCAATCACTGGCAATATGGAGAAGCCGCCAGGACAGCCTCGATATGATGAACTTCTGCACGGCTTTTATGTTCCCGTTCCGTTTCAGGCCGATTCCGAATACCATCGAAAGATGGGTTGAAACCGGCCGGCGACCGGAGATGGATTTGGCCCGCCGGCTCTGGGAAACATGGCGCTTCTTCGGCCTAAATGAATCAACCAGGTATTCGAACTTTGACAGCCGCAGTGTAATCGATATGACCAAAGCCGGCTCGCTTGTAAATGCTTTCAGCAGGGACGGTCGAGCTCTTGTCGTAATGGCTTATTTGAAAACAAAAGAAAGTCAGCAAGCGGAGAAACAGCGGGATGAATATCTGAAGATAATCTCCCCGGCAGCCCTCGGTCTGAAACAAAATGTTAAATACAGAATAGTTGACCTCACAAACAACCGCTACCTGGACGAAAAAAGTTACACCTTAAGTGAGCTGAAAGAAATTCCCGTAAAGCTAATTTTTGGAACGCCATTGATAATTATGATTGAGCCTGAGCAAAAAGCGCCGAGGCTGGTCTATTTCCGGGGAGTCGATGATATAACCGCCGAAGAAACCTCCGACAGGCTGACTTTCCGGACCAAAACCGTTGCCGGCTCACCTCTTTCACTTTATATTGATGATGCTGGAATTAAATATCGCAGCCTGACAGAAGGAATAACAAAGAAATCCGCCGAGGGTGATTTTACCGTCTTCTCCGGTTTTGTACCTGATAACGGTGTGGTGGTTCTAAGTAAATAATATACGGCGTTTTTCCTGCTGCCGATAACAATAACAGCCAATAACTAGCGCCCAGCCGGTAGTCTGAAAATTCCCCGTCCGCTGCAATCCCATTAAACCAGCAGGCATATTTGACCGATATCCCAAATTGATTGTGCTGTCTGAAAGGTCAGTCTCCCAATTAGAAAAACTTAGGTCGAGGTCGAATTTGCCCGGATAGCTAAAGTCGAAAGGCTTGTCGGCTGGGATGGAGGTAGATATAGCGTTTGACGTTACCATAAAAGAGTACCTAAAGGAAATCGACGAGGCGCCCCTTCTTACCGCCGAGCAGGAAAGACTTCTCGGAACTCTTATTACTGAAAAAAGCGACCCTTCTGCAAGAGAACAACTGGTAAGAAGCAATCTGAGACTGGTTGTCAATATTGCAAAAAAGTATGGCAATCGCGGCCTCAGTCTCGGCGACCTCATCGAGGAGGGAAATCTTGGCCTTATAAAAGCCGTTGATTACTTTGACCCTAAACGCGGCACACGATTTAGTACTTATGCAGCATGGTGGATTAAGCAGAGCATCAAAAGAGCGCTTCTGATGAATACTCAGCCCGTACATATTCCAACTTATATGGTTGCTTTGATAAACCAGTGGCGGCATACCGCCGCCGAACTTGAGGTTCAACTCGGTCGCTCTCCGGATATCGAAGAAATGGCAGACATTATGCAGGTGCCTTTGAGAAAGGCAAAAATTATAAATCAGGTCGTAAAAACCATAGGCTCTGTGAAAGATGTTTCCGGAAACGAAGATACGGATGAAGACCAACTGCTCGAAGCAACTCTTGAGGACGAAAGCGGCGGCCAACCGGAGGATGAACTTGTCGCCGACGAACAAAAACTAAAGTTGTTGAGACTGCTTGAAGAGATAGAGCCCAGAGAGGCGAAAATCCTGAAGATGCATTACGGTCTCGATGGAAACAAACCGCTCGGACTAAGAGAAATAGGTAACAAACTGGGCCTCACAAGAGAGAGGATTCGCCAGATTCAACGGGATGTACTTACCAGACTATACGAGTTTATGGAAGAATAATAAGGCCTGAAGACCGCATTTCGAACAGAGAAAGTTAGTTCTCATTTTCACGACAATACCTGGCTGAAGAAACTCGTCCCGTCCAGCGGCAAAGCCACAAATCAAAGAGTGTTTCTTTACCAGACTTGCTTTGATTAATTCGAAAGATGCTGTTCTTGCGCCACTGGCTCACCTCATCAGCAACTTTCTTCGCCTCCTCATCCTCCATCTCGCAACGGACAAGTTCAAGGGCATCTTCGTTCAAATCATACACAGAAACCATTTGCGTCGTAGTATCATAAATAAACTTGCGGTTACCAGATATAAAACCTGCCGGCCCCTGCCACATCCATCCCGAAAAATATACTTTCCTCTCTTTAGCTACCGGCCCGAGCGCGTTGACTCCGTCAAACCCCGAATCGCTGATATCAAAACCAAGAAGACCCAACAGCGTCGGAGTAAGGTCAACAGAGCTGAAAGCATCTGTAACTTTGCTTGCCTCATCTACAATAAACGGCGCCCGGATAACCCAGGGTATACGAAGATTCTCATCAAAGGCTATTCGCTCGTGCCCCAGCATACCATGCTCTCCGAAGGCTTCACCGTGGTCTCCAACAACACAAAAAATTGTCTCCTCGGATAATCCCAGTTTGGCTAATTCCACATCCAAAGCAGCCAAAAACTGGTCCGTGTAAGAAATCGACTGCCGATAACGCTCAACAGGCTCTTTGGCTGGCTCTCCAAACCACTCGGGGACCTCATAAGGGTCGTGAGTAACTGAGCACAAAACCGTTAATAAAAACGGCTTGCTGCCCCCTTCTATCCACTCGACTATCGGCTTTAACATAGAAAATTCATCACTCCCCAAAAAACCCACGAAGCAATTAGGGTCGTCCAAATCATCTCTCGCCAGGAACTTATCGAAACCCAGATTTTTAACCAAACCCGGCCTGCATTCGAAGTTGCCCTTTGCTGACTGGAAAAAAGCTGTCCGAAAATTCAAATGATTCTTAACAATCGTCGCAAGGCTCGCATAAGGCTTCGCTGCCGGAACCGCCTCGGCAATATCCTGAGATACCGACGGATACCTGCCCGTCAAAAGGCCAAATAGTGCCTTGGTGGTGTGGGTAACTGATGAACGCGTATTGGAAAATTCAACACCATCCTCGGCTAAACTCGCAAGAAAAGGTGTCAGGCCGCTTCGGTTCTCTCCCAGTGATGTGTATCTGTACTGAATCCCTTCCAAAACAACTATTACCACATTGCGGTTTATTCGCTGTGGTTTAGCCGGAACCGATATCTCTATCTCGTCAAAAGACGGTATCTCTCGCTTAATGTTGGCTGAATCTATCTTAAACTTGTGGTTGAAACCCGCAAAAAGTAAAGAAGTTACGCCTCTTAATTGACAATTATAACGAAGACCGGCCGTTACTATTTGCCCTGAACCTCTTTTGGGTATGGCATAGCGGACAACAACAACTGTAATAATAATTATGAAGGAAATAACGACTTTACCGACTAAAACTTTCCGCTTATAAGTCACAAACTTGGGATTCACCAAAACAAAAATGAAAAATGTCAAAGCAATAGCGCTCGGGCCCAGCAGCGCAACCGCCGCAATTGGCATCTTCGCAAGATTCACTCCGATAATTCCAAAAGAATTAAAAGGGTCGCGAATCAAAGGCAAAAGAACACCGGGAAGAATTTGCGTACCTGTTCTTATAACCCACCCGGCGCTCATAATCGACCACGTGCATATTACTGCAGCAAAAACCATAACGCTGCGAATCACCCACACCTTGGGCCAGCGAAAACAAATCAGAGTCAGAACTACTTCGATTAACAGCAATACCGCAATGTCCTCAACTACCCAGCCAAAATATTCACCAACCAGCCCCATCCGGTATGAATGGAAGAATTTTACCGCAAGTGTACAGAATAATGCGCAGAAAATAATAACGCTGTAGGCTCGAGGGGCAAGCAGGTCATACACTCGCCCGACAACCCAAAGCCTTTTGACCTCACTCCCGGATTGTGTTTGTTCAATGTTCATTATGTGACAAAATACTAAAAGTCGCCCAATATGGCAAGTAAGCTCATTGAATTAAATGACAAATATGATTAGCAAAAAATCAAACCTCTGTTTTTTTCTGGAAAATTGTCGGCAAATACTGTTAAATGGTGAAAATCATTAAACAACATTTAATTTGGTCAACCTTAAGAAGGAGGTATATCGTGTGCAAATCTGTTTCCAATTTTTTATTAGCTCTCTGCCTTGTGCTGTCCTTTGTTTTTTCCACCGCTCACGCCCAGGATGATTTCGCCGCCATCCCAAGAATTGATGTTCACGCACACGTCGGCAGTCTGAAAAGAATGGCCGCTTATATGAAAGTAAGATATGCTCTCAAAGAACAGCACAATGTGAAACTCGAAATGTGGGTCGACCTGAGTTCACCTCTGAAACCGGGAGCAGATGGCGCCGATTACCTTAAAAGTGTGGAAGAAAAATTCCCCGGACGTTTCATGCCCTGCATTAATAACTATAGGATAGCCAACGGTCTCAGGTTTTCCCCCGAAGAACTTGTCGAATGGAAAAACAGAGGTGTTGTAGGATATAAAATCTGGGTCGGCGTCTCAACTGCCGTAAATCACCCCGCTAATGACCCCGTCTTCACAAAAATGGAGCAGCTTGGTTTCGTCGGAGCCTCCGTCCATATCGCTCAGCCCTATCCAACAACCTGGTGTGAAGACCCAGTCGAATTCTGGGCCGCTCAGAACGCCTGGCAGAGAGTCCTTGACAGGCACCCAAACCTCGTCGTCGTCAATGCCCACATGCTCGACCTCTTCAATTCCGATGAGCAGCTGGACTACTTAATGTATATGCTCGAAAAATATCCGAATCTCAACGTTGACCTCGCCGCAAGATTTCAGCAGTTCCATCGTATGGACACCGATAAGCTCAGAAACTTCATTATCAAATATTCCGACAGAATCCTCTTCGGCACAGATATAACAAAACAGCCCGAAGACGGAAATCACAAACAGGTCGCAGAACAATATAACCGTTGCTTCCAGCTGCTCGAAACTGACAAAATAATAAAGGGCGGTTTCTTCGATGAAGTTGAAACAAAAGGCCTGGCACTGCCGAAAGATGTCCTCGAAAAAATCTATTACAAAAACGCCGCGAAGATATATCCGCGAGTCGCCGACGTCCTCAAAAATCTCGGATACTCGGCAGAATAGATGTTTTCTACTTGAAGAATTTATCAATTCGACCCAGAAATTCATCTCAGGACGGACAATTGCCAGCTCCCAAAAAAAAAGTGCACCCGATCTTTTTAATCAGGTGCACACCTCCTCCCAAGTATATTTACTATCGGCTTATTGTGACTTGACTTTAACCTTAATCGGTTTTTCCTTCTCCGCTTTCGGCAGCGTCAGCGTTAGAACCCCGTCTTTGCAAACCGCGTCAATTTTGTCTGCATCAATATCGGACGGTAGATTAAGGTCGCGCCGGAAACTGCCGTATGACCTTTCAACGTTATAGCAGCCTTTTTCCTCTTTTTCAACCGACTCTTTCTTTTCCCCGCTGATTGTCAGTGTATCGCCGTGAACGGAAATATTGATGTCATCCGATTTGCACCCCGGAACCTCGGCATGTACAACTATTGAATCTTCACTTTCAGCAATGTCGAGTGCAGGCCACACTTTGTGTTCATAACGCGGCGTGTCAAGCCCGCCAAAGAATGCATTAAACAAGTCGTCCATGTCACTGTGAAGCCTCGACAATCCGTTCCTGTGTTTTCTGATATACGGTACCAGTGCCATAGTTACACCTCCCTTTCAGTTTATAACTTCTTTTCTTCTTTTCCACTTTTATACTGTACAAATCTCAGTTTATAAAAATGCAAAATCCGTGCCAAACCATATCCCGAACTTCAATTCCCTAAAACAAGAAAATAAAGCCTGCTTCACTTCCATTGTTCGCTTGCCGGTACTGTCAATTTGGCCGCTTCGCTGCCAAATTAACAAAATAACGCCCCATAAAAAAAGCAGGGTTGAGCCCGGAGGAAGGAGAAACTCAACCCCGACAAATATTGTTACCCCCCGAAAAAAATAGTACTTAGCCGTACTTATCCCATTCAAACACCGATTTGGAAAAAATCAACAAGTAAATTCCTCGTTTTGGCCGAGTATTTTCCTACTCTTTTCCCTAAAAATGGATAGCAGCGTTATCAAAATAAACCTTTGTAATCTGCCAAATACTTGCATTTCAGACGGTATTTTGGTATTCTTTTGCAGTTTAACGCTGTTGCGGCCTTGAGGGCCGCCGATTATCAACCACAGGAGGTCGTTATGAGAAACGTTACTTCACTAATCCTGCTAACCGCCGCACTTGTCATTTACCAGCCATCCTCTGCTCCGGCCGCAAAGGATTTTCCAGCCTCAGACGCTGAACAGTACAAAGCCCGCATTCTTTACTCCGCAATGCTCGCCGGCGACTGGCTCGTAAATAACCAAAACAAAAAAACCCTTTATGAAACCGATTATTTCAACGGCGATTACGGCAGGTGGCTATACGAATATAACATCAAAGACGGATTCTGGCGCGGCAGCGTATGCTGGACAATGTCAACCGGAATAATGGACCTTATGATGCTCCACCAAAGAACCGGCCGGCCCGAATACAAAGACGCAATAGAACGCGCCGCCGTATATCTAAAAAGCATACAGATTCTCGACGTCAGAAACCAAAGGAACTTCGGTGCCGTCAGGGAAATGAGCCAGCTCGACAAGTATATTTTCCCCCGCGACGGTATGACAACCGTCGGTGGATACCTCGCCCTCTATCGCTTTACTAAAGACCCCGAGTATCTCGACCGGGCAAAAATGTACGCCGACTGGTATCTCAAATACGCACTCAATCCCGAAACCGGCTGGCCATACCACAGTTTCCCATTCAACACCGACCAAATCAATTCCGAAAATAAACAAATGGGTTACTTTCAGGCAGGTGGCGGAGTCTTTCTATACCATTTGTACAAGACAACAGGAAATAGAAAATACTTTGAAAAGGGCACCAAACACCTCGCCGACAAATTCCTCGAATATTTTGTTAACGACGACGGCTCATGGAAACTAAAATACAACAACGACGATTTCGGCGCAATCGCCCTGCTCTGTGCCTATCGTGAAACTAACGATAAAAAATACTGGCACGCCGTTCAAAATCGCATTGACCAGCTAATCTCCGCCCAGAGAGATGACGGCGCAACCGTCCCCGGCAATACCGGCGGATGCTATGTCGCCGCTCTTACCGCACTGAATATGCTCGACCTGGCAAAAGAAAAAGGCATTGAAGTAGACAAACCGCGCCTGGAAAAATTCATTCGTCGCTGTTCGGATTTCGCTCTTACCCTCCAGGAAACCGACCCCGACGCTGGAATAAAAGCCTATGGTGGATTTTACGGACAGGTTAACCTCAGCGACTTCCGCAAAGAATGGCTCCACGCCCGCGGAACTACTTATTCGATT
>Ga0272441_10004988_pt1 | contig 23477 bp, 17 predicted proteins | sample SSMProp6N_FD_193582 | JGI IMG/M metagenome (GOLD analysis project Ga0272441, IMG submission 193582) | Marine sediment archaeal communities from Little Sippewissett salt marsh, Falmouth, MA, United States - SSM-Prop-6N | ecosystem: Environmental > Aquatic > Marine > Wetlands > Sediment ...
ATCCTCGTACAATGGGATGAAACCGATGGGCGTCTCGATCGGCTCGAACTCATCGTGGGCGCGCCCGGCCAGCCAGCTCAGCCAGACCTTCACATCGCGCTTCTCGCCAAGCAGCTTGCTCGTCGTGCCGCCGCGCGCCTCATCAGTGAGGAAGTAATTCAGGCCCGCGAGGATCGGACGGCCGTCATCGGTGAACTTCGCGTTGCCGTAGAACTCGAACTGCGACCGCATGTAGTCGGCCAGCGCGCCGGGAATGAAGGGGGCGTTGGCCCACGGCTGGCGCTTGACGCCGGTGGCGCCGACTTCGGTCGCGGTCGCCGCCGAGACGACCGAAGCCCCGATCACCACACCGTGCTCGGGGTTCCTGCCCACCCAGACCGGAGGCATGGTGTCGCCGTCGCGGCCTGAATAGGTGATAACCTTGACCGTCGCGCCTTCGGGCGACTCGCCGATCTCAGGGTTGAAGTTGTGGATGGCGGTACCCCGCAGGGTGCAGCGGGCGTTGGGGTGGGAGATCGGGATCTCCTTGCCATTGGCGTCCTTCTTGCCCTTGAACCACTCACCCTGGAAATTGAAGCCCTTGTCGGGATGTGGCTCGTTGTTGCCGGTCCAGTGCGGCACCTTCTTGTCATCGATGAGGACGTTGGTCCAGATGACCTCGGTCCCCTCCTCGCGCAGGCACTTCATCAGGTACGGATCGCCCTCGCGATTGACATCGGCGACGATGCCGAAGATCCCCTGCTCGGGGTTGATCGCCCGGCAGGTGCCATCGTCGGCGATCCACATCTGGGCCAGGTCATCGCCGATGAAGTCGGTCCCGGCCATGGCGGTGGTCGTCTTGCCGCAGCCGCTGGGGGCGGCGCCGGCGAACCAGGTGATGCGGCCGGTCTTGTCCTTGATGCCCGTGATGAACATGTGCTCGGAAAGCTCCTCGCCATTGCCGTAGTAGGTGGCGAGGTCAACGGCGAAACGGTGATTGCCCTTCTTCAGCAGCAGGGTGTTGCCCGCGTAGGTGCAGAAGGTGCTGTAGGTGGTCAGCCAGCTTCGATCCATGAACACGCGGGCGTTGGGCAGATCCTCCGGCCGGTTGGGACCTTCGCTGTGCACGTTGGTCAGGAACAGGCCGGAGCGCTCCACCTGCGCATCGAAATCGTGGTAGACGTGCCGATAGAGGATGTCGCCGGAGTGCATGACGTAGGTCGAGGAGGTGATCTCCAGGGCGGGAAAGGCGAGCTTCGCGCCCGCCGGTCCGCGGCTGAAGAAGCCGACCAGCATGGTCATGCCCTTCATGATGCCGACCATGTTGTTGCGTACATAATCCAGCGCCTCATCGCGGGCCATCTTCTTGGCGAGCACGCTGACGCTCTCGCCTTCGTTGACGATGTAGAAGGTGCGATCGATGATGCGCCCCTGCTCCTCGGCGAGATCGTAATGGATCGTGTGATCCTTCATGGCCAGGGGGGCTTCCTCGCCCTTGTCCAGGCACATCCGCCGCACCGCCTGCATGTCGGCCGGCGAGCCGGTGGTGATGAACACATCGTCCGGCTGACACATCGCAATCGCGTTGGCGATGCGGAGCAGGGCCTCCTCGGTCCTGATCTTCTCCAGCTTCGCGATGTGTTCCGGCTTCAGCTTCCCGCGGAACAGTTTCCACGCCTCATCGATTGACCTGATCCTCCCGACCTCGGTGAGGATGTCGACGCCCTTCTTCAGCTCAAGCATCGCTGTCTCCTGTCCTTCTCGGTTGTGTCCCCTGAACGGCAGGGGCGGCCGTGTGTGCGATCCTACGCCGCGGACAATGGGACGGGAAGAGCATCGCCGGCAGGCGAGTTGCACCTGCTCGGGCGGGCCTGCCCGGCCGATCGGGGCGCTGCCGCCTCTCCGCGAGGCGCCGACAGAGCGAACCCGGCCCGCCCACGTGATGTGGGGCAGTGGATACGAGCCCGCCCAGCGTCCCGCCGCGGGGTTCTCATTGACCGATATAGAGTCGGCCGATATCGTTGGAAACTGTATCGTAACCGAAAACGCCGGCGACTGTAGCTCAGTAGGTTAGAGCATCTGGTTGTGGTCCAGAGGGTCGAGGGTTCGAGTCCCTTCAGTCGCCCTTTTTTTCTGCCCCGGCCCCCGGAAGGGGCCAGTGACACGAATTCCCGATTCCGGGGGCCGGGGCGGGTGGCACGGCGCTCCGCGCCGTGGGGCGCTTGCCTGCCGCCAAACTCCAGCGGCCAAATTCCGGGGGCCGGGGCGAGTGGCACGACGCTCCGCGCCGTGGGGCGCTTGCCTGCCGCCAAACTCCGGGGGCCAAATTCCGGGGGCCGGGGCGGGTGGCACGGCGCTCCGCGCCGTGTGGCCCTTGCCTGCCGCCAAACTCCGGCGGCCGGGGACCGGGGACCGGGGGCCGGGATTCCGGGGGCCGGGGGCCGGGGGCCGGGGGCCGGGGGCCGGGACCCCGGGAACCGGGCGGTGCCTCCTCCCACCTCCACGTGCCGCCCTCGTCCGCCGACCGCCGCCTGGGCGAACAAAGGCGATGAGTGCATTCTCTCGGCGTTCTCTCGGGACGTCAGCGACAGTGACAGCACGCCTCTGCGCCGCGCGGGCCAGCCGTGGTAGGATGGATTGCCTGTTTGCATCCCTTTTCCTGCCCCCCTCCGTGTCCTCCGGCCCTCCGCGGCGAGAAAAGGGGATGAGTACATTTCTCGTACATTTCTCGTGAGTACATGTCTCGACAATCTTAAGGCAGCCACCTGTCCTGGACCGCCGTCGATTGGGGTGCCTGTCCCGCCTTTTCCGGCTTTTTCGAAGGAGTTCAGCATGTGTGTCACAACTGGCGCATTGGACGAACAGGTGCCGCGGAAAGCGCTCGGTGGATTGCGGCAGACAGAGCAGGATTGGTCTTTGAATGGCCGCGTCGGCCGGCGGACCGGCTTTTCGCTATGGCTGATGACCCTGCTGCTCGGCATCGTGGCCGGGTGCGGTTCCTCAGACCAGGCTGACGAGGCCGGATCACGGTACGACGCGAGTCCTGTCGCGAACGCGGCTGACGAATATCGGCGCATCTATGCCGCACTTGACCCCGCGCTCGTCGAAGCCTGCAAGGATCTTGAAGATCTGCCGGGCCTTTCTCTTGAGCTTCAGCAGAACCTCGATGCCAACCGTGAGTTGATCGAAGATCTGGTTGCCGCCTCGATGCTCGAGCAATGCGATTTTGGGACGGACTACAGCGTGGGGCTTGAGGTGCTTGTCCCGCACGTCGCTCACAACCGCTGGATGGCCCTGGTCCTGCGTGCCGATGCGTTCCGTTACGGCAATGCAGGCGACCCCGAGGGCGCAGCCCGGCGCCTGATCGCCATCATCCGAATATCGCAACATATCGCGCAGGCCGAACCCTTCGTGATCAGCAAGGCCGTCGGTTTCGCGAATCTCAATTCCGCCGACGAGTCGACCCGTGAGTTGCTTTCCTACGACATGCTCGATGGCGCGGCCCGGCGCAGTCTGCGCGAGGAGCTGTTGAGGATCGACGCGAGGGATCCGCTCGATGCCAAGGGTGCGCTTCCGCTGGAGCTGGAGGGCGCCATCATCACGATCCGCAAGGCTCGGGGATATGATGAGGACCTGCAGTTGGATTTCACCTACGTATCGGATGCGGATCGGGAAGAAGCGATCACACAGACGCGCGATGGCATGGCGCGAATCAAGGCGGTCTGGGACAGTCCGAACGCCGTCGATCAGATGAACGACATCACCGACAGCCTGACAAATCCCATTGCAGGCTACGTGGTCGTTATCATGGCGCCCTATCGCGAGCAGGTTGATCTGGCCGCCGAGCGTCTGCGGGAGTTCATCGAGCGGCTGGAGCCGTAGCCCGATACGGCGCCCCGACCGCGGATAACATCCGCGGCTTTACAGGGATGAAGGCCGCCCTCTGTGCCCTCGGTGCTCAGGTGGTGAACCTTCCTTTGCGAGTGACAAAGCGCTCCCCTCCCGGGGGTCGGGTCGCGGCTAAACATCTTCATTGCCTGCTCTACCTCTGCGGCCTCTGTGTCCTCTGTGGTTCAACTCCCCTGCACTTACATTCCGCACGGCGCGGAGCGCCGTGCCACCATCTAACCACGCTTCCACTCGTAACCGCATCCGGGACAGCGCTCGCCGGGCGAAGGGCCCTTCTCATAACCGCAGTTCAGGCAGTACATATCGGCCCAGCGGCGCCGCCGGCGGCGCGTAAAGACGATCAGCGCGCCCGGACCGGCAAGCCAGAGCACGGCGAAGGTCGCCAAGAGCAGGGCGTGGAAGGTGCCGGTGGCGCAGTAGCAGTCGGTGCGCCGCCGCACCATGATGTCGACGGGCACGATGAGGATCGTCTCGATGATCGTCCCGGCCAGGAGGATGTCGATGAGACGGCCCACGATTCCGAAGCTGCGTCTGCGCCGCGTAAAGCGGAAGAAGACCAGCGACCAGAAGACCCAGCTCACGAGCAGGACGGGCAGTGTCAGCCACAGCGACAGCTCCCCGCCCCACGGCCCCTCATCCATGTTCAGCGGCTCTTCCCAGACGTCGAAGAGCTCCAGAATGGCGAAGACGAGGCCGAGCACCAGCATCGAGGCCACGAGCGCGCAGACGAGAATGCTGACCACGAGGCAATGCGCTCGCGGGCCGCGGACGGGCCTGAACGTGACGAATGGACCCACCATCAGCGCCTGCGTGCCGGCGATGAGCAGCACCGGGCCTGTGGACCAGATCCAGGCCAGCGGCTCGGTGAAGATGTCCTCCGGGTCCGCCAGCAGGTCCTGCCACGTGGACAGAAAATCGTCCGGCGCGTTCAACAGCACAATCGCGCTGAACGCGATCGCCCACAGCACGGCCGTATAGATCGGTAGGCCGATGAGGAAGATGAGCCAGCGCCAGGATCGTCGCATCGGCCACCACGATACACTGCGGACATGAAAGTCGCCGCCGTTCAATTCGACATCGCCTGGGAAGACAAGGAAGCCAACCATCGGCGGATCGAGTCGATGCTGGATGAGGCGGGGATCGGCGAAGGCTGCTATGTCCTGCTGCCGGAGCTGGCCGACACCGGCTTCAGCTTCAATCTGGACCGGATCGTGGATGATCGATCGACGGCCTGGGCGGCGGACTTGGCCCGGCGCAGGCGCATCTGGCTCCAGATGGGACACGCTCAGGTCGGGCCCGATGGCATGGGCCGCAATTGCGCGACGATCTTCTCCCCGGCCGGCGAGGCGATCGGGACGTATGAGAAAGTGCATCCGTTCAGCTACGGCCGGGAGGCCGAGCATTACTCGGGCGGCAGGCGGCTGATCGTGCGCCGGCTGGCCGGGCCCCCGGAAGTGGCGGGGATGGCCGCGGGGGCGGAACTTCCGGGGGCCGTCTGCCCGCTGATCTGCTACGACCTGCGGTTCCCCGAGCTGTGGCGGCCGGCGGCGGCGGCCGGGGCGGAGGTCTTCACGATCGGGGCAAGCTGGCCCAACGCACGGCAGGCCCACTGGCGGGCCCTGCTCATTGCCCGCGCCATCGAGAACCAAGCGTTCGTCGTCGCGGCCAACCGCGTCGGCGACGACCCGCACCTGAGCTATTCCGGGGGCTCGATGATCATCTCGCCGATGGGCGAGGTGCTGGCGGAGGCGGGCGAGGAGGAGGCGGTGCTCGCCGCGGACCTGGACCTGGCGGGCCTGCGGCGGTGGCGGGCGGAATTCCCCGCCCTGCGGGACCTGAAAAAAACGCTGCTGGGGCGGATCGAGATCGATCAGTCCCCCGCTGCGCCAGCCGATGAATGACACAAATGGATCGGCGGGCCGATTGAGCGCCGCCCGATCCGACGGTAGGATCTCCCGGTCCGGCCTGTGCCGGCCAACGGGCTAGGTAGCTCAGTTGGTAGAGCACCGCACTGAAAATGCGGGTGTCGGCGGTTCAAGTCCGCCCCTAGCCATGAGAAGTGTGCAACGCCCGCGGCGCGAGCAGCGGGCGTTGTGCGTTGCGGGCCGGCGCGCAGGCGGTCGATCGGCCGCCTGCGAAGCGCCGGCGAGTGGTGATTCAGTCAGCGCGATCGGCACCGGTTCCGATGAGCCGGCTCATGCCGTCGTCGATGACCGAGGCGGGCTTCATGCCCGCCAGCGGGTAGTGCCGGCAGAGGGCCCGGCCCAGCGCTTCCGGTTCGGCCATGACGAAGAAGACCGGCACGCCGATGACGTTGACGGCGAACCGCAGGGCGCGCCTCAGGTGCATCTGCGTGGTGGCGATCATCAGTTCGTTGGGTTCGAAGCGGATGGGCAGGACGCGAAACTGCCAAGCCTGCCGCCGGGTCACCAGACGAAGGGCTTGCTGGTCATACACCTCAACGTCCGGATCGATGGTTCGGGTCAGGGAGGCGTACTGCCTGGCCCAGGCCACTTCGACCGCGGCGGGGTCAACGTCGAATAATCGCTCGGCGAGGAGGCCGAAGGGCTCGCCGGTGCGCCGCTGGCGCTCGAGAATATGTTGGACCTGCCTCTCATTGAGCACGCCGCTCTCGATCAGCAGTTCACCCAGACGCAGCTCCATCCTTGGCCGCCTCCTTTCGCCTCCAGCGGCGATATCGGCTCGGAAGATCGCCTCTCCACGCGCCGGGGAGAATTCCAGCCCGATCGGGCAGGTGGGAAACGCGGCTGTGCCAGATGGCCGGGCGTGGCAAACTTCACCGGCCCGGCCGCATCCCCTCGCTGCTCCCCGCAGCCGGAGCAGGTAGCCGCGTCGGGCGCCGATCCTCCGGGATTCGCTCATGTTCGACGGATCGCGGACGGGATTTTTTACGCGTCCGAGAAGCGGCGGCGCCCATCGAGGTGACTACGCTATCGGGCCATGCACGAGCGCATCCGCGATGCCATGCTGGGCAGTTGGGGCCGCCTGGTCGCCTCCCGGCCCTGGCCGACACTGCTCGTGTGCCTGCTGCTGGCCGCGGTCTCCATTGTCCTGACCGTGCATCATCTTCGATTCGTTTCCGACCGCAGCGAGTTGGTCGACCAGGACCTGAACTGGAATCGGCGCTACACCGAATACAAGGATCGCTTCCCGCGCTGGGACGATGTGATCGTCTGCATCGAGGGCGAGGCCGATGACGGGCGGGTCGATGAGCTGGCCCGGGCCATCGCCCGGCACCTGATGAACAGCCGGCGGGTGGCCGCCGCCGACGCCGGATTCAACGTCACCGAGACCGGCCCGCGGCTGTTCGCCATCGCCCCGCACCCGCTGTTCGAGGAGGTTCTGGCGAGCACGGCCCGGGCCCGGCCGATCGCCGCGGCCGAGAACGCCAACGCCGCCCTGGCCACGGCCCTGGCGCAGTTTTCCGAAGAGGCCCAGAGCGCGGGCACGCTCGATGAGCTTGAGGAGTTTCTCGCCCCCTACCTGGCGGCCCTGGCCGGCGGAGAGCCGGACTTCTCCTTCCTGCGACCGGACGAGTCCCGCTGGCTGCCGCTGGTCAGCCAGACCGGCTCGGGCCGACTGCGGTTCATTCAGGTCCAGTTCGCCGAGTTGGCCGAGGGCATCGACTCCAACGCCGAAAACGTGCGCTGGCTGCGGGCGGAGATCGCGCCTCTGATCGAGGCGAGCGGCCTGCGCGACCTGGAATGGGGTGTGACCGGCATCCCCGCCATCGAGGCCGACGAGACCGCCCAGTCCATCCACGACTCGACCATCGCCTCCCTGCTCGCCTTCGCGCTGATCACGGCGCTGATGCTGGCGGTCTTCCGCGGCATCATTGTCCCCCTGCTGGCCGCGGGGGCGCTGCTCATCGGGATGGCCTGGAGCTTCGGATGGCTGGTGTTGTCGGTGGGGCATCTGCAGCTTCTGTCGGTGGTCTTCTCGGTCATTCTGCTGGGCCTGGGCGTCGATTTCGCCCTGCACCTGGTGTCGCGGCTGGAGCTGGTGCAGGATGAGCACAAGGACCTGCCCTCGGCGATCGCCCGCGTCTACCGGGGGATCGGGCCGGGCATGCTGACCGGGGCGGTGACCACCGCGGCCGCTTTCGGGGCCACGGCGCTGACGGAATTCAAGGGGATGGCGGAGATGGGCCTCATCGCCGCCGGAGGCATCCTGCTGTGCCTCATCGCCATGCTGAGCTGCTTCCCGGCCGCCCTGGCCGCCACGGGACGCTGGAAGCGCGTCATCCGCCACCGGCCCGGAGGAGAAACGGCGCATTTCGCCCACGGCTGGCTCGACGCGGTGGATTTCCACGCCAAGGCAGCGCTCATCGGCGCCGCGATCGTCGTCATGTTGCTCGCCGTTCCGATGGTACGGGTGCAATACGACCCCAACGTGCTCAACCTTCAGCCGCCGGGAATCGAGTCGGTGGAGTGGGAGAAGCGCATCGTCGAGGATGATGCCCGCAGCGTGTGGAGCGCGCTGGTCAAGACATCAGCCGTAGATGCGCCGCGTCTGGTCGATCGGCTGCGGGCGCTGCCGGAGGTTCACGATGTAGGGGCGATGGGGCTCCTGCTCCCGCCGGATCGCGCAGAACGCTCTCAGCGCATCGCCGAGCTGCGCGAGCGGCCGGTGCGGGCGGCGACCGCGCCGCCGGGCCCCGAATCGCTGCTCGCCCAGCTTCAGGCCGTGCGCCTGGGTCTGTCGAGCCGCACGCGGTCCGCACCGGAAGATATCGCCCGGCATCTGCAGGAGATCAGCCGCCGGATCGACGAGGCCTTGCGCGCGTACCGCAGCGCCGAGCCGGCCGAACAGAATCGGCGCCTCGCGACCCTTGATGAGGTGTTCGCGATCGCGCGCAGCTCGCTGGGACGGTGGCTGGAGGCAGCGCTGGCACCCGCACCTCCCTCGCCGCAGGACCTGCCGGCCCTCCTGCGACAGCAGTGGACGGACGGCGATGTGTGGCTGCTGCGCATCTATCCCGCCGCCGATCCGGAGGGGCGTTCGATCCTCCATCCCGATCGGCTGGGCGCGTTCGTCAACGCGCTGTTGATCGTTGACCAGACAACCTTCGGGCCGCCGGTGCAGATCTGGGAATCGACGCGGCTCATCATCCGCGAATACATCAAGGCGGCCTGTTACGCGATCGCGGCGATCCTGATCCTGCTGCTGATTGATTTCCGCTCGCTGGCCGATGCGGTGTGCGCGATGACCCCGGTGTTCATCGGGTTCGTGGGCGTGTTCGGTCTCATGGGGCTGCTGGGCGCGCCGCTGAACTTCGCCAACATCATCGTCATGCCGCTCATCTTCGGCATCGGCGTCGATGCCGGCGTCCATATCGTCCACCGCTGGCGGGCCGAGCCGTTCGGACGCCCCGCGGGTCTGAGCGGCGGGACCGGTCGCGGCATCACCCTGACCATGCTCACCACGATGATCGGATTCGGCTGCATGCTCATCGCCGAGCATCGTGGTATTCGCTCGCTTGGATTCGTCATGATCGCCGGCCTGGGCGTGACGCTGCTGGCCTGCTACAGCGTCCTGCCGGCCCTCCTGCGGCTGAGGACGACGACGCCGGCCGCCGGAAGTTGAGAATCTTCGAAAAACAGGGGTTCCGCGGCCGCTGATTCGTGGTACACTTCCCTCGGTGCAGGTTGGACCTGCCGTTGGAGAGGAGTGAAGCGATCCGGCGGTATTGAGCGCACATCGCCCCCGAAACGGTGCGGCGGGCCCGACCCGCCCCGCGGTTGAACGCGGCGCGCTTGGACAACCCGGTTTGGAGGACACGGCCGGACGGTGTTCATCACACCCGGCGCCACGGCGAAGAAACGCCCGCCTCTCCCCCATCACTTCTGGCCATTCTTACTTCCACCTCTCTCGCCGTCGAGGGAGGTTTCCTTTTGCGCGGCGCCGGCCGAACGAGCGCCGGACACCGCCCGAGCCCCACGATTGCGTCCCCAAGGTCACGACGGGTCCTCTTTCGATTCCTCGACTTCCTCCACCACCCGGAATCCATATCGAGCATCGCCCTCTACCGCGCGACGGGGAAGGCGATTGAGGCGTCGCCGCGAACCGCAGTAGAAGGAGTAGAATATGCACCGTCCGGAAGCCCCGCCGCACCATCGGTCGAGGAGCCGGTCCATGGGAGATGATGGAACATGAACGCCATGTCAAAGCGAGCGGGTGTCTGGATCGATCACGCCAGGGCGGAGATCGTCATTCTCAAAGACCGGCAAGCTTCCACACGGACCATCCGCGCTGATGTGGCCGGTCATCGCAAATCAACCGGCCAGCAGGGCATGCCGCTGCCCGGGCATGTGGGCGGCGGAGCCGGCTCGGCAGACGAACGACGCCGGGAGCACCAGCTTCAGCGATACTACGAACAGGTGGCACTCGCCCTGGAAGGGGCCGGCGAAGTCCTCATTCTCGGCCCGGGTGAGGCGCCCGGCGAACTGAAGAAGCACATCGAGAGCCGATCGAAGCGGCACAGCGCGATCTCGGTCAGGACCAGTGACAAGCTCACCGAGGAACAGCTCATCGCCGAGGTGAGAGACTTCTTCGCCGATTAGACCAGGACGACAGAGGGCGGGAGGCCGACAGAAGATTCGGCTGATGCCGGATAATGGTGATGTCGCCGGCCAGCGCCGCGCCAGTCCGGCGCCGCGCATGACCCTTCTCGCCTGCCAAGCCGTCCTCCCCGCCCTGCTGAGACTGCGGACGGCAGTGGAGGAGGCCAAGTAGGCACGAGCGTCAGGACGACAATGCTTGTCCTGTACCCAATCGCGTCGCACAGTCCAAAGAATCGGTGCCGTCAATCAGGGCTTCGCCGTTCCCCAGGATGGGCGCAGCAATGCGAACCGCCGCGATCGATGCGCCGCTGCGCGCCATTCCGCACTCGGCACGTGCAAGTGGTTGAACACGACAAACGTGAACAACAACTCCAACTTCGCTGTCAGCTCCAAGAGTCTCTCTCCACGATCGACGCTGGGTCGTCCCTTCTCCAGCAGGTGCGCCACGTCATTCCGCATGTCTGCTGCCTCTCTCGCGAATGTCCTTGGGTTATCGTCGATCATCCGCTGCGCATCTGTCGGCAATGACCGGATCATCTCAAGGAGTCGATGTGCGAGCGATCGTTCGTTACCGTGCTCGATTCTGCTTATCAAGCTATCGCGCAAATCGCTGGGCACCCCGTGCGGAATCGACGCAATCAAGGCGCTCTTGATCTTCGAATACTGCTCATCAGACACCCTCTTGCTGGGTTTTGCGCGTCGACTCCAACCCTCCAGCGCGATAGCGGCCAACAGGAACTCTGGCTCGCGATACTCATGGCGCGACAGCTGCTGCGTTAGAAATAGTCGGAGGGGCCATCCAAACTCGTCGTAGGATTCCACCCACTGACTGACAATATCCGAAAAGCACTCCTCGACCTCTGTTCGGCGAACAAGCATGTCGCCGAAGTCACGCGGCTTCACGACTGACGGCTGTGCGATGGGTTCATAAAGCAGATGTGTCTCGCGTGGCACATCGACGCCTTGGGCGAACTGCTCGTTCTTTCCATACATCGTCACCCGCGTAATGACGTTCGGACCACCCATCAAAAAGGAAAAGAGATCGCGCACGCAGTTGATTTGGCTGAGATACCAATCGAGCGAACGTGGCGTCATAGGGTCAATGACGACAGCCGAGATACGCGACAACGGAAGCTCTCTTCTGTCCCCGATGGAGAAGCTTGGGGTCGAGAGAATCCGTAGCTCTGCCTCTACCGGCTTGAGGGCTATTCGAATGTCGGCTGGCTGCAGGTACGTCGCCTGCAACGTTCTCACGCCATCCTGATGCCCATCCTCGATCTTGAACGGAAGGTCCCCAAGCCAATCCTCCAGATCCAAGAGGCGGAACCTGCAAGTCTCAAAATGGTCATGTTCTTGATCACCACGCGCGCGACCCTCGATCAGTGCCGCGTGCGCGAAGAAGCGACAACTTTCAAGACCTCCCACGCACGTCAGTCCCTTCTGGGACGTTCCAAAGCAACGCAGAAGCGTGATCGGACGGCCGTCAACGGCCCGACCGATGATCGTGAGCGCCTCCCGCGACTCAATTGGCTCGCCCTCGAATGACTCGAATGCTCCCATCAATTCAAGGTGGAGACCGTGCCCCGGGTCGAATTGCAGCTCACCGGGACATTTGTCCTCCGGGTCGCCTGCCGGCCACCACCAGCCCTTCACCGCATACTGCTCTGTGAGCATGATCTCCTTCGTTGACATTTCCGGTGCCTCCGCTTGTCTGGGAGCATCAACTTCCCCACATCATGATAGTGAGTTCACAATGTGTTGATTTCACCCCCGGTTCTGGGATTGCTGGCCGCCTGCCGAACGAATGCTGAGTGGGCGTAACAAAGCCCCGCGTCTGTGCGCGGGGCCTGGATCGAGCATAAGCGAGAGCGGCGTCACGCCGCGCCTCACGCCTCCAGCGCATCGGGGTTGAGGGGCTTGAGCTCATCGGTGATGAACAGGCCGTCCTTGCGGACCACTTCGCCATCGAAGGCGATCGTGCCGCCGCCGTACTCGGGCCGCTGGATGAGCACGAGATCCCAGTGGATCTCCGAGTCGTTGCCGTTGTGGGCCTCCTCGTACGCACGGCCGCGCTACAGGCGGCCCCCGGAAGGCCCGAACAAAGACCGGACGCCATGACGAGCGGCGCTGCCGACCGCAGGACGCGGTGGGCGCCGCTGATGCATCGTGGCGGATCCTCCCACGGCCACCGGAGGGCATGGGCGGGTTGGCGGTTCGCCATGGGCGGCTTACGCGTTCGGGGGACATTGCGCTTGACATCCTGCGGTGTTGGCAGTATATTCTGTAATGACAGAAATTACTAGCGAGGAGGAACGCCGTGGCCGACCTGACACCCGCGATGAAGGGCTTCATCCTCCACTGGGGCGAGATGGGCTCGCGCTGGGGCATCAACCGCACCGTGGCCCAGATCCACGCCCTGCTCTACCTGTCTCCGGAGCCGCTCCACGCCGAGGCGATCGCCGCAACGCTTTCGGTGGCCCGCTCCAACGTCAGCAACAGTCTGCGGGAACTCCAGAGCTGGGGCGTGGTGAAGACCACGCACGTCATGGGCGATCGGCGCGACCACTTCGAATCCATGAAGGACGTGTGGGAGATGATCCAGCTCATCCTCGACGAGCGCAAGAAGCGCGAGTTCGACCCCACGCTCACCGTGCTCCGCGAGCTGACGGCGACCGCGAAGAAGGCGGGCAGGAAGGACGCCCATACGCACGAGCGGCTCGAGGAGATGCTCGGCTTCTTCGAGTCGATCGCGGCGTGGTATTCGCAGGTCAGGCGCCTCCCCACCGGCTCGGTGATCAAGTTCATCCGGATGGGAGACAAGATCCGTCAGCTTCTCGGCCTTGCGCCGTAGTGAGGGTCCCCGAGAGGCGTGAAACCCACAGGGCCAAAACCGGTTGTTGAACCAGGAAGGGAGTACGACGATGTGCCAGACGCATTCGAACTCGCGACAGCCCGCCGGGCGGCGACGCCCGATCGGGCGCTGCTCGATCGTGGCCGGATCCATCGTGCTTGCCGCAGCCGCGCTGCCGGCATCGAGCGATGAGGAACCGGCCGAGCCGAACGACATGATTCTGATCAAGGGCGGCTCGTTCCACATGGGCGATGTCTTTGAAGAAGGCTCCCCGCACGAGAAACCCGTCCATGAAGTGACCGTATCGGACTTCCATCTGGGTCGGCACGAAGTCACGGTCGAGCAGTTTCGGGCGTTCGTGGGAGACAGCGGCTACGTGAGTTCCGCCGAGCGGAACCGGGACCCGGAAGAACAGGCCCTCTGCATCGCGCGACTTGAGCAGACCGTGAAGCGGTTGTCCGAGCTGTCCGGCGACTCCAGTGACGAAGCGCAGGAAGAGGCGGCGAAGCTGCGGGACGATGTGGCTCGTCTCTATCAACAGGTCATCTCTCTTGGCGGGGCATTCTGCGCTGAGGAGGAAACCGGGTCGTGGGACTGGAGCAGCATGTGTGCCGATGCAAACTGGAGGAAACCGGGATTCGAACAGGGCGACAAGGACCCGGTGACATGCGTGTCGTGGAACGACGCGGTCGCCTACTGCAACTGGCTGAGCCGGAAGGCCGGATTGCCTCCGGCGTATGACGTGAAGACCGGCGACCTGCTGGATGCGGACGGCAACGTCTGTTCCGACACCACGCCGGTGCGCGGATTCCGCCTGCCGACCGAAGCGGAGTGGGAGTACGCAGCGCGCGAGGGAGGGCGGAAGGTGCGCTTCGGGAACGGTCAGGACGTGGCGCGCTCGGCCGAAATCAACTTCAACGCCGCCGGTGACCATCCCCATGCGGAAAAGGGCGAGTTTAGAAAGCGAACCACGCCCGTGGGGAGCTTCGCGCCCAACCGCCTGGGCCTGCATGACATGGCGGGCAACGTCTGGGAATGGTGCAGCGATTATGCCCGCCGCTACACCGACCAGTCGCAGGTGAACCCCTACGGCCTGACCGGTTTTCAGGATCGGCGGGCGGCACGGGGCGGGCGCTGGGGCGGAGGCGCCGGCGGGCTGCGCATCTCGGCCCGCATGGGATGGATCGCCGACGACCGGTGCAACAACATCGGCTTCCGCGTGGCCCGGACGCCGTCATAATCCCCCGCCGCCGGCACGAGGAGAAAACGCTGTCCCGAACCGTTTCCGGCGTCGCCTCCGGTAAGGTGACGAGCATCAGCCCCCGCGTGCTCCCGCCTTGGCGGTTGATCCGACGGCCCCGGCGCGTCACACTGGAAGGGCGCCTGGCGCCCGGAACCTGCCGATGAGTCGCGTGACATGGGAACGGGGATCACGGAGATTCGGCGCATGCACAACCCTGATCTTGCGAAGTATCACGAGACAAGCCGGGCGCTGGATTTCATCACGCCCATGCAATCGTTGCTGGATGAGTTTCGGCAAGGGAACATCGCGGACCGGCGCCGCACGCGGGAAGATGCGACGCTCAAGTCACACCTCGGCTCGCTCATCGCAGCGTGGGATCATGTCTTCCCTGCTTTTCCACGTTGTCCATGGAGACGCCGCACATTCCTCTGGGAATACAACCGCGGCAAAAGAGACAAGTACCTGAGCAGCCTCATCATCAGGTATATGAAGGAGTTCGATTCGGGCCGCCGGCTCATTGTCAACCCGGCGACCGTGTTCGGTCGACATGCCCGATCCCTCGCGCGGAATCTGCCCGGGCATGACGTCATGAGCACTGATATCTTCCCGGTGTGGAATCACCTCTATCGAGTCGCGTGTTTCTGGAAATGTCTCGGACTTAAGAACTTCCAGTTTGTCCGCGAGAACATCTTCAAGCCGCATCTCCAGCGAAATCCCGCGGTGGTGACTTTCTGGGGCGCGTGTGGTTCCGTGACGGACGCTTGTATGGACTATGCCATCGCAACGGCGTCCCCGTTTCTCATCTGCCGATCGTGCTGCCATGACAACATCGGAGGCAACACGGAGGTCGTGAAGCGACGGACCCCGATCAACGCGTTCTTCCGATGGAAGAACCGTTCGCTTGCGAAGATGAAGCGGAAAGAGAAATGGAAGGATTTCTACTTCTCGAAGCGCTATCTCGCGGACGCCTACCCGCGAAGCACTGCGGCCCGCGAACTCATGGACTCCGACACGATCATGGCCGTTGCCCGAAACACCGCGGACAGCGACATATGCCGAAGCCTGATCGATCTCGATCGGTGTCTCTACCTTCAGGAGCACGGCTACGACGTTCTGTATCGTGAGGAGCTGTTCTTTGCGCACATACGCGTGTCCCCGGCGAGGACACCGTGCGCTTGATTGTGCCAAGGCATTCGGTTGCCCGCGGTGCGCGGGGCCTGCATCGAGTCTGAACGCGAGCGACGGTCGCTCCGCCGCCCCTTTACGCCTTCAGCGCATCGGGGTTGAGGGCCTTGAGCTCATCGGTGATGAACAGGCCGTCCTTGCGGACCACTTCGCCGTCGAAGGCGATCGTGCCGCCGCCGTACTCGGGACGCTGGATGAGCACGAGATCCCAGTGGATCTCCGACTCGTTGCCGTTGTGGGCCTCCTCGTACGCACGGCCGGGCGTCAGGTGCAGGGAACCGGCGATCTTCTCATCGAAGAGAATGTCCTTCATCGCGTTCAGCACATACGGATTGAAGCCGATGGCGAACTCCCCGACGTAGCGCCCGCCCTCATCGGTGTCGAGGATGGGGTTGATCTTCTCGGCGTTCTGATCGGCGGTGGCGTTGATGACCTTGCCGTCCTTGAACTGAAGGCGGACGTTCTCGAAGCTGATGCCGTTGAAGATGGTGGGCGTGTTGAAGTGGATGACGCCGTTGATGGAGTCCCTGACGGGCGCGGTGAAGCACTCGCCATCGGGGATGTTCATCTGGCCGCAGCAGGGCACGATGGGAATGCCCTTGATGGAGAAGGTGATGTCGGTGTCGCCCGGGCCCTTGATGTGCACCTTGTCGGTCTTGCGCATGCGCTCGGCGAGCTTCTCGGCGGCCTGGGCCATCTTCGCGTAGTCGAGCGTGCAGACGTTGAAATAGAAGTCCTCGAAGGCATCAGAGTTCACCTGGGCGAGCTGGGCCATGCTCGGGGTGGGCCAGCGAAGGACGCACCACTTCGTGTGCTCGACCCGCTGATCGAAGTGGACCGGCTTCTGGTAGAGGCGGCCCCAGCGCTTCATCTGATCGTCGGCGATGCCGGACATCTCGCTGACGTTCGCCGCGCCGCGCAGGCCGATGTAGGCCTGCATCTGCTTCATGCGATGCAGGTCGTAATCCGCCCAGACCTTGAGATTCTCCTCATCCGCATCGTCCACGAGGGCGCGCATGACGCGGTTGCCGCGGAGGGCGACGTGCGGATGCCCGCCGGCTTTGCGCGCGGCCTTCACGAGGGCGACCGCCATTTCCTCGGGGGCGTCGAAGATCTCGATCAGCAGATGCTCGCCCGGCTGAATCGTCGTGGAGTAGTTGACGAGCAGATCGGCGAGGCGGGTCATTCGAGGATCAAGCATGGGTACCGTTCCTTCCCTTATGTGATGTCACGCAGAATGCACATCGGCGCGCTGAGGACGCCGATCGGCCGATCGCGTCGTCACGGCCCGGCGACGCGACGCGAGTGGGCATTCTACCCCGCTTTCGCCGCCGCTTCACTCCCCCGCCCGGGCCGGGCCGGCCGAATCGCCGGGAACCTCGAAGAGATCATCCAGCGTGCGGTGCAGCCGCTCGTCGGGGGGCGATCCCTGACGGTACCACAGCTTCACGCCCAGCGACTCCTCCTGCGGCGCCAGGCGGAACCAGCCGGAGACGGCCGAGTCGGGATATCGCTGTCCATGCCAGAAGCCGTCGGCGGCCCGACCGTGGGCGATCCGGCGCCCGCGCGGGGGAAAGGCGTCCCACCGCTCCACGTGCGAGCCGAGCAGGGCGTTGGCGAAGTCCTCATGCTCCTCGGCCTGCGAGGAGCAGATCAGGATCACATTCGCCGCCTTGGGCATGAACTGGCGATACGCCCGCACCAGCAGCTTGCGCAGGCGCGGCGCCTCATCGATGAAGCCGGAGGGCAGGCCGATGGCCAGCGAGACATGCGGCCCCTCCCACGGGGCGACGATGAGCACGCCCCCGATCTCCCGGCCGTCATCACCATGCACCAGCAGCTCATCGCCGACCCGCGCGTGCATGATGAAGTCGGCGGCGGAGCGCACGAGCCGCTGCATCTGCTCGTCGCTGGCCCCCTCCTGCCATCGCACGCCGACGACGTAGGGGCGGTTGATTCGTTCCAGGTACCGCAGGCGCGAGGAGATGGTCAGCCGCTTGTGGGCCGGGCGCTGCGTGTCCAGTCGCTTGACATGCAGGTAGAACGGCTCGGCGCCGGCGGTAACCTGGAAATCACAGGCCTTGCCGCCCGGCGTGGGCACTTCGAGCTTCAGCTCGCAATCGCGCCGGAGCAGGTGCCGGGCGACGATCGCCTCCGCCCAGGTATCCAGGAAGCTCTTGAGCGTTCGATGCCCATTCAGACGAGCGTGCAGTTTTCCGAGTTCCCCGTGGCCGACCCATTGATTGATGTCCGCGAGGACCGCCGGGTGGAGGCGCGGGGCGAATTTTTCCAGGCCGCCGATGTCCGTCATGCATTCCTCTCGTCGCGCGCCGCCGCCGAGGTCCCGTGCGGAGTCATTGGGGATGGAACCGATCGTGCGGCGGAATGCCCCGGCTCCGGTTCCCCTTGACCTGCGACTCCCAGTAGCGCCTCACCGCCTCCAGCGGCTTCAGCCCGTTGATCGTGATCTTCGCGCCCTGGGCGAGCAGTTGATCGACCTGGCGCCGCCCGATGACGGTGGTGAACTCGACCCGGTCGCCGTCATAGTTCCGGGCCAGGATCTCCGTGCGCTTCTCGAGGAAGGAGATGGTCCGGCTGTCCCGCACGGGCGTGATGAGCTGCACCTGTCGCGTGCCGCCGAGCATGTGATCCAAAGCCCGGCGAGTCAGCTCCGCCAGCCCGTCGCCGCGCAGGGCGCTGACCGGCAGGGCGTCCGGATGCCGGTTCAACCAGACCAGGGCATCGCTCTGATCGGCCAGCAGGTCGACCTTGTTGAGGATGATGATTCGCGGCTGGGCGGTGGCGCCGATCTCATCCAGCGTGTTCAGAACCGTCTGAAGCTGCATCTCGGCGTTGGGATCGGCCGCGTCGGCCACGAGGATGAGAAGCTGGGCGGAGACGGTCTCCTCCAGCGTGCAGCGGAACGACGCCACGAGGTGATGGGGCAGGTTGCGAATGAACCCCACGGTATCCGAGAGGAGGGCTGCGTTGCCGCCGCCCAGCTCCCACCGCTCGACGCGCGTGGAGAGCGTGGCGAAGAGCTTGCGGTGGGCGAAGGCGCCGCCGGCGGTGAGGTGATTGAACAGCGTGGACTTGCCCGCGTTGGTGTAGCCGACCAGGCCGACGGTGAAGTGGTCGAGATTGCGCTGGGCGACCTCGCGCGTCTTGCGGCCCTGGATCTCCCCCAGCTCGCGCTTCAGTTGCTTCAGGCGCCGCTTGGCCAGGCGGCGATCGATCTCGATCTGCTGCTCGCCCGGGCCACGGGTGCCGATCCCCACCGGCGCGCCGCCGACGATCTGGCCCAGGTGGTCCCACATCGCCCGCAGCCGCGGATAGGTATACTCCAACTGGGCGATCTCGACCTGGAGCTTGGCGGTGTGCGTGGCGGCCCGGTTGGCGAAGATGTCCAGGATCAGCTCGCTGCGATCGATGATCTTGCATTCGAGCACCTCTTCCAGCGAACGGATCTGGGTCGGGGAGAGATCGTTGTCGAAGATCACCAGCGTCGCGTCGGTCATCCGCACCAGCTCCGCCAGCTCCTGGACCTTGCCCTTGCCCAGATAAGTCTTGCCCGACGGCTTGGATCGCTTCTGCTGGAGCTGGCCGACGACGAGGGCCCCGGCCGTTTCCGCCAGTGCCGCCAGTTCGCCGAAGGGGTCGGACTCGTCGAGGTACTCGCCGGGAAGCTGCACGTGCACGAGCACGCTCCGCTCGGCGGCGACCTTGAGTTGTTCCCGAGCCATCTGGGACATGAACGTGCATCCCGCAGCGCTTCGGGGCATCTCCGACCGGCCCGCGCCGGGTCGTCGGCGATCGGCCGACCCGGGGCCGGCCGAGGCACCCGAGGCCCGCTCCAGCAGTAGGTGTAGCCTCCCCCGAGTGCTACGGCAAGAGCCAGGTGCCGTCTTCCGGCCCCGCCCGGCCGCCGAGGGCAACAAATCCGCCCGCCGGGGCGTTCTAAGGCCGCGGCTGTCGGCGCCTCCGGGCGAAGCGCTGCCCGGTGCGTGCGGCGGCTATGATGCCCGCGACCCATTGTGCATCCGGCTCCAAGGAGGATCCTCGTGCCTGCCAAGCGAATCATCGGCCCCGTCCTGCTCTTCGTGCTCTTCGGCACGCTCCTCGTCCAGCTTCCCCTGGCCATCGCCGACCGCACCTCGGTCTACGAGTGGTACAACACGATTCAGGATGTCCGGCATGTCCTGGTCGAGAACTACGTCGAGGCGCCCGATGAGGCGGCGATGCAGCGGGCGATGATCGAGGCCATGATCGAGACGCTGGACGACCCCTACACGCAGTACATCGCTCCCGTCGACACCGATGAATTCAACAAGCAGCTTCGCGGCACCTACGCCGGCATCGGCGCGGAGGTGAACTTCGTCGACGGCCACCTCGTCATCATCAGCCCCATGGACGACTCGCCGGCCCTGCGGGCGGGCGTCATGGCCGGCGATATCGTCCTGGAGATCGCCGGCGAATCGACCTTCGAGGAGAAGCCCGCCAATTACCGAAGGAAGCTCAACGAGTGCGTTGACAAGCTCACCGGCGAGCTGGGAACCGCCGTCGATCTTCTCGTGCGCCACCTGAACGGCTCGGAAGAGACCATCACCGTCGTGCGCGACCGGATCGTCACCCGCACCGTCCGGGGCCTGCGGCGGGTGGGGGAGGCGTGGAGTTACTGCGTGGATTCCGCCCTCGGGCTGGATTACATCCGCATCACGCAGTTCAACGAGGCGACCGTCGATGAACTGAAGGCGGCCCTCGACCGGCTCCAGGCCCGGGGGCTCAACGGGCTGATCCTTGATCTCCGCGACAACCCCGGCGGGGGACTGCCCACCGCCGTCGCCATGGCCGACCTCTTCCTCGAAAGCGGCGCGATCGTCAGCGTCAGGCCGCGCGTGGGTGAGGAGACGACCTACAGCGCCCGCCCCGAGGGCACCTTGCCCATGTTCCCGATGATCGTCCTCGTCAACGGCACCTCCGCCTCGGCCAGCGAGATCGTCGCCGGGGCCCTGCAGGAGAACGGCCGGGCCAGGGTGCTGGGCACGCGGACCTACGGCAAGGCTTCCGTCCAGGAAGTCCGCACCCTGCCCTACAACGAAGGAACGCTCAAGTTCACCACCGCACACTATTACCTGCCGAGCGGTCGCAACCTCAACCGCATGTCGGAAAGCAGCGTCGCCTGGGGCGTCGATCCCGATCCGGGCTTCGTCATCCCCATCAGCGATGATGACTACATCGAGATGTTCCGCGCCCGCCGGGAGTACGAGATCATCCGCGAAAACCACGAGCCGGCCAACGTCTGCACCGGCCCGGAGTGGATTCGCGAGCACCTGCTGGACGAGCAGCTTGCCATCGCCGCCGAGGCGTTGCAGACCCGCATGCGCGGCGAGGACTGGCCGAAGCTGAGCGAGGAGGATGCCGGCCAGGTCGCCTTCAACCAGGAGCTGTCACGCGCGATGGATCACCGCACCCGACTCTATGAACAGCTTCGCCGCACCGAGGAGCGGATCGACTCCCTTCAGCAACTGGCCAGCGAATCCGGCCGCGTCCCCCTCCTGCCTGCCGATGTGGATCTCATCGACGGCACCATCACCATCCACGACAAGCACGGCAATCTCATCGGCACCTATCACATCGACGGAGGCGATGTCTCCCTTGCCCTGGAAACGGTCGCCCTGACGCCGGTACAGGAAGAAGCGAAGAGCGATGAGTGATGAGTGATAAGTGATGAGTGATGGGCGGGTCCGTTTCGCGACGGGGTTTTCCCCCGTGTTGAGCGTTGGAGAGGCTGTTGGCCGTTGGCTGATGGCTGATCCTCATGGGTGATCTGCCGCTCATCCTCGGCCTGGAATCAAGCTGCGATGAGACCGCCGCCGCGGTCGTCGCCGGCGGCGCGCGCGTGCTGAGCAATGTCATCGCCACGCAGCACGAGCTGCACGAACGCTACGCCGGCGTCGTGCCGGAAATTGCCAGCCGGGCGCACATCGAGCGCATCATCCCCGTCATCGAGGAGGCGTTGCGCGAGGCGCAGATCGGCTTCGGCGATCTCGATGCCATCGCGGTCGGCCATCGCCCGGGCCTGATCGGCTCGCTGCTCGTGGGCGTGAGCAGCGCCAAGGCGCTGGCCTGGTCGCTGGCGCTGCCGCTCATCGGGATCGATCACATCCACGCGCACCTGCACGCGGGCCTGCTCGATGCCGAGCCGGTGGAATATCCCGCGCTGGGGCTCGTCGTCTCCGGCGGGCATACGAGCCTGTTCCTCGTCCACGGCCCGCTCGACGTGGAGAGGCTGGGCCGCACGATCGACGATGCCGTCGGCGAGGCGTACGACAAGGCCGCGAACATCCTCCGGCTCGGCTATCCCGGCGGGCCGGCGATCGACGCCCTCGCCCGGCAAGGCGATGAGCATGCTCACGATCTGCCCATCTCGATGCTCGACCGCGACAGTCTCGATTTCTCCTTCAGCGGGCTCAAGACCGCCCTGCTCTACGCCGTCTGCGGCACGCCCGTCGGGCGCGGAAGCGAAGCGCATCTCGAGAGCGACGCCTCGCACCTGAGCGAGAAGGAGAAGGCCGACTTCGCCGCGTCGTTCCAGCGCGCCGCGATCGGCGCTGTCATGAAGAAGCTTCGCCGGGCGATCGATCGCCGGCCGGATCTCCATGCTCTTCTCGTGGGCGGCGGCGTGGCCGCGAATACGCGCCTCCGCGCTGAATTGGCCTCACTGGCCGAGGAGCGCGATCTCGATCTGCGCCTCCCGCAGATGCAATACTGCCTGGACAACGCGGCCATGATCGCCGGCCTCGCCGCCCTGCGCTACGAGCGCGGCGACTTCGATGATCTCACCCTCTCCGCCGCCGCCCGAAGCGTATGAAGAAGGCATCAAGGCACCATGGCATCAAGGCATCAAGGGGAAGAAAGCATCATGGCCGGGTGCCACCACCTGCAGCGAAGCAGAAGGTGGTGCGATCCGCCACCGCCCCTGTGCGCATGTGCCAATGTGCTCATGTGCTGATGTGACCATGTACGTTTTGACATTTTGACGTTTGGACGTTTGGACGTTTTGACGTTTACCCCCGCGCCCCATCCCGCATCGCTGCCCGAGGAGAAGCTGCTGAAGCAGTGCGAGCTGCAGTTCGGCCGCACCGCCGGCCCGGGCGGCCAGCATCGCAACAAGGTCGAGACCGCCGTCAGCCTCACCCATACTCCTACGGGCATCGTCGGCCAGGCCACCGAGCGGCGCAAGCAGTATGAGAATCGCCGCATGGCCGTCCGCCGCCTGCGCATGAAGCTCGCGATCCAGGTGCGCACGGCCGTGCATCCGGATCGCCATCGCGCCAGCGTCCTGTGGGAGAGCCGGCGCCAGGGCAGGCAGATGTCGATCAATCCGAAGCACAAGGATTACCCGGCTCTGCTGGCTGAAGCGCTGGACGTGATCGCAGCGCGCAAGTTCGACGTGGCCGGTGCGGCGGGCGTGCTGAAGATCACCATGAGCCAGCTCGCCAAGCTCATCCGCCACGAGAAGCACGCGATGGCGCTGGTGAACGAAGGCCGCGCGAAGCGAGGACTGCCGGCGTTGAAGTGAAGAGAGCGATGAGTGATGAGCGATGAGTGATGAGCGATGAGTGATGAGCGATGAGTGATGAGCGATGAGTGATGAGCGATGAGTGATGAGCGATGAGTGATGAGCGATGAGTGATGAGCGATGAGTGATGAGCGATGAGTGATG
>Ga0272441_10004989_pt1 | contig 23477 bp, 28 predicted proteins | sample SSMProp6N_FD_193582 | JGI IMG/M metagenome (GOLD analysis project Ga0272441, IMG submission 193582) | Marine sediment archaeal communities from Little Sippewissett salt marsh, Falmouth, MA, United States - SSM-Prop-6N | ecosystem: Environmental > Aquatic > Marine > Wetlands > Sediment ...
TCGCCAGTTCATCCATCCGCGTTAGACCGCCGATCAGGCTGATCACCAACGCCCTTGGCTGCGATTCGTGGAAGACGAGCTCCAGCGCATGCTGGATGCCCTCGTTGTCCGCCTTCGCGCCGAGCTCGCAGAAGCAGGCAGGCTCGCCACCAGCATCCCGTATCAAGTCAAGGGTCAAGAGACCCGTCCCAGCACCATCCGAGATCATCGCGATGTCTCCACCGAGGTCGACATACATCAGTCCCATCTGCCGTGCGAGCTTCTCTCGGCCAGCGGCGGAAAGGACCCCGATCACCTCCTGCTCGCTCTCCAGCCGCTTGAAGAGCTCGGCATGGCAACCAGCAGCCTTGTCATCAAGGATCACCTTCGCATCAAGAGCAACAAGCGCATCATCTGTCACCGCTAGCGGGTTGACCTCAACAAGCGCTGCATCGCAGCTCTCAAACAGAGCAAGCATCCCTTCCACCACGTGTCGGAGCTCATCAGATCGGTCCTCCATCGACAATCCCTTCGCAAGCTTCGCGATGGCGTACTTGGGCAGACCGATGCAGGGATCAACGTATGCTCGGACGAGCGTCTCCGGGTTCTTCCTGGAAACGGACTCGATATCCACGCCACCAGCCGCGCCTCCCATCACCATCGGCAGCTTCGCCTGCTTGTCAATCAGGACTGCGAGGTAGAGCTCCCTCGCGAAATCGACAGTCGATTCCACGAGAGTTGCGGATACACGATAACCTGCGGCCTGCAGCCCAATCAGCTCGGAGACCGCGGCAGTTGCTTCGCGAAGCGAGTTGGCCTTCTTGATTAATCCTGCCTTCCCACGCCCCCCAATCGGCACTTGGGCCTTTAGAACAACAGGGTAGTGCAGTCCCTCAAGGTCCTCCGGCTTCGTCACCAAAGCGCCTGTCGGGACAGCGATTCCGTTGGTCGACAGGAGTCTCTTGCCCTGGAACTCGAGGAGGCGCATGGACTCAGACCTCCACCGAAAGGGCTCTCTCAACTGCGAGACGCTTGCCCCGCTCCGCTGCCTTGAGATTTGCCGCCAAGAATCGCGACGGAACCGCTCTCTCTATCGCCTTGGCGAGTTCCTCCTCCGAAATCAATGAAGTTGCCTCTGCAAGGAATCCCAGCATGAGCATGTTCGCAGTGATCTGCTGACCGATCTCGTCTGCAGCGATCTGAGTGACCGGTACCTCGATCACCTGGATATCATCTCGCTGAGGACGCTCGACGAACATCGGATCGATAACCAGCACACCACCTGCACGCAGGCGCAACAGGTACTTCGCCAGAGCTGTCTGCGACATCGCGATCAGAACATCCACCTCGGCGACGGTGGGCGAGCTGATTGGTTCCCTGGACAAGATCAGCTCCGCCTGGCATTCCCCGCCCCGAGCCTCTGATCCATACGATTGCGTCTGAACCGCGTACATGCCCGCTCCAACGGCGCCCGTGCCAAGCACGGCCGCTGACAACACCAAGCCCTGCCCTCCGAAACCACAGAACTGCAAGGCAATGCGATCACGCTTCACGCCCTGCCTCCTTCGTGGCCCCGAGATGCACCCACAACCGAGCTGCCCGTGAACACAGGCCGATGCTCCTGGACGAAATCACCCAGTACGAATCGCCCGTTGATGTCTTTGAGATCGACCTTGCTGACGTCGCGTGCAGTCACGGAGTGCTCATCGATCCACTGGAGACCTTGCCAGGGATCTCCAGAGCGTAGAGCCCGTCGCCCGAAGTTGGTCGGGCACTGCGCCACAAACTCGACAAGGCTGAATCCTTCGTGTTCCAAGGCTCTCGCAATGGCGTCAGTGCCCTCCCGCCCCCGTGCGGTGCTCCAGCGGCTCACCAGCGTAGCGCCCGAGGTCATGGCAAGTTGGCAAATGTCAAAGGGAGCCTCCACCGTCCCAAAGGGAGTTGACATCGTTCGAAGATCCCTGGGTGTAGTGGGTGCGGCCTGTCCGCCGGTCATGCCGAAAGTCAGATTGTTCACTACGATCATCACGACATCGAGATTCCTTCTGGATGCATGGATCAGGTGATTGCCGCCGATGGCGGCAGCGTCACCGTCCCCCGCGAAGATGACCGTCTTGAGATCCGGATTGTGTAGTTTCGCCCCCATGGCCCAAGGAAGCGTGCGTCCGTGCACACCGTGCAGGGCATCGCAGTTGAGGTAGACGGGGATTCTTGCCGTGCATCCTACTCCACCGATCGCAACCAGCTCGCCGAAATCCAGCTTCACCCTGTCCGCAGCCTGTAGGAAGTAGTTCATGACCTGGGCCGCTCCACACCCCGGGCAGAAGAAGTGGGGAAGACTGCCCGGTCGCAGGTACTTGGCTAAGGGATTCACAGCCATCACACTACTGCCTCCCGGATTGCCTCAAGGATCTCCGTTGCTGTGTGGATCGCGCCTCGGTTCTTCGTGACCCTGGAGACTGGCGAGAGCCCTGAGCACACGCGCTCGACCTCACCAGCGTACTTGCCAATGTTCATCTCAACAACGAGCATTGCGCTCGATCGCTTCGCTGCAGCCACAAGCTGCTCCTCCGGAACTGGCCAGATCGTCAGAAGACGAAGAAGCCCCGCCTTGATGCCCTCCTCACGCGCCGCGAGCACCGCATCGAGGGCGGGACGACCCTCGCTTCCATACGTCACGAGGACGATCTCCGCATCATCAAGGTGGTGCTCCTCGGCTTCTGTAATGGAACCTCGATGCCGTGTGATTTTGCCCGTGATTCTAGCATAGAGCTTCTCGTAGACATCAGGATCCCATGCGATGCCTCCCTGATCATCGTGCGGATTCAGCGAATGAAGAACGCGATAGCCTGCGCCAAGAACTGGAAAGGGTGGCGTCGTGTTCGGCTGGGCTTCGAACGGAACGAATCGCTCCGGCGGCACCTGCGGCGTACGCCGATCGACAATGTGGATAGCCTCCTGATGCGGGATCACGAGGTTCTCCCGCATCAGCGCGATCGTCGTCTCCGACATGACGATCACTGGAGTGCGGTACTCCTCAGCGAGATTGAAGGCCTTGACGGTGAAGTCGAACAGCTCCTGCACCGATGATGGAGCCAGCACGATAAGCTCGTGATCACCGCTTGCGCCCCATCGCATCTGCATGACGTCCGCTTGCGTCGCGAAGTTCTCCCCTCGGCAGCGCTGGACATCTACGATGACGCAGGGGATCTCGGACGCGACGGCATAGCCGATGCCCTCCTGCATGTAGTTGAAGCCAGCACTGGCCGTAGCGGTCATGGCTTTCGCGCCTGCAAGCGACGCGCCCGTCACAGCGTAGATTGAGCATAGCTCGTCCTCGCCTTGCAGGAAGACCCCGCCGACCTCAGGCAATCGTCTCGCCATGTGCTCCGAGATCTCGTTGGCTGGGGTTATCGGATAACCAGCAAAGAAGTCGCACCCAGCAGCAAGCGCTCCTTCAACCACTGCGTAGTTGCCAAGCATAAAGTGTGTCCCAGGAAGAATACGTCTTCTCTCCGTATCCTTAGTCAGCTTGCTCCCCTTCCCGCTTGTTAGTACCCGCCGAGCATCCGGAATCAACGCCCCTGCTACTTCTCCACGAACCGCTCCGGATACACCGTCAGGACATCACATCCCGATTCCGTAACCAGTACCGTCTCACTCAACCCAAACCCATACAAGCCCAGCTCACGGATTGCAGGTGGCATATGGAAGACCATTCCAGGCACGAGGACAGTAGGATCATCACGTTGCAAGCCAAGGAAGTGTCCCTCCCCCCAATCCGGAGCATATGCAAGACCGATCGAGTAGCCCGTACGTTTCCGGAATTGCTCGTACAATCCAGCCGCTTCCACAACCATCCGACAAGCGGCGTCCACTTCGCCAGAAGTCACTCCCGGCCGAATCGCCTCAATCGCGGCTTCTAGCGAGGCATTTGCCACCTCTGCCCACTCTCGGATCTCGCCTGGCACCGCTCCCACAAGAACCGTCCGCATCAGAGCCCCGTGGTACCGTCTGTCACAGCCGGCAATCTCAATCAGAACAGGATCGCCTCCCCTGATTCGCTGACCGCTCCAGGAAGCGTGGACAATCCCGGTTCTCCGCCCCGCGTTCACGTAGGGCTCCATAGCGAGGAACTCACACCCATTGCCAGTTAGGGATGTGAATATCGCTGCGGCAACATCGTTCTCCGTCTTGCCAACATCTACAGTCTCAACCGCTGCTCGCATTCCTTCGCTAGCCATTCGACAGGCCGACCGTATCCTGGCAATCTCCTCCACGCTCTTGACCTTGCGCTCCTCAAGCACAAATGCACTCCCATCCTTTAACGTATCCGGAGCACATCCTAGCATTCTACCTAGCTCTCTCAGTCTATGAACAGTCAAGAAGCTAGAGCTCAGTTCGACCGCGACTTTCTCTGGAGCAGCCAGCGGCTTCACCTGATCCGCGACCCTGGCTATTGGATCGACAGTATCGTCGTAGAGGCTTAGGTTCTCTACCCGCGTCGAAGCCTTCGCATTGCCTAGCTCGGCATGCCTGAGGACAAGGCGTACATCACCTTCTGCAGGTACAACGGCGCAGGTGTACATGTAGTAACCACCTGAGTAGAACCCGGTCAGATACGTTATATTCTCTGGCGTATCGACCAGTAGAACCTCAACGCCAGCTTCCCTCATTCTTGATCGCACACGAGCCAAGCGACCAGCGTACTCTGCACTGGAGAAGTCTGAACTGCGTTCTGACCGTGAATTCATCACGCCTCCCGTTCAGGCGACTGCAAGTCGGGGATCGACAATCGCCTAGCTGTTGCCATGCCTCCAACCAGCGAATCAGGTGATTCCACCAGAGGTGAGCGCCAAAAGTGCCATCCGAACAGCGACTCCATATCGTACCTCATCAAAATATTTGGCGTAAGGCATATCATCTACTGCTGCATCTATTTGTAGTCCGAGCTCATCGCTCCGCGGTAGGTCATGCATGATGATGAGTTCGGGCTTCGCCTGCTTCAGCACAGCCGGATCCACACGCGGACACCTAGGCAGAAGATCCTTGTACCGGGAACCCGCACCCTCCTTGTTTAGGCGCGTGACATACATAACATCCATCTCGGGTACCGCCTCTTTCAGACTGTTGCCTTCCTCATATTCTACGTGGTTGGCGGACAATCTACTCTTGACAGCTTCGCCGAAACGGAGCTCCTCTGGCGCAACAAAAAGCAGTCTTACTCTGTAGTTGCTCAAGCAGTAGACGAGAGAATGCATGCCGCGTGTGGCTCCCAGATCACCAACCATGCCGATGGTCAATCCATCGATGGTTCCCTTCTCATGCCAGATCGTGAAAGCATCTAGCAAGCCTTGAGATGGGTGCTGATTAGTCCCATCGCCACCGTTGAGCACAGGGACATCTGCCATCTCTGCCGCTCGGCGCGCCGCCCCCTCCTCCGGATGTCGAAGGACAATCGCGTCGCAGTACGCCTCAACGGTTCGGATCGTGTCCTCAAGGCTCTCCGCGCGCGGTCCGGATGCACGGGATGAAGCAGCACTCGCAAACCCGACTACGCCTCCGCCAAGTCGCAGCATGGCCGACTCGAAGCTCAATCGAGTCCGAGTGCTGGTCTGATAAAACAGTGAGGCCAACACCTTCCCCGCAAGCAGCTTGATGCTGGTCCGCCGATTGACCACGCCTAGCATCCATCGCGATTCAGTGAGGATGTGGTCAATCTCCTCCCTGCTCAACTCCTCAGTGGAGAGGATATCCTGCCCACGAAACGCCACCATGCTACCTCCTAGTCGCGCTTTCCCGCTTGCTTCCCCGCTCCGGCGCCTGCGTTCCAGCCTGCTGCATTCCAATCCCCAGATATCGACACGCAAGCCACATCATTGCTGTGTTGCCGGACAGGATAGGTTTGCCGAGATCTCGTTCGAGAGCTTCCCTAACGGGAAGCACCTGGAAAGATGTACAAGCAATTAGAAGGGCCTGAGAGGATGTAGACGCGAGCTGTTTTGCCTCCGCGTAGATTGTGGAAGGCGGTACCATGCATTTCGGCAATCCTCCTACAATGCCAAGATCCCTACGGTTCGTGATCTGAAGTCCAGGAACGTTGCCACAGAGGAACTCCTCTACGCGGGGACTGAACTCAGTAGTAAAAGGTGTCAGGAGATCGATCCGCGTGATCCTCAGCCACTTGAGTTGCTCCACCAATGCAGTTGAAGCCGTGATGGTCTTGATGCCAGTCTTGGCTTCAATGGCGTGGATGATCTCGCGATCGCTCTCGATGCCATTGAGAACACTCCCAGCCGTACAGCAGAAGATGATGATATCGGGGCGGGCATCTGAGAGAAGCATGGCTGCAGCAGGAGCCGCCTCCGCCATCCCCTTGTAGGCACGGAGCTTCTCCTCGTACTCGCTGGTTTCCGGTAGGGGCACTCGGGCTGCGTAGACGGCAACGCCGTCTGGCTTGAGTGCATGAAAATCCATCTCAACCGTTAGATCGGATGTAGCGACCACGAGGCCAATACTACCCCTCCAGCCATAACCCATTGCTGCGAGTCCCTCCTGCCCTGCAGTTGCGCGCATTTCTACTTCACACATCTCAGACTACCGAGCAGACAACCCTTCCCGGTGTAGTGCTCTACAATCCCCAACCTACGCATGGCCAACCAGAGACTCGCGGTGTTGCTTGTGATCACGGGCCTTCCTAGATCGCGCTCCAGAGTATCTATGATCTGGACGCTTTGCAGCCCTGTGCAGCTGATGACTAACGCGTCTGAAGAGCATGATGCGACTTCCTTGGCATCTGCGTAGACACGCGATGGGGGAACCTTGCACTTGGCCAGACCACCCACGATCCCCATGTGGTGTTGATGCGCTATCACAAGACCGTCAACTCCCTGAGAGAGGAAGTCCGCCGCCATACGGCCTATTTCCACGTTGTAGGGCGTCAAGAGATCGATTTTTCTGCATCCAAGGGAGCGAATGGACTCAACCAGCGCAGTGCTCGTCGTAATCGCCTCGACACCAGCCACCTCTCTGATCTCCGCTACGATCTGATCGTCCGTGCCTTGTCCCCTCAGAAAACTGCCGGTCGTGCAAGAAAACACGATGAGGTCCGGTTTGACATCCGTCAGTTGCTGTGCTGCATCGGGAATGTGCTCATCCATTCTCCTCAGTACAACGAGCTTCTCCTGCGCATCTGTGGTCTCTTGGAGCGGTACGCGGCTTACGTACACGGCGACGCCCTCAGGCTTAAGGGTATGGAAGTCCATTTCAGATGTGCGATCCGAAGAAGGTACGATTAGCCCAAGTGAGCCCCTCCATCCATACATACGGCCCCCTCTCCCGCGGTGGACACTCAGCACAGTTCCAGCAGCGCACCATATTATACATCGTGCAGGATATAAATCCTGCAGCGATCGGTTACACTACTCACTAGCTAACCAGGGGGAGAGCGATCTCTTGCGCTGAGTAGTATTCGCCGCCTCTAGGGCCGCCGCTGCGCGAAGGCTGAGAGCATGCTGTAGGAGAGCGCAACAGCACCTTCATCGCGCAGCCAACTGCCTTCAGCGGTGATACTGCCGGCTGGGCCGGCGAGAGCGCATCCGAAGATACCTGTCGGATCCGTGCCTTGCGCATGCCTAGCGACTCAAGATCGCTGCTTGCTCTCAGCTTCCTGACGTGAGGCTTCGCATGAGGCTAGATGATCTGGAGAAGCAGATGCTGGCGGGTGACTACGGCGAAGGAGTAAGGCTCGCCATCCGGATGCTCGTCCACCTTGGGAACGCATTTGACGCTAGGAGACTTCTCCCGATCTCAAGCGTCCACGCAGGCTGTGTCTACCCAGAGTTTCGCGCCTCCGTCGACCTAATGATGCGATTCGCTGAACTGGGTGCAACGTTCCGCACACTGACAACAGTGAATCCTGCACTCCTTCCGAGCAACGTGGGGCAGCACCCCGATCTTCCTGATCCTGAGAATCTCATAATCGGTTCCCTGCGCCAGACGGAGGCGATGCGCAGTATGGGCGTTGTGCCTACGTGGAGCTGCACGCCCTACTTCCACGGCAATCTGCCACGGCTAGGACAGCCAATCTGCTGGGCGGAATCCTCGGCTGTCATCTTTGCCAACTCGGTGCTCGGAGCACGAACCAACCGGACCGCCGACGGGATGGACTTGGCTTCGGCAATCGTGGGGCGAACTCCAGAGTTCGGGTTACTACTCCCGGAGTCCCGAATCGGTACCGCTCTCATCAGACTCGAGTTCCTCCCCAAGACCCAATTCGACTACTCCACCCTTGGCTACATCGTTGGGAAGCTGTCACCTGGGAGTATCCCAGTGATTGAGGGCATCCCAAAGGGAACGACTGCCAACAACCTGAAGGCGTTCGGCGCGGCCATGGCGACCAGTGGCGGCATCGCCATGTTCCACATTGTCGGGATGACTCCAGAAGCCCCTTCCAGACGGGCTGCCCTAGGAGGATCAGCGCGCGAAGCGGAAGCAGCGATAACCAAGAAGGCAGTGCAAGCCGCGGTTGATGATCTCAACCAAGACAGCGAACTCCCAGTTGACGCAGTTGTCGTAGGCTGTCCGCATGCTGCGATTTCGGAGGTTCGGGACATTCTCCGGCTTCTCCGCGGTCGACGCATTCGGAACGACGTCTCATTCTGCGTGTTCGCCTCTCCAATGACATTGCACAGTGCGTCTACGCTCGGCTATGTCCAGCTACTCAATCAGGCTGGTGTCCGTTTGTTCAGTGGGGACTGTCTCCTCTGCCACGTTCCACGAACCTGGGGATGGTCTTGCGTTGCGACAAACTCGGCGAAGTACGCCTGCACCCTGCCGGCTTCGCCCACCCATCTTCGCGTCCGCTACGCTCCGCTGAGCGACTGTGTGGCGCTGGGGGCGAAGTAGTTTGGCAGAGATAAGGAGTAGCCGGTCGTTCGTTCTTTGCGGACGGTGCGTCCACAGTGGAGTCGCAAGGGGGAGAGCGCTTGTTTCTTCCGAAGCATTCTCTTTCTCACATGGAATCGACCCCGCGACGGGACGAGTAACAGATCCGCTGCACGATTGGCGCGGGGAAACCGTTCGGGGAAAGGTGCTCGTCTTCCCCTTTGGCAAGGGCTCCACAACAGGTGGTCTTTGGATCCTTGAGATGGCCCGACTAGGGAATACCCCAGCTGGTATCGTCAATCTGCGGGCCGACCCAGTCGTCGTATCAGGGTTCGTCATGGCAGCCGTAATCTACGGCGTTCGGGTCCCCATCATTGACGGGTTCAACCTCAATCCTTGCACGCTTATTGAGACCGGCGAAGACATTCTCATCGATGCCATATGTGACACCTTCTCGTACGATGAGGGGGGAGGCATGAGAATTCCCTCCATATGATAACACAGACGCCGCCCGCCTTGCATTACTGCCACGCATTTCCCCTGCCTCTTGCGGTTCCCCGACGGGCACCATCGGCCCGCGCCCGAAGGCATCGCGATTACACTTGGGGCAAAGAGATACAGGAGCCTCGTGCGATCCGGGATCTCGCTGCCTCCCACTAAGCAGATAGCGGAGTCTTCCACTCATCCCCGGTAGGCGACTCCTCGCCTCCGATGCGGCAAAGAAGCCTGGAGCCCAGGCCCCCCGCCGCCAATACCCATTGCCGTTTCCTGCTGGTTGCCGACATGGTCCGAGCTTCGTGGTAGCGCGAGTTGGGGAGCACTCGTAAGCCTAGAGCCTTTGCTTCACAGCCGTCGTAAACTCTGACAGCGACGCACACCCGCCCAGATCCGCCGTTAGATGTTCGCCGTTGGAGAAGACCTCACGAAGGGCGCAATCAATGCGAGAAGCCTCCTGAGAGAAGCCAAGCTCCTCCAAGAGGTACCTGCCGGCAACGATCGATGCGGTGGGGTTCGCCGCATCCTTCCCCGCCAGATCATCTCCAACCCCGTGGCCAGTCTCGAAAAGCGCTACCCCTTCGTCACCGCAGTTAATGGTCGTCGCTAACGAGCCACCACCCACAAGTCCAGCGCACAAGCCCGAGAAGAGGTCACCCCACATGTGATGTCCGGCAATCAGGCTAAACCGCTGAGGTCTGGTAACCAGTTGCGCCGCAAGATTATCTGCCAAGAAACCTCGGAACTCGACATCTGGGTAGTCCTGGCCAACCTCCTCCGCAAGACGCAGCCAGGATCCCTCATAGCATTTCATCTGATCGGCGAAATGTGGGATCGCAAGCGCCTTGCCCCGATCCAGCGCATACTGGAAGGCAAAGTGAAGCATACGCTTGGTCGCGTCGCGGGTCATCACCCCGATGTGCTCGACAACTTCCCTATTCGCTCCGAGATACCGATCGATCCCAGCGTCGGGCCCTTCCATGTTGTGCATTAGGACGGTTATGTCGACATCACTGAACGGAGTCGGAATACCTGGATACGATACGTTTGGCCGCACAGATGCGAAGAGATTAAGTTCGCGGCGCAGGAAGTGATTGGGGCTCCCATAACCTCCTCCGATCGGATTCCGAAGAGGACCTTTCAGGCAGACCTTGACCCGGCGGATCTCCTCCAACAGCTTGTCGGGGATTGCCGTTCCGTACTCCTGATACGCCTTCTCCCCAGCCGGAACCTCAACGAAAGCAACTGATGCACCTGTCGCAGCGATAACCTCGATCGCTGCTTCAGTGACTTCCGGCCCGATTCCATCACCCCGAATCCATGCGACTTCCATTGCCATCGGATACCCTCCAGACGCAGCTTGGGTGTTCGCAGTCCTAACATGCAACTGCTTGATGCACCGTCGCGCCGCAACACAGAATTCCCAACGCGGCATCAGCCCCCATCCATCTGTCTAGCTCCGCGGAGAGCCGAGATGCACCGATCACCGGCACGTGGCAAGCCGAACCATCTGCGGATCCATCGCGCCCACGGGCCAGGCTTGCACTCCAGACTTGCCTCTCCCCCCCCGCATCGCTATACAATATAGCCAATTTCAGAGTTGCCTGTCAAGCACTCCGCCGTCTCCGAGGGCTGCTTCGGTTAGAGTTGCTCGCGTTTCGCTGCGGCCCGAGGGCATTCTCATGATAGCTTCTTACGTTGACACCCAAGGAACGCTCGCTCCCTTAGTTCGAGCCATCTGCTTCTCGGGGATGTTCTTCCTGCCCGAGTGTCGTCCGGCAACAGCTGCTGTCTGTGGACGCCTCTATGGTGGGCTCCTCGCATGCAGATGGGCTGCAGCAATTCGTCGCTTGACGCCCTAGGTCCGCCGCGGAAGCCGTCCTGCATGTCCTCGTTTGCCAACCCGATGGCATCGCGTATATTCTGTGTCATCGTTGAGGTGAGGCATCATGGTGCGTCGGATTGGGTCCGAAACGCTCTCAGAGAAGGCGTACGTGGCAATACGGGACTCGATTGTCAGGAACGAATTGCTGCCCAATGAAGCGGTTTCAGTAGATGGGCTTGCGAACGAGCTAGGCATCAGCCCGACGCCAATACGCGAAGCGCTCTCAAGGCTCGTTGCCGATGGCCTTGTTAGGCACGAACCTCGAAAGGGAATGCGTGTTGCCGAGCTAAGCGAAAGCGATGTTCGACACACATACGAGGTTCGGCGACTTCTTGAGCCGTATGTGGCCAGGTCCACAGCACAGAAGGCACTCGGCGACGACTTGCTTAGAGCAGAACTCCGAGGTCTTGAGGCACTTGCCCAAGAGGTCCAGAGCGAGACAGCTCACGTCGAGCAGGTTAGTCAGGCCTCATTCCAGGCTTACACTCGAATCGACTTGAGACTCCACGAGCTTCTGGTCTCCTCCATAGAGAACCCAATACTCCGGATGCTTTTCGAGTCTCTAGGGAACCTCTCGCTACGCATCCGCTCGTTTGTTGAGGCCAGTTTCGCGAGATGCACTCGTGGTAGTGTTCGGGAGCTCAACGATGAGCATCTTGCCATCCTACGGGCTCTCGTTGATGGCGGCATTGAGGATTCCGAGCGACTTACTCGAACCCACTTGAACCGAGCAGAAGAGAGGACTCTTCGAGCCCTGCGGGAGGCTGAATCAACCGAGTCCGTTTCGTGATTGGAGTTCGCTGCTCCCCGCGCCGGATCGTCAAACGAGTAGTGGGGCAGACGCTAGGAGCACTGGCACAAGGTCCTTCCGTATCTATTGACAGCGATGGACTGTGCACCAGCAGTCCGGAGGTTCCGTACGCATAGCCGTGCAATCAGATGCCCTTGTTCACGAGCCTCATAGCCTCGTGGCTCATGCTGCCGCGTCGAACTCGATGTCTCCGTCGTGGTTCGCCAGTGCATGTGGCGGTACTCCTTGTCAATATCGGCTCGCGCTGCGACGCGCCCTCCAAACCGGATGCGCCTGCTGCGCCGAGAACTGCTGCAGGGCAAACAGGGATCGCCTGGTAACCCGCTGGAAGAGAGCGTTAGGATGCTCCAGATGAATGGCCTTCGCCCCCCTCCCTTCCCGCCAAAGACTGGGTTCGTCGCCGCAATATCAACCGACAAACGAGTGTAGGACGCAGGAAGGCTGGCAAGATACGCAGAGCGTACGGTTCTCCATCAGCTCAGAGCAAGTACCGATTCGAGCCGTCCCGGGATTGCCGGAGACCGAGTTCCTTGAGAGGGTGGGGGCACGGCAAGAGCAGCGAGGGGCGAGAACGAGCGGTGCGGATGGTGTTCGAGAGCAAGCACGAGCACAGTCGCAGTGGGCGACGATCCTTGCGACTGAGCAGGAAGATCGGCTGTACGCGGGAGGCACTGAGGACGTGGGCTCGGTGATTAGGGATCAACACCGGGCGGCGCAACGGCCTGACAAGCGATGAGCGAGTTCGCAGGAAGCAGTTGGCGCGAGAGGTTCGTGAGCTGCGGCGCGCGAACGAGATTCGCATCAAGGCGTCAGCGTTTCTCGCCCAGGCGGAGTCCGGCCATCGACCGAAGCGATGACGGCGGTCGTCGATGACCACCGTGAACTCTGCGGGGTCGAGCCGATCTGCGCGATGCTGCCGACCGCCCGTCGACCTGGCTTCGAGCAGCAGGCTCCTCATGCAGATCCCTTACGTCTACCGAGGTGCACGCAGCGGGATGCTGTGCTAGGCAGGGAGATCAACAGTGGCCGTCATGCGAACCGTGCAGTCTACGGTGCTCGCAAGGTCTGGAAGCAGATGGGCCGAGAGGACATCCCGGCAGCACGCTGTACTGTCGAGCGACTGATGAAGAAGCTGGGGCTTGCCGGGGCCGTTCGCGGCCCTAGTTTCACGACGAGGATCCCAGACGAGCAAGCAGCTCGGCCGGCTGACCTTGTGCAGCGAGCCTTCACCGCACCGCGGGCGAATCATCTGTATGTGGCGGGCCTCACGTATGTATCCACATGAATAGGCTTCGTCCACGCCGCCTTCGTCGTGGACGCTCTCTCGAGACGGATCGTTGGCTGGCGTGTGTCGCGCTCCCTGCGAAGTGACCCGGACCTCGACGCACCAGAGCAAGCACTATATGCCCGTGGCGGCACCGAGAACCTTGTCCATCACAGCAATCGAGGGGATGCCAGTACCTCTCCATCCGGTACACGGAGCGGCTGCTGGAGGTGGGCATGGAGCCCTCGGCAGGCAGCGTCGGCGATTCGTACGACAACGCACTGGCGGAGCGCATCCTTGGGCTGTAGAAGACGGAAGTGATCGAGCAGCTGGGGCCATGGAACAGCATGGTGGCTGTGGAGATCGAGACACTCGGCCGGGTAGACTGGTTCGACAACAGGCGTCTGCTGGAGGCGATCGGGTATCTCCCACCAGCCGAGTGCGAGGTGCTACACTACGAGAAGTAGGAGGGTCCGGCAATGGTCGCCGGACTCAAGTAGCAAACCCGCCACAGAAGCTGGGCCGGCTCGATTCCTGTCCGACTAAGCGCGAACCTGGGCTTCTCGCCACTCGAGGCAGAGGCGCCAGCCAGAGGCAACGAGCATCGAGTCCGCACCAGAGCAACTCCACAGCCAGCTCGGATGGATTGACACGTCCACAGCAGTAGTATATTCTGTAGAATACCTTAACCAGGGGGGAGCGGATGCCAACGCGAATGCAAACTGAAAGGAGCTTCCTTCGACACCTGGAGCCGCACTCGTGTTAGGCACTGGCGGCTCGGGAATCCCAGGCCCTCTAAGCTCCTCGGTACTGCCAGCGCTTGTCGATCGGATTGCTGCCGGCCCCCTAGTGACGAAGCTCTGCTCAATGAGGGATCTCGAGGGGCGAGGGTGAGCACAGCCACAGTCGGGATGATCAGACAGCACTCCCCGCAGGCTCTTGCGAGAGGCTTCTGACTTGGCAGGAGGATCCATCCATATCGATACGCGACGAGAGGCCATGGGCTTGTCACCGTATCCCGCCTGCAGAGATGGCGTTGACCGCCTCAATTGGGAGATGAGATGGAGCCGTCCAGATCTGCAGTGAATCGGCGTGGGATAGTGCCAAGGGAGTCGGCGATGGAAGAGGGGGACAGGTGGAACGCTTGATTGCTCACAAGGTCGCAGCGCTTTCGGAGTCGGCAACAGAGACGGTCGACAACCTTTACAAGGGGATGAAGCAGAGCGGGATCAAGGACATGATCTCGCTGGGGGCGGGTGAGCCATCTTTCGACACACCCTGCAATATCAAGCAGGCAGCCTGTGCTGCGTTGAGGGAAGGCAAGACGAAGTACGAACCGACCGCGGGTGACTACAGACTTCGCGAGGCTATCTGTACGAAACTGAGGGAAGAGAACGGCATCGACGCTGGAATCGAAGATGTGATCGTGACCGTAGGCGCGAAATTCGCCGTCTTCCTCGCCTTCCAAACGCTTCTCTCTCCAGGAGACAGGGTACTGCTCCTTGATCCAGCATGGGTGACATATGAGCCGGCTGCCCAATTGTCAGGAGCTACTGTGGTGCGAATCGCGTCCTGTGTTACGACTGGCTTTCAGCCGGAGCTGACTAAGATTCGAGGCGCGATGGAATCGTCCATCAAGCTCGTGGTACTCAACTCCCCGTGCAACCCAACAGGTGCTGTGTTCACGGTGGGCACGATCCGCAGCATCTGTGAGATGGCAGAGGAGTATGGTGCTCTCGTGCTGTCAGATGAGATCTACGAGCACTTGATCTACGAAGGGAAGCACTACAGTCCAGCTTCTGAATTCGACAATGTCATAACAGTGAACGGCTTTTCTAAGAGCCATGCTATGACTGGATGGCGGCTTGGGTACATCACCGCTGCTCCAGAGGTGGTTCAGGGGATGTTGAAGATCACGCAGCATTCGACAAGCTGCGTGACTTCGTTCGCCCAGGCAGGAGCTATCGAGGCCTTGGTCAGTGAGACCTCCAGGGAAGCCGCAAAGGCAATGCTAGACGAGTACTCAGACAGGCGGAGGCTGATGATCAAGCTGATCGAGGAGTCGGACTATCTTGATCTTGGGGCTGTGCCCACAGGTGCCTTCTACTGCTTCCCCTCGTATTCCTGTGCCAAGCCATCCGCCCTCCTGGCGCAGGAACTTCTGCAGGCTGTTCACGTTGCCACAGTTCCTGGGGCCGCATTCGGTGATTGTGGCGAAGGGCATCTGCGATTGTCTTACACAGCTGCGGAAGAGGAGATCGTAGACGCCATGAGGCGGATGGAGCACTACCTTAGTGGGGAAGGACTACGTATGGCAGACGAGTCCACATCCACCGGGTTCTCACGAACGCGAACCGCCGGCAAATGAGTGCTAGCCATTCCACGCGGGCAGCAGCCCGGAAGCACTTCGCTCATCATGCCCTCGCAATGGATGTGGAAGCTTCTGAGTCGCGCCTAGAGACTCGCGCGTTGCTCGCCAGCCGCGCCTTCCACGCCAACTCACAGACTTCGACTGATTGTCACACGCGGGACCTAGATGCAGCCTTGATACAGTCCCAGAGCGCAAGTTGGTTCCTCGTCGCGCAGTTGGCGTCTTCGCACGACGGGAATACTCAAGGATGTTTGGGGCGAAATACTACTCACCCACGCTGTTCTGGGGGCTACACAGATTGGGTCTGTGGAGCGCATCAACCTAGGCGCCGTCACGCCACTTCCTCGCTTGCTGGCGCTCTTGCCATCGTTGGCAATGAAGACCAGCGCCCACGTCAAGGCAGCCAGTCTCCCGTTGAGGTGCTGGCCGTCATGCCACTGAGGCTATTGGGAGCGGTTGAGCAGGTCGATCGTTTCTCCGTGGTTTGCGGGAAGAAGTGGCTAGAGCGTGAAGCACGACTCTCATTTGGGCTAGGGCGAAGGGGAGAAGCAACGACCTTCTGTAGAGAACAGTCAGAGGAGGTGATGGCAAGGGGAACACGCCCAGTTGGGTAACCTTTTGTGCGGTAGTCTTGCGCAGGCGAAGGAGGATGCAAATGCACTACGGAGTACGTTGTCGTCCAGGCGTCGTCTTGGGCATCTTGAGTTTGATCGTGACATCTCTCGGACTGATGTTGCTCGCGCAGGGGGTACCTGGAGGCGAGCTAACAGCCAGCATGCACTCAGCTCCAGTGACACTCGATCCACACAAGCAAGTTGGCGACGCAGGCTACATCCTAAGCAATCTGGTCTATGAGAATCTCGTGAAGCTTGACCTAGACAGCGAGCTGGCACCGGCCCTTGCAGTATCGTGGGAGAGTTCCGAGGATCTAATGACTTGGACGTTCAACCTCCGCGAGGGGGTGGTGTTCCATGATGGCTCTCCATTGACAGCCGCGGACGTTGTATTCTCAATCGAAAGAATCCTTGATCCGGACACGGCATCACCAGGCGAAGCCGAGTTCTCAATCGTGAGCAGTGTGGAGGCCGTGAGTAGCACCACCATCGAGTTCACGCTCAATGCTCCATATGCGGATTTCCCAGGTGTTTGCACAGTACGTCATGGCCGGATTATCCCGCAACACGCTGTTGATGAGATCGCAACAAGCCCCATTGGCACTGGGCCATTCATGCTCGACACCTACGTGCCATCCGAGCAGTACAGCTTCACGAAGAACCCCAACTACTGGAAGACCGGCCTCCCATACCTTGACGAGGTTACGATCAGGGTCATGCCTGAGATATCAACGAACATAACTGCGTTGATGACAGGCGAGATTGATCTGCTTTGGCGACTTCCTCAGGATCAGTTTGACATTATCGGCGAAGAGCCCGGGATCAATATCTCGTCGATTGCCACGCCAAGCTACGACGTGATCATCATGAACGCCGACAAGGAGCCCTTCTCGGATCCCCGCGTCGTTAACGCAGTGAAGTACTGCATTGATCAGGAGCTACTCCTTGAGGCGGGTCTACTTGGCTACGGAACCCTTACGGTATCGCCGATTCCCCCCGAAAGCCCGTTCTTCAACCCGTTCGCACAGTCAAGGGAACAGGACTACGAGCTGGCCAAGGCCCTGCTCGCAAAGGCCGGATACGAGGATGGGCTTGATATCACTCTCTACCTGGGAATCGGGAGAGCCTCACGGGAGCGCGTAGGCATTGCACTGCAGCAACTGCTTGCACCCGCGGGCATCAACGTTCAGATTGCTAGAGTCCCTTTGGATAAGTTCTTTGGCGAGATCGAATTCAATGCCGAGTTCTACGTCACTGGATTCTCGGCGAGGCCAACGGTTGACACCATGACCTATCCGATGTTCCATAGCACTGGATCTTGGAACCTAGCACACTGGGAGAACGCCGAAGTTGACGCGTTGCTGGAAGCAGCGCGCCAGACGCTAGACTCCGAGAAGCAGAAGTACTACTACTCGAGGCTACAGACGCTGATCGCTGAGGACGCCCCCTTGTCTATCCCGTATTTGCATCTACACTTCGATGCGTTCGGCGAATACGTCAAGGGTTACCGTTCGGACCCCTTCACACTCATCGAATTAGAGTATGTATATCTTGAACGATAGGCGCCTAGGGTAAATACAGCGCAGAACACCTTGAGCTGAGGGCGCCCTCTCTGCGCCCTCAGCTCCTTGGGCTCTTAGGAGGGTCAGTGGCCCCATTCATTCTGCGTCGCCTTGCGAGTGTTATCGTCATTCTGTTTGTGGTGGCAGTCGTCGTATTTAGCATAACTAACATCCTTCCGGGTAATGTCGCCTATATGATACTGGGCGATTACGCAACACCGCATGCAGTTGCGGCACTCGAACACAAGCTTGGCCTCAACGATCCTCTGCCAATCCAATTCTGGCGTTGGTTCTCTGGCTTCATGCGTGGTGACATGGGCAGGTCGCTGCTGAGTGAGCAACCCGTGCAGTCCCTCATCGCGCTGCGTCTGCCGCGTAGCCTCGTACTGGCAGTCATTGTGACGATCTCGACTGCACTGCTTGGAACAGCCTTCGGGGTTCTCACAGCCACTCACCAGGGAGGCCCTATCGATCACGGCCTGTCACTGCTCACTTTCATCGGCATAGCCCTTCCAGAATTCTTCTGGGGCATTGTGTTGATCGTGGTCTTCGCTGGACAGCTAAGGTTGCTTCCATCCTCAGGCTACACTTCATTTGCGCAAGGACCCTTGGCATGGGCTCAACACCTGGTTCTTCCCGCGCTGACCCTCAACATCACGATGCTAGCGCACGTAACCCGTCTCACGCGCGCCAACATGATCGACGTGCTGAAGAGGCAGTTCATCACCACCGCTCGCAGCAAGGGGCTGAGGGAGTACCGCGTCAACTGGGGGCATGCGCTCAAGAACGCTCTTCTTCCTACCACGACTGTCATTGCGATGAACATCGGGTGGCTAATGGGGGGGATTGTCGTTGTCGAGACGGTGTTTGCCTACCCAGGCCTTGGTCGCCTCATGCTGCAGGCCATAGTCCAGAGAGACTTGCCTGTGATACAGAGCACGATCCTGCTCTCCACGTTCATTTACTGCATCTCCAATCTGGCGGCTGACATTGCCTACTCGTATCTCGATCCACGCATCAGGTACCGCTGAGATGCAGAATCGGCGAAGAGCACCCGCACAGGCGAAGCATAGGATGCAGCGATCCAGCAGGGGCTGTGTCCTGGGGCCGCCCAGCATTTCGATGGAGCACCTTCCTGCAACGGCGCGTTCATCAGCCAAGGCGACAGCCTTGCGGCCGAAGCATTGTCGAGGAGGTGCGCAGTCAGATACCGGCGCAGCGCGATGGCGAAGAGGTAGATCCATCGCAAGATGCTTGTCGAAGGAGAAGGAAGCAGTCGCGCCAAGAAGCGGCATGACGCCGTCGGCCGAGGCTGTAGTCCCAGTAGCGGGACAGGCAATGGAGCAGATCTGGGAGGCAGGGAATGCGTAGATGGCCAATGGCCCTTTGGGCAGGCATGGCGTTGATCAGTATCGTGTTGCTCATCGGCCTTCTTGCTCCACTCCTTGTACGCTTCCCTTTTGATGAACTGCATCTAGGAGATCGCTTCACACCACCTTCAGGGGCGTACTGGTTTGGGACAGATGAGTTTGGCCGTGATGTGTTCAGTCGGGTCCTCACTGGAACATGGGCATCGCTGTTCTTTGGCGTTGGAGCCACGGCAATCGCTATCGCGCTAGGCATCCCCCTAGGCATTTTGGCAGGCCACCTTGGCGGATTCGCGGATGAAGCAGTGATGCGCCCACTGGACATTCTTATGTCGTTTCCACCCATCATCCTGGCGATGCTGATGCTGGCAATGACGGAACCGGGCATCGTCAAGACCGTCATCGTGGTTGGCGTAGTCTACACACCCACGATTGCGAGGATCACGCGGAGCTCAGCCATAACCATCAGCAAAGAGGCATACGTCGAAGCTGCAGGGGCACTCGGGGCCAGCACGATGCACAAGATGGTCCGCCACATCCTCCCAAACGTCATCCCGACGATAAGCGTAGAGGCTACAATCCAGATAGGATTCTGCATCCTACTAGCAGCGGCACTGAGCTTCGTTGGCCTCGGTGCACAGCCCCCATCATCGGATTGGGGTCTCATGATCAGCGATGCTCGGCCCTATGTGTTGAGGGCACCCTGGGTCGCGATATTCCCGGGCATCTTCATGGGAGTCACTGTCGTAGGCTTCAACCTGCTGGGCGACGGCTTGAGGGAGCTCCTTGACCCACGTGCCTCTCATGGACGACGATAGCGGGCCACAGCCCTTTGCCAGCAGCGCCTTCGGGACATCGGCTTCCAGGGATTGGGCGCACTTGAGGTACCCCATGAGAGCGATGCTGATCTTCGTGAAACGCTACGGTCAATGCCCCTGCTCCTGTGTTGGCCTTGTCAGGATTGGAGTTACCCCGGTTCCGCGGACAGTGCAGCGCTTGACATCTGTGACGTCCCACCGATCGTCACCTCGGCGTCTTCGTCGGACGGCGCAGACGATCCTTCAGGGCGAGCCAGCACCTCCTTCTCTTGTTGCGCAATCCGCGCAGCGTACCGCCTCTCGTGGCGGATTGGCGTGTCGTAGCCCAACGACGAGTGCAGCCGATTGACGTTGCGCCAACCCTCGATGTAGTCGAACACCGCCCGCCGAGCATCTGCCTGGGGGAGAAACGTGTGCTGGTCCAGAAGCTCACATGCCCTTCACCCCATCGTCTCGAACTCGATCTCCTGGACCTCGGAGGGCAGATCGACCCGTCGCACGACGAGAAGCTCGTCGCCCCTCGTTGCGATTTCCCGGACGCGGATGCCGAGTTCGCGCCTTCTCATAGACGGCGTTTCCGCCGATGACCACGCCCTCGCGATCGACGACGATCGAGCGGCCTGCCCCAAGTTCGCCAAGTGACGCAGCAACCGCGCTGATGTTCCGCTCCGGGTAACGACGGGCGTTCCGTGGGTCGAGGGTGTAGTTCTTGACAGAGGTCACCTCGTGGCCAGCCACGTTGCCCGGGCATGCGGCACGGGGCTTCTTGTTCCCCGGAGTGGTCATCAACTGCCTCCCCGCAGCACTTCGTTGGGCATGGTCTTACTGGGCATTGGAGGCCACCAAGAGGCTCTTGATTGTCGCAGCAGATGGCCAGGGAACGGTTCCAAGCCTGTCAACTACGGGGTACCAGTTCGGAACCCGTCCGCTCCCAGCCACCTCAGAGGACGGCTCTGGAACTCTGCTGTTCAGGAACTGTCTACTTCGAGTGTGCCAACTGCCACCGTACCTGGAACCAGATCGCGTCCGGGTTTCGGAGTGCCGGGGCGCAGTACCGAACGCCTCATGATGCCTGCCACGGATTGAGTACTGTGTCACCGCCTACGCACAGCTTTGCGACTCCGAGTGGCCGCCCACTTGGGATGCGTGGCTGGACATCACAGTGCACCCGGCATCGGCCCATCGGCGCGGCCTGTGGAGGGACGTCATCCGCTGGTCGGAGCGCACAACACGCGTTCTCGTCCCGCCTCGGGAACCGCAGCAGGGGCACTGCTGTGGTGCCCGCGTGCTTGCGACCGACGCGTCAGCACTCCGCGCCTACGCGTCTCATGGCTTCCGGCGAGTGAGGTCCGAGACCCTCATGCACGCCGCACTGGACGGGAACGCTCCCACGATGCCGGAGCTCCCGGAGGGCATAGAAGCTCGGACCCTTGATCTGGATAGGGATCTCGAATCGTACGCGCTCGCCTACGGCGAGGCGTTCCGCGATCACTGGGGCCACGTGGAGCTTCCAGGCGAGGAGCTCGTCCGCAGGAAGCGGAGCGAGTTTCGATCCTGGGGCGAGTTCTACCGGCCGGAGCTCTGGTTCGTCGCGGTGGAAGGCGGCGAGATCGTCGGTGGCGTCGGAAGCTTTACTAGCCACGGGGGAGACCCGAAGCGCAGCTACCTGTATAACGTGTTCGTACGGCGCTCCTGGAGGAACCGCGGTATCGCCACGGCGCTTCTTCGCAAGGCGTTCCTGACCCTCTACAGGGCTGGGTGGCGTTCCGTGGAGCTCCACGTTGATTCGGAGAATCTCACGTGGGCTCTCGACCTCTACCGTGGCGTCGGCATGCGCCCCCTTTGGCATCAGCATCTCTACGAGAAGCGGTTGCCGCCTGCGAACGCCAATCAGGCTCGGTGATGCGGGGTCAGACCCTGCAGCATGCGGGAGGGAATAGGGCTTCCCTCGCGCGATGTACGCATCGGAGCGGAAGAGCGGTGAGCCAACGATTCCTTGGAGACGCGTTCTTGCGTCACAGAGCAAGGGCCCCATCTCGGCGATCCTGCGGGGTGGACCGGAAGTGACCTCCTGAGGGAGCGAACGTGGATCCATGCCGCGCCACCTGGGGGGGGAGCCTCAGCCCTATGGGTCCGCCGGCTCCCGACCTAGTGCGCCTTGGCAGCGAGCAGCGCAAGCCCCCCGGCACCGGCGGTCGCGGCGCCCAACACCGTGCGCTCGGCATCGAACCGCTCTTCGAAGTCCAGGTACGCCCGGTAGGCGTCGGTGCGACCAATCACATCGGCCAGAAGATCCGGGGGCACAGAGCTCGCGAGCGCCCCCGGCGCACAGAGCTCCTGGACCACAAACCCTCGTTCGGCGACCATCCGTTCGATCTCCTCCACAGTGAACGCGTGCCAGCTCGGCATCATCGGTTGCAGCCGCTTCAGCTCCCCGGTCACGATCAGGTTGCCCGTTTCGAGGACGCCCACCGCAGTCCTCGGCTGTCCGAAGTGCCGTAGGTCAAACGCCATACCACCCTCGAGAATGACGCCAAGCCTGCTCATGACGCAAAGAACGAGGAAGCGGCGGCACACACGCCCCAGCTCCGAGAGGGCGACATCCTGCCGCGGATAGCAGAAAGAGAGAGGCGAATCGAGGCACAGGACCGTGTCGAAGGCGCCGTCCTCGAACCGAGAGAGATCGGTGATGTCGCCCTGACAGAAGCTGATGTTCGATCCCGCGTCCGCGTTCGCCGCCACAGCCTCCTCGATCATCCTCGTCGAGATGTCGAAGTGCGTCACCCGGTACCCGCGACGCGCCAGCGGCAGAGAGAATCTCCCGCTCCCGGCCCCGGCATCGAGGATCGAGCCCGTGCCTTCCGGAAGCGCGCGCTCCACGAGCCGCCACAGCAAGTCCGTGTGGATCTGTTTTCGGGGGTTCTCGCGTTCACGAGACGCTTCGCGATCCGCGCGTGCGTCCCAATATGCCCGAAGCTCCGACATCCCAGCTCCCGATTCGGTCCTTGAGGTGCAGCCCGTAGGAGTGGCCAGCGATCCAAGAGGTACCTCTGATTGGCCCGCGACGCGCAGCCACAAGCTGCATGACCACTTCCAGGTTCTACCAGAACGTGGGGAGACGCGCAACAACAACGGATCGATCAATCGGAGAAGCTCGATGTGCGCATCTTCGCTGCCTCCCCAGGGGCTGAATCACGTCGGCTTCGACATGATGCGTGGGCCGGATCGAACGGCGAGTGTCATTCCAAGAGCGATGCAACGGGTGCAGGGATCGTCCATACGCACGCACAGGTCGCCAGGGAGGAGATCGGAGGTCCTGCGGCGCCTGCCTACCCGTCAAGAGGGCGTGTCCCTGCATCACGGACTGCCTTGCGGCTGACGACGACCATTCGCGGGCTGTCGGTGCCGTACGCTGACGACTGCCA
>Ga0272441_10004990_pt1 | contig 23477 bp, 13 predicted proteins | sample SSMProp6N_FD_193582 | JGI IMG/M metagenome (GOLD analysis project Ga0272441, IMG submission 193582) | Marine sediment archaeal communities from Little Sippewissett salt marsh, Falmouth, MA, United States - SSM-Prop-6N | ecosystem: Environmental > Aquatic > Marine > Wetlands > Sediment ...
AAACAATTTTTCTTCTGTTCCGCCTCCGGTTTCAGCATACAATCCCACGGTTTCCCTTGACGACTTTGTGATGATATTTATAATGCCATTTACGGCATTGGATCCCCACAACGTGGCTCCCGGACCGCGGATAACTTCTATTCGCTCAATATCCTCTAAAAGCATATCCTGGACTTCCCATAAAACACCGGAAAAAACAGGTGAATATGCGCTCCTGCCGTCAACCAGGACAAGAAGTTTGTTCGCAAAGAAATTATTAAATCCCCTGGATGTAATGGCCCATTTGCTGGCATCAATCTTTGCCACTTCAAAACCCGGGACCAGCCTGAGCAGCTCAGGAACGGTCCGGAATCCTGATCGTTGAATATCTTCCTGGGTAAGCACATAGACAGCAGCCGGAACCTCCATCATCTTGTTTTCTTTTCTGGTCGCCAGCGTAATTTCTATGTTCATAAGCTCTTCCAGACTCATTTCTGTGAGTTCCTTATCCTGTGCTGATCCGAATAACAGGCTGGAAAAACAGAGCCAAAACAAAATGAAAATTTTATTTTTTACACACAAATTCTTACCCCTTAAATTCTTGTTTTTGGATGAACTGTTCTCATCAATATCATAAGACTATCTCTGATCGTTATTTTTTAAATTGGTTGCCAGATACAGCAGTTTTGAACTTAATTTTAGTTTTGCCTTCTCGGCTGCCCGCACATTGATTTCAAATCGAATTTTATTGTCAGCAACATAAAGACGAATCATCCCGCCTGCTTCAATAAAGCCATCCGCATCGGAAACAGTTAATACAGGCCGACCCGAAAATAATTTTAAAATTTGTTTGTAATTATTCTTTTCTGATTCACTCACAAACAGAATATGACATAACCCGGCTTGATACACAGACCGATATCTGCGAATCTGAATTTGTTTGCCGAGAACGGTTTTACTACCCATGACCTGCTCAATTAAATTTCCAAATGGATCCCTGCCCGCAATGCCGATAATAAAAGACTCATTCGATGAATCACTTTCATTCTGAGACCATGTTACAAATTTGGCAAAATTATACAAAAACGCCGCTTTGACCTCATACTCAGAGGCATTTTTTGTATACAGTCCCTGTGCATGTGCCGACAAACCGGCCAGTAAAATTCCGGCTGAAAGAATGATTTTGGTTGTCGTCTTTTTCAATATCATTCCTGACGGATCCACTTTGGATGAAACATTATTTCATAATTTAGATATAATTCGGTGCGATAACCGCAATGTATTGTATAAACGCAAATAGCATACCATTATCTCTCTTTATAAGCCTGCCTTTGAATATATAAGCAATATTCGACACGCCTGTATTTGTCAACATGCTTATATTTATAATTTTTAATCATTTAATCTAATCGATCATGATAAAATACAGGTTCTATTTAAAAATGACAAATTCGTAAAAATTCAACTTCCTGAGAATGAAACGGCTTTTATATCTCAATCAATTCCAATTTGAAATTGAATACGATTTTCCTATAAAGCCTCCTGTATGGCTTTTAAAAGTTCTGAAAGGGTATATGGCTTTTGCAGAAACCGCAGTCCCTTCTCTCTGATCAGGGGCCACTGCGATTTATGATCTGTATATCCACTGCTCAGCAATATATGTAAATCCTTTTTCAGGGATAATAAATCATCAGCCAGCTCAATGCCTGATCTGTCAGATAAAACAACATCACTGAATACAAGATCAAAATCTCCCTTTTTTTTCTTAAACAGGGTCAAAGCTTCTGAGGCACAGGAAGCTGCAAAAACCTGATAACCGCAGCGATCCATCGCCTTTTGTGTGGACTCCCGAACTTTCTCTTCGTCCTCAACCAGCAGAATACGCTGCCCGTTTCCTTTCAATTTTTTGATCGATTCTTTCTCTTCCTCCTTGACTTCTTCCTGTTCGCCTGAACCCGGAAAATACACATTAAAAACAGTTCCTTTGCCTGTCTCACTCTTTACATCAATCCACCCGCCATGCTGTTTCACAATACCATACACTACGGATAGTCCAAGCCCGGTTCCTTCACCCGGTCCTTTTGAAGTAAAAAACGGTTCAAATATTCGGGAGATCGTATCAGGCGGAATTCCCTCTCCGTTATCCTCCACGGTTAAACAAACAAAATCACCCGGTCTGGCATCCGGCTTAATTTTACAAAATGCCTTGTCAATAACCTCATTGGCTGTCCGGAACAGCAGTTTTCCGCCTTGCGGCATGGCATCCCGCGCATTCAAAGATAAATTCATAATAACCTGTTCAACATTGCCCGGATCAGCCTGTATGCTCCAGATATCATCATCAAATTCTGTTTGAATAGCGATATTCTCTCCAATGAGTCTCTGCAGCATTTTAATTAAATTTTCAATCGTCATGTTAATATTCAACAGCTGAAATTCCATGAGTTGTTTCCGGCTGAAGAGTAGAAGCTGTCTGATTAATCCGGCGGCCCGCATAGCGGCAAAACGAATTTCCTTGAGTTCCCTGTAAATCAAATTTGTTTCATCCACCTTCATCATAGCCACATCGGTGCTGACCTGAACAGCTGTCATTAAATTATTAAAATCATGAGCCACTCCGCCGGCCAGGGTTCCGATTGCCTCCATCTTCTGCGCCTGAAAAAGCTGTGCCCGTATTTTTTCTTTCTCATCTTCCCCCTGTCTTCGCTCTGTAATGTCACGCAAATTACACTGTATCAATTTTTTTGAATCTATTGAGTAAATATTGCATGTTAATTCCAGATCAATTTGAATGTCCGGATAGGGCTGAATATAGATATCTTCGCAGTGCAAATATTCATCTTTTTTCATCGCTTCAAAGGCATCCTGAAGGGTACCCTGCTCTTTCATAAGTCCAATTTCCCAGATCGGTTTTCCAAGCACCTCTTTTCTTTCTGCCAGCATTAAATTCAGCATAAAAGGATTAACATCGGTAATCTGACTGGATCCGGCATCCATCAACACAATACCTTCTTTGGCTGATTCAAACAGTCGGCGATACCGCATTTCGGAGGCCACCAGTGCATCTTCAGCCTTCTTTTTTTCCTGCATGGCTCTGGACTTGTCCAAAGCGCCCTTTATCGAGGGTACCAGACGACTGAGTCTGTCCTTGAGCACATAATCTGCGGCCCCTGCCTTCATACATTCTACAGCTGTCTCCTCATTGATCGCACCCGTAACAATAATAAAGGGTATACTGGGTGCGTGTTTTTTTGCCAAACGCAGTGCGCTCATGCCGTCAAATTGAGGGAGAGAATAGTCTGACAGTATAATATCAGGATTGAAAGACTTGATAGAATCCAAAAATAATTCTTTTGTATCAACCTTTTGAAATTTTACTCCCAAATTCAACTCTGTGCATTCATGCTTTATCAGTTCCGCATCTGTTGGATTGTCTTCAAGAATAAGTATCTTAATTTTTTTCTTCACTTGACGCTCCAATTGTTATATAATGTTCCTGCGTATCATAGATCAGGCCTGTTTGATAACAGGTAGTGAAAAATAAAATGTGGCGCCTTTATCAACTTCGGATTCAATCCAAACCTGACCACTATGCTTTTGAATTATTCTACGAGTTAAAGCCAGACCAATACCAGCACCTTCGAAATCTGTATTTGAATGCAGACGTTGAAACAAGCCAAAAACCTTATCGGAATAATTCATATCAAATCCTACGCCATTGTCCTTCACAGAAAAAAGATACGTCTCTCCTTTCTTCCTGCATTCAATTTCAATCCTTGCTTTATTTCTGGCCCTTGTAAATTTAAATGCATTTTCAACCACATTTAAAAATGCACATCGCATTAAATTCTCATCCGCAATTAATTCCGGCATTTTCTGAATTGTAACTTCTGTATTGCGATCCTTTTCCTGATCTTTTAATTTTTCCGTCACTTCTTTTGCAACCAGTTCCATATTCACCCGGTTTAAATTAAGGCACTGACGCCCGATTCGGGAAAAAATGAGTATACCCTCAATATAATCATTGATTTGTTTTACACTGTCTGAAATCACTTCAAGATATTCACGGCTGGTCGCATCCAATTTGTTATCATCTTTTTTTAAAAGTAACCGACTGAATCCGCTGACGGCCCGAAGTGGAGCACGAAGATCATGCGATATCGAATAACAAATAGAATCGTTTTCTTCTCTTACTGCACAGAGTTGATTTTCTTTTTCTATAATATCCTTTTTCAAAACACGCAACTTTTTTGCCTGCCTCTGACAAAATAAAAGCAATATACCTGTGACAGCACCGAGGATAATTATGATGATGTATTCCGGAATCATACCTGTTACTTCCTTTTCGTGATTATGCCATCATTGTTTTCATTGGCAGTGATTATATTAACAGGCAGGCTGAAATGAAAAGATGATCCTTGCCCCTTGCTGGATTCCACCCATATTTTCCCGTCATGTTGTTCAACAATTTTTCTGCAGAGGGCCAGGCCAATACCGGTTCCCGCATATTGATCCTTCGTATGGAGCTTTTGAAAAAGTTCAAACACCTTATTTTGAAATTCCTTGGGAATACCAATTCCATTATCCTGAACGGAAAAGATCCATTCCGCTGTGTTTTTATGTGCTGAGATCTCGATAACGGGATTTTTACGGCTTCTGAACTTGATGGCATTGTTAATGAGATGAAAAAACAATTGCGAGAGTTCCGCTGAATCAGCCCGCACAATCGGTAATGGCTGGACATGGATCTGAGCCTTGTTTTTCTTGATATCTTTTTCCATATAATCAATGATATCACTGACGATTTTATTACAATTGTTGTTTGTCATTTCCTTTTTTTGTATATGCAGTTTTGAATAGGCTAAAAAATCATTGATGACCTGATTCATACGCTGAACACCGGTGACTGCAAATTGAATATAGTCATCTGCCTCTTTGCCCAGTTTGTCCTGATAACGAAGGGCCAGCAGCTGAACATAGCTTGCCACACTGCGCAAAGGTTCCTTCAAATCATGTGAGGCCACATAGACATAATTTTTTAGTTCCGCATTGGAAAGCTCCAGCTCCCTGGAACGTTCACGCAGAACAATATTGGATTCATGCAGTCTGTTGCTTCTTTGAATGACATACACAAGAAGAATTAAAATAACACCGGCAAGAAATCCCATGAGAATCTGAAACCATAATTGCTGCCACACAGGCGGAACCACGGAAAACTGAATGACCGTAGGATCAGCATCCACGTTATAATCACCATCCCTGGCCCTGACTTTAAATATATGTTTCCCGTTCGAAAGGGCAAAAAATGCATGGCTTGTTTCCTGGCTAAACGGAGACCATGGATTTCCATCCATTCTGAAAGAATACTCAATATCTTTTTTGGGTGTCAGGTTCCATCTGTCTGCTCCTTCCCAGGAAAGGATGGTGTTTCCGCCCTGCGCGACCCTGTTAAAATTGGCCATCATTTCCGTCTCCGGCGGATCATTATAGGAAAAATAGCGGTATGTTCCAAAATCCTGATTAATCCAGATAGAACCGTCTCTGGATTCTTTCAGCTCTGCCATCGGGGCATATCTCTTGGTGTGAATAATCAAGGGTGGCGAAAAAAGTCCTGCCTTCCATTTTACACCATCATAACAGCCGATACCCTTCTCTGTCGCAGCCCAGACATGACCCCTTTTATTTTTAATTACATGACTGACCAGATTGTCCGGCAATCCCCTTTTTATATCAAGCTGGATCCAGTCTTTGCCATTAAATTTCAACAATCCATCCCAGCGGGTTGCCACCCATAAATGGCCTTCCCGGGTGGTAAAAATATCTTCTGTTTCAAAATTGACATTCTCAGGTTTTATCTGCCGTTCCCATTTCTCCCCGTCAAACCAATACAGCTGTTCTCCACCGAACCATAAGCGTCCATCCGATGTCTGACCTATAGCCAGAGTCTGAATGGGAGCATCGGGTGGTTCATATCGAAACCATTGATCTCTTTTCTGTGCCTGATTATGAGGAATAAAACGAAGAACTCCCCAGTCTTCGCCGAATCCGGGATCTGCATCTCTGGCAGAAAACCAGATGGATTTATCCGAAGCAATAAACACCCCCGATCGACCGGCATTGGCACAAAAAAATGGATGTGTTTGCATGGTCCGGTTTGAATCAGTAAAACATGCTATGGAAGCATTATTGTTATGATTGCCCACGAACCAAAGATTTTCCCCGTCCGCTGCCATAGCCTGAGGCGTATCCATTATGCCATCCTCAGTCGTATATTCGAACCATTCATGGCCTCTATTGCAAACCACAGTCCCTTTGTTTGTAATAAACCAGTAAGCCGAATCCGTCTCGCATTGATAAAAAAGATTTCGGAAACCTGTCCAGCGGCCGGAATGATAATCCAGTCTGACAACTTCTGTCCCCATGCCCAGCATCCATACGGCACCGTCCACTGTTTCAAACAGTTTGAGCTGACCTCGCGGAATCTGATTTTCTCTCGTTGAATAATTTGTCCATTGATCCTCTCTTAAAATACTCAAACCATCAATACGGCCAATCCACAAAGCCCTGTCCTTCGTCTCCAGAATAGATTGACATGACATCAGTCGTTCGGGATTGATTTGAATCCACTTTTTCCCGTTGAATCGGCACAATCCTCTCAGGGAGACCAGCCATATGCTTCCATCCTGCCTCTGCAGAATGCGTTTGGAAAAAATGCCGCCGCCTATTCCGGGACAGTCCCGGTTTGTATATCGGGTCCATTGTTTCCCTTTTCTGAATGGGGTATATCGAACAATGGCCCCATCGCTTAAATAACCATGCAGCCCCAACCAGAATATGCCTCTTTTATCCTGGAATATATTGGTTGTCCAGAACGAAAGATATTTCCCATAAACTCTTTTTCTCTGTATTTGTATGTCAAACAGGGTGTCAGGCGCACATCTCTGAATTGTCAATTGAATGGAAGAACCATACTCCCCGTCCAGCCTCTCTTCAAGGAATTCAGCAGTCCCATCAACCGCTCTGATCCGGTCTCCAATTTTCAAGCCTGCTTCGTCTGCGGAACTGCCGGGCGCAACTGAACGGATAAACACAAGTGAATCTGAACTGCCGCTTGAAATCACATCAAATCCCAATCCCTTAATCCATCCTTGTTTAAGGGTAATCTCCTCCGGGATCAAATAATAGTGCAACCAGGGAAAAATTGGCTTCAGGGCTTTCATTTTCTCGCATGTTGTAAAAAGCTGGAATCGGTTATGATGGATATGAAGCGCACCCCAAGCCGTACATATCCAGAGGCTTCTATCTCTGGATTGATAAATTTCACTGACAAACCAGTAAAATGAGGATTCTGAAGGGATAACATAATCCCAATGGCCATTATTTAATTTATATACCCCCTGATCATTACCCGCGAACACAGAACCATTATGTGCAACAGCAATGGTGTGAACCGGCAGACCATCTAGTCCGACAGCCCTCAACTTTATGCCATCATACTCATAAACCCCCTGTTTTCCGGTACCCAACCACAAATGACCATTTTGATCCTCAGCCATGCAGTGAACACCAATCCCGGCTAAATGAATCAAAGACTGCCGTCCGTATGGATTCAGGAGCGGATCCGTTTCTTGCGGCTGATAACTTTGTACAGCAAACAGGGGAGCTGTCAGGTAAACCAGACTTATAATCAGCATCCTGACCGGATTCGTTTTTGGTTGACTCCACAAAGTAATAATATTTTCTTTTTGACAGTGCATTCTGCCTAAAGATCCATTTCAGGAATTGTAAAATAAAAAACAGATCCCTTGTCCTGTTCCGATTCCACCCACAAATCCCCTCCATGCCTTTCAATAATTTTTTTGCATACAGCCAGCCCTATACCCGTACCTGAGTATTCATCCCGTCCATGTAAACGTTGAAAAATACCAAAAATTTTATCCTGGTATTTTGGCTCGATCCCGATCCCGTTATCTCTGACCGAGAATGTCCACGTACCGTTTTCTTGAACTGCGGCAATATGAACCTCCGGCATAAGATGACAATATTTGATGGCATTGCCGATCAGATTCTGTAAAACCCTTTCCATTTGTACCCCGTCGACATTCAGGCCGGGTAATGAATTATAGGTAATTTTGGCCTGTTTTTCATCAATACTGACTTTTAAATTCTGAAGAACATTCTTCATTAAATCATTAAAATCTGTATTTTTAAAAGGTTTCCCCTTTGTGGAAATACGGGAATATTCCAGTAAATCATTAATCAGGACCTGCATGCGTACAGCACCATCCTTCATAAAGGAAAGAAATTCTCTGGAGTCCTGATCCAGTTTTGTATCCATTCTCTTTTCCAGAAGACCCGCATACGCTGAAATCATGCGTAAGGGTTCCTGAAGATCATGAGAGGCCACATAGGCAAACTGCTCCAGTTCATTATTGGATTTTTTTAACTCTTTTGTTATATGCATTAGAGAATGTGTCCTGTCTTTGACCTGTTTTTCCAGCTCTGCCCGGTTGATTTCAATCTGATGTATACTGATCCGGTATATTAAATAAAGACCCAGAATTAAAATAATCACCAAAATCACCCGAAATGAAAAGGTCTCCCAGAACGGTGGTGTGACGATCAGGGTGACGGAGGTATCGGTTTCATTCCATAGTCCGTCACTGTTCGACGCTTTCACTTTAAATTCATAATGTCCCGGATCAAGATTCGTGTATGTTGCTTCTCTTATCCTGCCGGAATAGTTCCAATCTTTATCAAACCCATCCAGCATGTATGCATACATATTATTTTCCGGTGAGTTAAAATGAAGGGCCGCAAATTCAAATGAAATTACATTTACTTTCCAGGACACCCGGAACGATTTTGTTTGTGTAATGGATTTTTCCAAAATGACCCGGCCGTTTATAACCTGACCCGGAACAACTTCATGTTTAAAAACTCTTAAACTGGTAAGAACAACATCGGGAGTATAGGGATTATCCCTGATACTATCCGGGTGAAAACAGGTGAATCCATCCTTTCCGCCAACATACAACTCACCGGTCTGTTTATCTTTAAAAACCGCATTGATAATGAATTCACCAATACGCAGTCTTTCATCGGCATTATACCCCCTTGTGTCACCGGTTTCCGGATTCAGACAAACAAGATGGTCGCTGTTACTTATCCACAAATTACCATGATTATCTTCAATAATGCTCTGAACCGTACTGTTATACAGCCCGTTTTCTGTTGTGTAATGATTGATTTTAAGCGGCTGATGAATATTGATCGGATTGACAATCTGATCCAATCCATGGTTGGTCGCCACCCATAGATCCCCGTTTTCGCTGACATAAAGTGTGTAAATTAAATTTCCTGCAAGACTGTTGCTATCTCTTTCATCATGCATAAAATGATCAACTTGACGTAAACGTTTGTCATAACGATACAATCCGCTCCTGTCGGTACCGATCCAGATTCTGCCATACAGATCTTCCTTGATGGACCAGATAATCTGGTTCTCTATTGTGGTAAGATTATCATCAAAAAAATTTTCTCTGTTTTGAAAAAGATCTTTTTGGGGATCAAACAGGATCAGACTATTTTCCCAGGTGCCAAGCCACAATATCCCGTTATCGGATTCATAAATGCACAAAATATTATCACCATATTGGTTAACCGGATCACGATAGTACCTTTTAAATTGGTTTGTTCTACGGTTGAATTGGTTCAGCCCATTCTCCGTGCCTATCCATAATCTTCCTGCATGATCCTCATGTATTGACCGAACGGTATTGCTGCTGAGGCTGTAGGGATCATCGGGCCTGTTCATGAAATAATCGAAACGACCGGTTTTTTCATTATACACATTCAACCCCCCTGAAAGGGTGCCGATCCATAGTGTTCCAGCCTGGTCTTTATATATAGAGAACACTGTATTGCTGTTCAGGCTATTTGTAGTTTTAATATCATAGTTGTACAGTCTGAATTGGTTCTTGTCCGGATCCAGCTTTCTTAAACCGTTCCAATCGGTCCCCACCCACAAAACACCGGTTTTATCCTGATACATATCATAGATCGAATAACCGCCTCCGCCTTCCAGTTCCTTTTTTTGCTGAAACCTGTGAAATTTTATTCTGTGCCCTGCTGCGGACAAGTCGCTTTTTAAAATCCGGTTTAAACCGCCGCCCCATGTACCGATCCATAGATTCCCGGATTTGTCCGTATACAGACTCATAACAGTGTTATGACTGATTGATACCGGATTGTCCAGATCATAATAGAATCGTTCAAATCGTCCGGTTTTCGGATCAAACCGGTTCAATCCACCGCCCCAGGTACCAATCCATATTTGACCAAAACTGTCACCACATATGGAGGCGATATTATCACTGCTTATGCTGTTTGGATTGCCCGGATCGTAACAATATTTTTTTAAAAACAACTGACTTTCAGGATCCAGGACACTGATTCCTTCTCTTGTGCCAATCCAGAGCAGGCCTTCACCATCCTGATAAATCGAAGTCATCTTGTTACTGGCAAGACTGCCTTTATCGACAGGATCATGCCTGAAATGAATAAATGAAACCGAATCGGGTATGATTTTTGATCCTGTGTCCTGATTTTTATAGTGCATAACAATTTTATTTAAGCCACCTCCCCATGTACCGATCCATATCGTACCGGATTGATCTTCAAATATGGTGTATATATGGTTAAAGCTGATACTGCTTGTGTCTGTTTCATCGTGAATGAAAGTAACAAAGGTTTCTGTTTGATGATCGTAGAGACTTAATCCACCCCCGGAAGTGCCTGCCCATAAACGGCCTGCTCTGTCGACAAGAAGTGTACGGACAAAATTATGCTGAAGGCTCCGGGGATCTTTGGTGTCCGCCTTGAATACCTTAAAGGAATAACCGTCATAGCGGCTGAGGCCCTCATAGGTTCCGAACCATAAAAATCCGGTTTGATCCTGCGCAATTGAAGTAACGGAAGCCTGGGGCAGTCCCTGCTTGGTCAAAATACTTTCAAATTGGACGTCATGCGCTTGAGAAACATGAACCTGAAGAATCAGTTGCATGAACATCAGTTTCAGACAAATCATTATGAACTGTTTTTTAAAAATCATCAATAGAATCTTCTCCTGACAAAACAAAATGAAATGTTGATCCTTTTCCCGATTCCGAGTCCACCCCGATAGTACCCCCGTGCATTTCCACAATTTTTTTGCATATGGCCAATCCGATACCAGTTCCTGAATATTCACTCCGTTTATGCAGACGCTGAAAAATTCCAAAAATCCGCTCCTTGAATTCAGTATCAATTCCAATGCCGTTATCCTTAATTGAAATGATCCAGTCAGCGTCTTTCTTTTCCGAGCTGATATAAATATCCGGTTTATTTTTGCAATATTTTATTGCATTGCTGATTAAATTCTGAAACAGGCGTTCTATCTGCTGCGAATCACACATAACAGTTGGCAATGAATCAAATTTGATATCCGTCCCGGTTTCCTTGATCTGAAGGCTCAGATTGGAAAGCACCCGGTTCATCACAACATTTAAATCCGTTTTTTCAAAAGGTTTGGTTTGTGTGTTAATACGAGAATATTTCAGAAGATCACGAATCAATGACTGCATGCGTGTGGCCCCTTGCACCACATAACTCATAAATTCCTTAGCGTCCGCATCCAGTTTATTTATCAATCGTTTTTCCAAAAGTCCCACGTAGGAGGAAATCATTCTTAATGGTTCCTGCAAATCATGGGAAACCACATAGGCGAATTGTTCCAGATCTTCATTTGACTTCAATAGCGCTTCATTGGATCTTTCCAGTTCCCAGGCTTTTTTATTAAGATTGGCCCTGGCTTTTTTCAGAATGTCATCCGCCTTTTTTCGGCTCGTAATATCACGTGAAATCCCGAATGTACCGATGATTTCATTGTTTTCACCAAAAAGGGGCATTTTAGTGCTTGAAACCCAGGTGGTTTCACGGTTTGGCCAGGTTTCCTTCTCCTCAATATTGACCAGCGGTTCACCGGTTCTCAATATTCGCTGTTCATCATCAAAGGCTTGTTTTGCATGTTCTTCTGAAAAAAAATCAAAATCAGTTTTGCCTATTGCTTTATCAGAATGTTTAAGACCGAATCTTTCTGCCATAGTCTGATTAATTCGCAGAAACCGGGATGCCTTATCCTTAAAATAAATATGATCCGTTGTCGCGTCCATCAAAGATTTCATGAGATATTGTTCTCGAATCAAGGCTTCTTTAATTTCGGCGCTTTCAACAACCATATTGGAAAGCGTGTAGGCCATCAGTATGACAATGGCAATATAGGCGTACTCGATCATGTAAATAAAATCATAGACACCGGAGAGCACAGCAATGTCGTTCAACAGGCCGCCCATAAAAATAAACAATGAAATACAGAGCGGCTTGATATGTGATGCCTTCTGTCGCCTGCATAAACGGATTGAGACAATGACAATGAAAAGCAGATACAGTGCACCCATCAAAGCGGATAAATCCACAACCGGCCCTGAAGCCACTTCATAATATGTCACATTGATGTTGAGATAGGGTATGGCAATATGTTTTATCTGCGGTTTATCAAGACAAAATGTAAGGGAAGACTGATTAAAGTAAATCAGCACAGAGGAAATCAGAAAATAGAGTGTAAGAAAAGTACGAATCCGTTTATAGTGATGTCCAATATAATCCATTGTGAACCAGGCAAACGCAATACCAATAAGTGAAAGGGTGCCCACCTGAAGCCGCTGCCATAAAACGCCCTCTTCAACGGAAGTCACATTGTACATCCCGATACAGAAAATCTGATACATTCCCATTGTGAGACAGGTCAGGGCAAAAGTTAAATCCACCTGATGCTTGCGTGCCCGGCGATAATAGACAGACAGATGGTAAAATCCGACATAGAATGAAATACCGGCCATCATTACCACCGGTATGGATAATGCATTCATACACACTGTCCTTTATTGTCTGCATTTTGCGATTTGAAACGGAGCACACTCCGGATTAAAAGCAGTTTGCTCATATTATTCCTCTTTCTCCTGACTTTCCTTTGCTGAAGGAATAAGTACCGGAAGGGAAATAAAGAATGTCGATCCTTTATCGATCTCGGAATGAACCCATATTTTTCCACCATGACGCTCCACAATCTTTTTACACTCTGCCAGTCCGATACCATTACCCGGATACTCATCCGTATTGTGCAGCCTGTAAAAAACACCGAAAATACGTTTTGAATATTTTAAATCAATTCCGATTCCATTGTCCTTAACAGAAATAATCCATTCACCGTTTTCCATTTGTGAGGAGATTTGAATAACCGGCTTCTTATGACAAAATTTTATGGCATTGTCTATCAAATTTTGAAACAGCCGTTCAAACTGAATTTCATCACACATAACAGCAGGCAGATTGCTATATGTAATGCGGGCCCTGCGCTCTTCTATCGGCACTTTCAAATTGAGAAAAACCTGATCCATCAATTGATTCAGATCCTTTTTCATCATAGGTTTGCCATGTGATGAAATGCTTGAATACGTCAGTAAGTCATTAATCAATGTGTTCATCCTGGCAGCACCGTTTTTCATATGTACAATATACTCCGCAGAATCGGCATCCAGTTTTTCCTTCAACCTCTTTTCGATTAAACCCCCATATGAGGCCACCATCCGCAAAGGTTCCTGAAGATTATGAGAAACAACGTGCGCAAACCACTCCAATTCCTCATTGGATTCTTTCAGGGCGCCGGCATAATTGTGAATAGACGTCTTTTGTTGTTCAAGCTCCCGATTTGCTCTGGTGAGCTCATGGGTCCGCTCTTCAATCAATTGTTCGAGTTCTTCCCTTTTCTTCTGAATTGCATTCATTTTTCTGCTGATTATTTTATACAGAAAATATATCAAAATAATTGAGACACAAATTTGAAACCACATGGTTCTCCATAACGGCGGTTTAATAACAATTCGCAGCGATGCGCCGTTTTCGTTCCAGACACCGTCATTATTCGATCCTTTAACCCGGAATACATATTCCCCCGGATTCAGATTGGTATAGGTGGCGGACCTTTTTGCTCCAGCGTCATTCCAGGTTTTATCAAATCCCTCAAGTTTGTATTGATATCTGTTCTTTGCCGGTGCAATATAGTTCAGCGCAGAAAATTTTATTGAAAAAACATTCTGTTTATAGGAAAGTTGAACTTCTTCGACCATATTAATATATTTGGATATGGGAGAATTTTTACAGGTTGAAGCAATTGATTTATTAAATACCTGAAAATCTGTAAAGACAATCGGTGGGACAAAATTATTGTCCTTGATGCTGTCAGGATGAAAGGTGTTAAATCCATTTACCCCGCCAAAAAACATTTCTCCAGTGATGGATTTGTAGCAGGACGAAGAATTAAATTCATTGCTCTGAAGACCATCGTCAACGGTATAATTTCTGAATACTTCCCTTACTGGATCAAATTTTGAAAGACCTTTTGTTGTACTGATCCATAAAAAACCATTATCATCAATCAGAATCCCGCAAATGGCATTATTGGCCAATCCCTGATCTTCCCTGTAGACAGTAAAGGTTTTATTTTCACGGTTAAAGCGGTTTAATCCGCCTCCGAAAGTTCCAATCCATAACCTGCCTTCGTCATCTTCAACGATAGAGCGAACATCATCATGGCTTAAACTCAGGTTGTCATTCATATTATATCGATAATATTGGAAAATTTCCTTATCCCTGTCGTATACATTCAATCCACCGCCAAAAGTACCAATCCATATCAATCCCTCATGGTCCTCAAAAATAGTTCGAATGCTATCATGGCTGAGATGGTCAGGAGGCGATCCTGAACGGAAATGCCTGAACGTTCCGTTTGTCCTTTCAAACAGATTGACACCACCCCCTTCTGTCCCGATCCATAAGTAACCCCGGCTGTCCTCAAAAATGGCCCTTACATCATCCCAGCTCAGACTGTTGCTGTCCAATGGATCATGCTTGAAATGTTTGAATTTTCCATTTTTTGGCTCATACTGATTCAGCCCGCCGGTGTAAGTACCGGCCCAGATAATACCCTGGCTATCCTGATGAACACACAAAACTGAATTATGGCTCAGTGAATTGGCATTGCGCGGATTATGAACATGATGAACAAACTGTTTTTTCCGTCTGTCAAATCGATCCAGGCCACCGCCGTCCAGGCCAATCCAGATATTCTGACCCTTATTTCCGCATATGGCCAGAACGGAATTTCCGTTTAATCCGTTTCTCTTTAATGGATCATGGCGGTAATGTATGAATTTACGCCGGCAGGGATTGTAAAGATTAATCCCGCCGTTAAACGTGCCTACCCATATATTATGGGTACGGTCTTCATAAAGAGACCAGACAGACTGATTACTCAGACTGCCCGGATCACCGGCCGCATGAGTATAACAGGTAAAGGTCCGGGTTCCCTTTCGCATCAAACTGAGTCCGCCATTTTCCGTACCGATCCACAGGTTTTTGGCATGGTCTTCCAGAATGGCGAATATCGTATTATCACCAATGCTGCCCGGATCATTCGCTTTATTCACGTATCTGGAAAAAGACTTTGTTCTCCGGTCATAACAGAGTAATCCCCCACCCGATGTGCCGAACCAGACATTTCCATCCGAATCCTCAAAAATAATTCGGATAAAGTGTGGATTCCCGCTTTTACGAGTCAACAAATGGGTATAAGAAGTAATGGTTTGCCGGCTCCGATCATATTTTACCAGATCACCACTGTTGGTGGAAATCCAGATATGGCCAAAATGATCGTTAAAAATAGCGGAGATTGAACGGTTGATAAAAAATTCCAGGTCTGGATGGATCTTTTTAAGTGGAGTAAAGGAACGTGTATTGATATCAAAATAATTTAAACCATAACTGGTTCCGATCCACAGAAACTGCTGTTTGTCTTCACACAAAGCCCAGATAAAATTATTGCTCAGACCCGTACTGTCCGTGTCTGAAAAACGGTAGGACTGGAAACAATTATTCTCACGGTTTAAAACATTGAGACCGCCGCCGTGTGTCCCGATCCATAAATTTCCTGACTTGTCTTCCAGTATGGATGTAATATAATTATGGCTGATACTATTGGAATTTTTCGACTGATGCTTATATACAATAAATTCATAGCCGTCGTATTTATTGAGACCGTCCCGTGTACCGAACCACATAAATCCCATATGATCCTGCAGAATACTGGTCACTGTGCTCTGGGAAAGCCCCTCATCAATGGATAAATGCTCAAATTCCGGACGTATGGTCCCGCCAAACAGAGGGTCCGCAAAAAGGGATAAAATAAACAGCAGAAGAAAATGAATGATTGAAAATTTGGATTTCACTTCTCTTCCGTAATTATGATTTAACTAGATATTCAGTTGGTTCAAATCATCAGCGGATCTGATAGAATTGGATGATTCGATCGAATCTGTAAACAGATTCCGTACGCAGTATTGAGTGGATCCTCGAGGCTGAACAGGATTGAACCCTTCGTGAGTTTCAATATGAAATGAGCAGTTGCTAAAAAACCTGAGTCATTTTCTAACATGATAAGTGTTTTTTATTTCAATAGTTTAGGTGCTCAATTGCGAGCTTTTTTCACTTGCGATTGAACACCATAATCCTCAAATATCACATGGATTTATATTATGCAAAAATCCTTCCAATCCATTGTAAAATTATCACAAAATTAAAATCAATTTTTATATCAAATGATATATTATATGATATAAAAATTGATTCATTTATGGCATGTTATTTTAAAAGATAGTGTGAGGATGAAATGGAAATGATAAGAATCAGATCAAAAACGTATCTATCACTTTTTGATAGTCAATTACGACCGGCTTAGGCAGTGGCTTGTATAAATTGCCCTAAAAAGTGCATTCCTTTTACAGTCTTTTTTAAAAAAGTGTAAAAATAATGATTATTCCAGCCACGGATTTACACTGATTTTAAAAAACAAAACATAAATAAATTTTAAAAACAGATCCTATTATAAATTGAACTTTTTTCATGTTTTTATATAATAATATCCGTGTTAATCTGTGGCAATTTGATTTCAATCCATGGCAAACTATTCTAAAAGAAAAACTTTATATAGATAAAAATGAAATCATTGCCCGGAAAAGGTCGTCCGGATTGCAGCCGGTGCGTGCCAAATCGTATCATTACTTTTTCATGGTAACAACCCGCTGCGGGAAAGGAATTTCGATACCCTCATCCAGAAATGCCTGGTAAATAGCAAGGCGCAGTTCTTCAGCAATTCGCCATTGATCCTCCCATCTGGATATTCTGCAAATCAGCCGTAAATCCAGGGATGAATCACCAAAGCTTAAAAAATAAGCCTGGGATGGAGGTACATCCAGAACCTCATTATGTTTATCGCATGCATCAATCATGATTTGTTTGACTTTATTCAGATCTGAACCATAGGCTACACCCACTTTCACCTTGACGCGAATTTGCGGATCAGGATATGAAAGATTGGTCACTTTTTCGTTTATAATCTGCTGATTCGGAACCACAATCAATGTGTTGTCAAAAGTCAGTATCTTTGTTGAACGGAGACCAATGTCATGCACGTCGCCCTTTTCACCATTTTCCAGCTGAATACGGTCTCCCAGACGGAATGGCCTGTCCGTCATAATCATAAATCCCGCAATCATATTTGCCAGAGTATCTTTTGCGGCTAGGGCAACAGCCAGCGAACCGACACCCAGGGAGACCACAATAGAACTCACATCCTGTCCGAAATGATGCAGCAGGGTAATAAGTGCAATCGTATAAATCACAATGGCAATCAACCTTCTGAAAAGAGGCAGGAAATCATCAAAATACTGGCCCTTTTCTCCTGATTGAAATTTCTGATTATACCAGTCCAGAAAATAAAGCAATGAACGGCTCAGAATATGGGCCACTATAAATATTAAAAAGACATAAAGAATTCCGCTTCGATAGACAAGTATCTTCTCAGGAAGATGCGTTTTGACCGCTTCAAATATAAAATAGATACCGGCCAGCCAGACCACTTTACCCAAACCACTGCCAAGCATGGCATAGAGTTCATCATCCAGACTGGTTTTTGTCCGACCGGCAAGTCTTTTTGAAATATGTCTGTTGATCACAGGAATAATTCTGGCAGTCACAGTAGTAGCAATTAAAACCAGCAGTGCTGTTAAAATATGAATCAAATAATTATGTGTGTGGAAGAATGAAATAATTGGTTCCATTGATCTCTCTGTCTTATAATGAAATTCCGGTCAGGATAAAAATGAAAAACTGAACAATGGGGAAAATAATCATCCGGAAAAATCCCATTGCAATTAAAAGCATAAGGATTATAAATCCAAAACGTTCAATCTTTAAATAGGACTCCAGCATCTGATCCGGCAGCACGGCCATCAGGATCTTGCTGCCGTCCAGAGGCGGGATGGGAATTAAATTGAAAAAGGCCAGGACCAGATTAATATAAACCGTAAAAAACAAGAGCTGCACCAGCAAATGGCCGCTTTCCCCGGTGGAGTTCAGTAAAATTCTGAAGAGTACACTGGCCAGAATGGCAAGCAGAAGATTACTGGCAGGTCCTGAAAAACTGACAATTGCCATGTCTTTTTTTGTATCCCGAAACCGCCATGGATTGACAGGCACCGGTTTGGCCCATCCGAAGAGAAACGGAGAACCTGTAAAAAAAAGGAAAAGGGGAACCAGTATTGAACCGATCGGATCAATATGGGGAATCGGATTCATGGTTAAACGGCCCAGATCGCGCGCGGTGGTGTCACCGCGCCACAGGGCAATTCTGCCATGCGCCACCTCGTGAAAGACGATTGAAAAAATTAAAATAACCAGTTGAGGAATTTTTGCTGCCATTGTCTCATTTCCCGAAAAACCATTACAAGATACCGTTAATCAAACATATACTTTCACGCATTCAATAATAACGAAGTTCCGCCAACGCTTATTAATCCAGATTTTCTCCGGCTTTCTCTTCCTGTTTTTTACGGTGTTTTTCTCCCGCTTTCCTTCGGTTCTGAATCATCCATTTGGTCAGTTTGCTGCGCTGCATTCCCAGAACCACATCCTCCAGCCCGGTATACAGCGCATCTTCATTAACGAGTAAACCGGCTGATCCTTTGCCTGTATCTATTTTTGCTGTAATATTGGCAATCGAATGAAGGGTGGATTTCAAGTCCGTCATCACAGTCTTTCCATAGGTCGTATCATTTATCAATTTACCGACAACCGTTTCTTCATTCCTGAGATTGTTGGTCACTTCTGCAAAATCCTGCAGTGTTTGCCTGAAATTCATCGTATCGCAGAGTAATACACCCAAAGCACCCTCACCGTGGTTGGCCCGTTCCAGAATACTGGACAGCTGCTGTGAGGAGACAGCCAGATGATGCAGCGTCTGCTGCATTTCCATCGGATTGTTCAGCATAAGCCCAAGCATACCCTCACCCCGGTCAATTTTAGAAAGCACGCTCCTGATATCATTCAGAACCAGTGATGTCGTATCCGCCATGGCTGAAAACCCGCCCGCATGATCCGCTTGAATATATCCGCCTGGCTGGATCACAGCTTCCCCCGAACTGCCCATGGAAATGGATACCACTTTTCCGTAGACCAGACTGGCTGCTGCAATTCGTGCTCTCGAGTCTTTCCGGATACGTTCAGCGACATCCTTGGCAATTTCAATTTCCACCAGTATTTTCATGGTTTCAATATCTTTGGGAAAGCTGATTTTAGACACATTGCCGACTTCCACCCCGGTTAACAGAACAGGATCCCCCTCATAGAGGCCGGACGTGGAATTGAACATGATTTTATAGCCGACCTTGCCATTGAAGAACGCTTTGTCTCCCCCAACAGAAAACACAAAAATAATCATCATGGTCAGGGCCAGAATAATGACCCCCCCCACGCGGATTTCTTTCAAACCTTTTTTACCCATACTTTCATTCCCTAGCTATTCAAGAATTCCTGAACAATATGATCTTCACATTCTAAAATCTCTTTCGGTGTTCCAACAAATTTTATTCGGCCTCTGTATAGAAACGCAATGCGATCCGCCACAGACATGGCGCTCTGTATATTATGTGTTACAATGATGGTTGTAATTTTAAGTTGTTCATGAATGTTCCGCATCAGCTTGGTGACCCACTTCGTTGTAATGGGATCCAGGCCCGTTGTGGGTTCATCATACAACAGTGCTTCAGGCTCCAGAATTATTGCCCGTGCCAGGGCCACCCGTTTCCGCATACCGCCGCTTAAATTGGTAGGCATCATCCAGTCGGTACCTTCCAAACCCACCAGTTTAAGCTTTTCATGCACTTTTTCTTCAATCTCGCCCGGGGATAACTGCGTATGCTCCTGCAGGGGAAATGCCATGTTCTCAAATACAGACATGGAATCGAACAGGGCGCCGCCCTGAAAAAGGAATCCAACCTTTCGTCGTATCGGGATAAACTGATTGTCATCATAATCGGTCACATCTCTACCGTTCACAAATACACGGCCGGAATCAGGTGATAACAGGCCCACAATATGTTTCAGTATCACAGTCTTGCCGGTCCCGCTGCCTCCCAGAACCACCAGCACCTCGCCTTTTCGAATAAGCAGTGTGAGTCCCCTAATCACTTCTTTTCCGTCAAAGTTTTTATAAATCTCATCAAAGAAAGCAAAAGGCGCCATGCATTAGCCTCAAAAAATGACCAGTAATTTGGTTAAAAAGTAATCTGATACCATGACACAGACTGATGTGGCAACAACAGACCGTGTGGTCGCTTTACCCACCCCCTCTGCACCGCCTTCCACATTCAAACCATTAAAACAGCCGATAAGAGACATAAAAAATGCAAAAACAACTGATTTGAGGATGCCCCCGAAAAAATCTCCCAATGATACTGCACGTTCAACCTGGGATACATAGGTGGCAAATGCCATTTTAATATCCACCAGACTGACTACCAGGCCGCCCAGAATGCCGACAAAATCAGCAATAGCGGTAAGAAGCGGCAGCATAATCAAAGCGGCAAAGACACGGGGAAAAACCAGCTTTTTTGCCGGACTTGCTCCCAGAAGCCGTATGGCATCTACCTGTTCGGTCACTGTCATTGAACCAATCACAGATGTGATGCCTGCACTTACCCGCCCGCCCACAAGCAGAGCCGTGAGTAGCGGGCCGAACTCCTTTGTAATGGTGACACCCACACCAATACCCACAGTAACGCGTCCCGCAAAATTTGCCTCTGAATAAGCAAGCTGTACGGCCATGACCATACCGACAAAAAATGATGCAATCAGGACGATGGGAAGCGACCGGACACCGATTTCATCCATTTGTACAAGAAGTGAACGGAACTCGTACGGCCGGCTGAATCCGTATCGGATTGTATCGATCCACAGATAGGCAAGGTTGCCTACCTGTCTGGCGTGATGCGATGCTTTTTTTATTAAATGCACTCTTATGTTTTGCAGCATATTCCTGCTATCTATCATTATGATTTAAATTCAATCAGACTTTCGTTATAATCATCAGGCGGTTTGAGTCCCAGTAAATCGACAACCGTTGCTGCCACGTTCCCGAGTCCCGGTTGGCTGATTTTTTTCAGATTATACTCATTTTTGTACATCGGATCGTATATAATAAAAGGCACCGGATTCAGCGTATGGCTGGTTCGGGGCTTTATTCTCCCTTCATCATCTTTCTTGGGCTGTCCGGTTTTATCCAGTTCATACATCTCATCTGAATTGCCGTGATCTGCGGTAATCAGCATGATCCCTTCCAATTCATCAATCACCGGTTTTAAACGGCTTATTGCCAGATCCACAGATTCAACACCGATTACAGCAGACTGGAAAACACCGGTATGTCCGACCATATCGCCATTGGCATAATTCACCCGGGCAAACCTGTGCTTGCCTGTCCTTAATTCTTCAATCAGACGGTCCGTAATTTCTGCACTCTTCATCCAGGGTCTGAGTTCAAACGGCACTCTGTCCGAAGGAATTTCAATATACGTTTCCAGTTTTTCATTGAACTTGCCACTCCAATTGCCGTTAAAAAAATAGGTGACATGGCCGTATTTCTGTGTTTCGCTGATCGCCAGTTGAGAAACGCCTGTATTGGATAATAACTGACCCACGGTTCTGTCAATAGCCGGAGGGGAGACCAGATATTGTTTCGGAATTTTTAAATCGCCGTCATATTCCATCATTCCCGCATATTCTATATCCGGAACACTCTCCCTGTCAAATTTGTCAAATGTCTCCTCCTCAAAGGCACGGCTGATTTCTATGCCACGGTCGCCTCGAAAATTAAAAAAAATGACCGAGTCTCCATCCATCACAGGACCCAGCGGTTTGCCGTCCCGTTCAATCACAAAAGCGGGAAAAAACTGATCGGTAACCCCTTTGTTTTTACTACGAATTTCTTTGATTGCCTGTTCAGCCGAAGGATATCTCTCGCCCCGGCCCTGAACATGGGTTTCCCAGCCGAGCTTTACAATGTCCCAGTCTGCTTCATAACGGTCCATGGTAACAACCATACGCCCGCCACCGCTAGCAATCGCATAATCCACACCCGATTGATTGATCTCAGCCAGAAACGATTCAAACGGAACCACATAATCCAGAGCAGACGTCTCACCGACATCCCGCCCGTCCAGAAGAATATGCACCCTGATCTTCTGCACATTCTCTTCTCTGGCCTGTTTGATCATGGCCTTTAAATGATTGATATGACTGTGTACATTGCCGTCGGAAAACAGACCAATAAAATGAAGCGCACCCTTATGCCGGGTACAATTCTGTATAAGTTTTTTCCAGGTTTCTCCCTGCCACAGTCGCCCTGACTGAACCGCCTCATTGACAAGACGCGCTCCCTGGTCAAAGACACGTCCGGCTCCGAGAGCATTGTGGCCCACTTCTGAATTGCCCATATCTTTATTGGAAGGCAAACCGACAGCCTCACCATGCGCCTGCAACTGTGTATTCATACAGGACGCCATCAGGGAATCGCACATAGGTTTGCAGGCTGCCTCTACAGCATTACCCGTGGGATCGGGATTTAATCCAACGCCATCCATAATGACCAGCAGAACCGGACCCGGTCTGCCGTTAAAATAACTGCTTTTTCTCAATGTCTCCATTCCATCTCCATATTGATTAATTGGTATGAACCACTCCTGTGTTCACAATGACTATTTTCGGGATGCCCGATTCTGCTGTCAGACAGTACAATAGTTCTTCACTCAGAGTCCATCTGGAAATCGGGAAACCTGCATCCGTACAGGATCGGTACTGAACCCGCGCTTCAATTCTCCGCATGTGTAAAAACGATTTTGTGGCTTCAAGACCCCATAACATCCATAACCGAAACCAGGACAGACACATCCAGTATCGTCCGCTTTTTATCATCTGATCCAATCTTATAACCATATACTCTATCTGTTCTC
>Ga0272441_10004991_pt1 | contig 23474 bp, 24 predicted proteins | sample SSMProp6N_FD_193582 | JGI IMG/M metagenome (GOLD analysis project Ga0272441, IMG submission 193582) | Marine sediment archaeal communities from Little Sippewissett salt marsh, Falmouth, MA, United States - SSM-Prop-6N | ecosystem: Environmental > Aquatic > Marine > Wetlands > Sediment ...
CACCCGCATAGAAATCCGCAAGCTCCAACGCCGCCTTGGCATCACATCGGTGTATGTGACCCACGATCAGGAAGAGGCCATGACCCTCTCCGATCGGGTGGTGATCATGCACGAGGGACGAATCCAACAGATCGGCACACCTTCGGAAATCTACGCCCACCCGGCCAATCGCTTCGTCGCGGATTTCATCGGCAAGGCAAATTTCCTTCAGGCTCGGATCGTTGCCCTGGATCCTCCTGATACCGTCGAGCTGGATGCCTACGGGATCCGAGTCCGAGTACCCGCGGATACCCAGGGGCTTGTTCAAGGAGCGGAAGTGGTGGTGGTGGTGCGGCCGGAATCCGTCGTCCTGGAAGAAAAACAGCCCGGGGCAATGCCGGGAGTGATACGGGAATCGGTATATCTGGGTTCGCAGATCGTGTACGAGGTTCAGTTGAAGGACACCCTCATTAATGTGGAAGTGCCCGATCCCCGGGAACACACCGTATTCTCGCCCGGCCAGGAGGTGAGCATCCATCTGAAGGAGAAGAGCCTGCATATCCTGCCGGCGGAGAAAGAGGCACCATGAAGCATCCTGCCGGTTCTTTGAGGCCTTCCTGACAGTGAGTACCTTCGATATCGCCTTTATCGGCAACTACACCAAGGACAGGATCATCGATGCCCGGGGGGAGCGCTGGGTTGACGGCGGGGCCTTCAACTACGGCGCCAATGTCGCCGTTCGGCTCGGAGTGAAAACCTGCGCCGTCACCCGCCTGTGCAGGCAGGATGGCCACGTCGTGAAACGCCTGGAGGAGCTCGGTGTCAGCGTGCTTCCCCACTACACCCCTGAATCCACGCAGCTGCGCCTGGTGTATCCCAGCGCCAATCCCGACGAGCGCAAGATTTACGTGGACTCCTCTGCAGGAGCCTTTCAGGCCGAACAGGTGGAGAACTTAGATACCAGGATCGCGGTGGTGGGCGCCTCCTTCCGCGGGGAGGTTACAGCGGAGATACTGCAGATCCTCGAGAGCCGGAAGATCGATATTGCCCTGGATGTACAGGGATTCGTGCGCTCCGTTCACGATCGCATGCTGGTTGCCGAGCCCTGGGCGGAGAGAGCGGAGATCCTGTCTCTGGTCCGCTTCCTGAAAGCGGACATCGCGGAGGCGGAACTGCTTACCGGAACCCGGGATCTGCGCGCCGCTGCGAGGATACTCTTCGACTTGGGATCCAAGGAGATCGTTCTGACCCACAGAGACGGTGTTCTGGTTTTCGACGGTCGTGACTACCACGAGGCGGGATTCTACCCCCGGGAAGTTGTGGGCCGCAGCGGGCGCGGTGATACCTGTATCGCTGCCTACTCCTGCAAACGGCTCGACTCGCAGCCGGCGGAGGCTACTGTCTGGGCAGCCGCAATAACCAGCCTGAAGATGGAGACGGATGGACCGTTTAATGCCTCTATCGAGCAAGTTGAGGACTTGATAGAGCGCAGATATCGATAGGGCGAAGATATCGACAGGGAATGCGTCTGTGTTCCCGGATCAAACCCGATCAGCCGATCGGGATTCCAAAACTCACGGGGACTACAGGAACAGAAAGCGGAAGATCAGGTAGGCAAAGACCAGGGCGATCGACGGGGTGCCGACCCAGCCGAAGAGGATCATCAGGAGGGTGCGGAGCTTTATGGTCTGTACCCCTTTAACGATCCCTATGCCGAGCACCGAGCCGACGATCCCCTGGGAGGTGGAGACCGGCACGCCGATGATCGCGAAAACGTGGACGACCAGAGCCATGGAAAACACCGCGATAAAGGCACTAAAAGGATCGAGACTGACCAGGTTCTTGCCGACTGTGATCATCACATTCTTACTGTACGTCAGTGCGCCTAGGGCAATGCTTACACCTCCCAATAGAGTGGCTTGAAACAACGTAAGTTGTCCGGTCTGTGTGTACAACCCGGTCACGTTGGCCACGTTGTTGGCCCCCAGTGCATAGGAGCCGTAACAGCCTGCTATTATCAGGCCCCACTTCAGGATCAGATCCCGGGTAAAGATGTTGAGCCGCAGCGCCCGCAGCAGGGCGCCAACCAATGGATAGAGTATCAGGGTAGCCACGATCGTGCCCACCGGGGTTGCGGCCCAGGCCGTGACCACCTTGGTTAATCCGCTGAGATTGACCTCGCCGCGAAGAATGCCAATGCCGATTATCGCCCCGACCATGGCCTGGGAGGTGGAGATCGGCAGTTTTAGGACACTCATGAGCGTAGCGGTCAGGGCCGCAGCCAAGGTGGCTGCAAAGGCGCTGTTCGCGGTCTGTTCCACCAGGCCGCCGAGGGTGTGCATCCCGGCCTGCCCTTCCAACAGCGCTCCTATGATCACAAACACCGCGCAGAGTATGACAGCTGTTCGATAGCGGATCTTTTGCGAGAATACGGCGGTTCCGAAGTTATTGGCGGAATTATTGGCGCCCAGGGACCAGCCCAAGAAGATCCCGCTGATAAGCCGGTACATCGATCAGATCTTACGCTTCAGGATGGCTAAAACCAGTCTGTCCTTGACCGTCTCCGCCCGGTCCGAGATGTCCCCGGTGTTGATGACGATCTCCTTCAACAGTATTTTGTCGGCCTTGTCCAACTTGCTGCTGTTGAAGATATCCCGGATCAGGTCTCGCTCCATATGATCCGAATCGCTCTCCACAGCATCTACCAAATCCGTAAGATCCTTCACGTCCTTACTGTAGAATAGGCCCAACACGGCCTGGCGAACCAGATTGTAGGCTTTGATATTTACATCCACCAGGTGCAGGTACCGTTCTCTGAACTGATCGGGGAATACGATTTTTTCCAAGAACAACTGGTAGCTGAGGGACTGGAACAAGCCGGGAATCACATCCATGGTCTCGAGCAGACCCAGCACGTCTCCTCTGGATTCGGGAATCAATGCCCGCTCATAGAGCTGCAGCTCGATAGTTCTGCGCAGATCGTCTGCTTTGGACTCGGATCGATGAACCTCCTCCAGGATCGCCTGATTCTCGGGGTCCTCCGGCTTGAGCAGCAGCCGCTCAATACAGAGGCGGAAGCGATCACGACACACATCCACCTGATCCAGGTACGCTTTGATCTTGTCAATAATAGATTTTTCTTTCTTCCAGAGCATATCCATTTCTCCTTACTGTATTTCCGATAAGGCCACCGGTCTGTTCTGTTCGTAGGACAACCGGGCCGCTTTTCCCATCACCACGGGTACTCTGGCGTCCTGCCCCGTCACAGGAGGTTCGGTATCGTCCCGGATACAATCCATGAAAGCACGCATCTCTGCCAGGTAGGACTCCGTATAGCGCTCCACGAAGAAGTACAGGGGAAGATCTTCCCGGACCCCTTCTCCCGTGCTCAGGCGCAGGCGAGTCGGAACCTCATTCTCCGCGTTAACCATGCCTTTGGATCCGAACGCCTCCACCCTCTGATCGTATCCGTACACTGCCCGGCGGCTGTTGTCGATGGTTGCCAGGCAGCCATCGGCAAACTGCAACGTCACCACCGCGGTATCGATGTCCCCGGCCCTGCCGATCTCCGGATCGATCCGCACTGCCCCGACGGCGAACACCTTTTCGGCTTCATCACCGGCCAGATAGCGGACCATGTCGAAGTCGTGAATCATCATGTCCAGGAAGATTCCCCCGGATACCTTGACATAGTCGATAGGCGGAGGGGCGGGATCGCGGCTGGTAATCCGCAGCATATGGATGTCCCCCAACGTTCCCTCCCGAATCAGCTCCCATATGCGCCGGAAGTTGGCATCGAAGCGGCGATTGAAGCCCACCTGGAGCTTGACCCCGGCGGCCTCCACTGCCGCCAAGGCTTCATCGATCCGCTTCAGCTCCAGAGCAATCGGCTTCTCACAGAAGATGTGCTTGCCCGCTGCGGCGGCTTCGGCAATGAGGGAGGCGTGGGTGTCCGTGCTCGAACAGATCACCACGGCCTGCACCTGGGGATCATCTAGAATCCTTCGATGATCCTGAAACACTCCCGGGATGCCCAGCTGATCCGCGCACTCTTGGGCCGCCTCCAGGCGTACATCACTGATCGCCGTCAGACGGGCTCCCTCGATTCTGTGCATCAGGTGTGCGGCGTGGAGCCTGCCTATACGGCCGGCTCCAATTATCCCAACATGAATCTCTTGTTTCATATATTCACCTCCCCGTATTCACTCTGTTGGAGTGTATTGTTGTTGAAAACGCTCGATACCGCTTCCTGGAGGTAGCTCGCACTGGAGAGTACAGCGTCCCCCAAGTCCAGCAGATGAGCGTATCTGTGCGGATGCAGCTCCAGTATCAGATAACCGGAATAGCGAACCTTTTTCAACCTGTCCAGGCTGCTCTGGATCGCATCGCTCGGGCCCGAAAGGGGCCAGTGCGTCTTTCCGTCGGGCCCGATTTCGTGGACGTGGGTATTGATGACCCGCCGGAGGAACTGCGCCGGCGGCTCCGGGCTCAATCCGTGGTCCAGTACGTTCGCCCGGGCATGCCCCCAATCCCAGCAGATCCCGACCCGGGAGCTGTCGATTTCTCCACACATATCGAGCACCCCCGCATAGGTTGTGCTCGGATCGATCCTGCCCTTGCTGCGATTGAGCTCCAGGGCAAAGCGGATCGGATATTCCCGATTTTCCACCTCGGTGGCCAGGTCTTTCAATGACCTCACGGTCTGATCGCGGTAATCCTTGAGTCTCCCCCGTTCGCAGGAGAGGGCATGGACTGTAAATACCAGCTCCTTTTGAAAATCCGGCATCCCACGGAGCAGCCCTTTAAGCCAGGTATACGCGGCATCCACTCCTTCGTTTTCCGGTCTCTCCGGAAAGGACGGATGCAGAGACACCTGCAACCCCGCCCGCCATACATTTTTTACGGCGGCGAGGATCTGATCCCGGGCAGCCGCGGCGTCGAACATACTCAGCTCGATGCACTCGACATTATGCCTGCCAAGGCTTTCCAGGCCCCTGTCTGCAGGCCCGAAAGCCTCGCAGAAAAGATCCGCAGACGGGGAACCGTTGACACCACTCAAGTATTGGTAGGGTACGGAAATCCCGATCTTCGGTCTCAAGCGATAAGGTTCTCCGTTTCGGGATTGTAGAAGTTCACCATTGCACTGTCAAAGCGGATCCAGACGGGATCATCCATGCCGATATCGGCGAATCCGTTGACCTTTACCGATATCGTCAGTTGATCCTTGCGGATATTGATGATCGTTTCCGAGCCGACCGGAAGGCGGTTTTTCACTGAAATTCGCTCCAGGGCATCTTCATGCATAGTAGTGACATAGTACCAGCAGCATGCTTTTAGTCAAGTTGCTTTCATGCTATTTTAGTAACGCAAATATATTTTCAAATTGAGATTGGTTTGTAGAAACGGAAATTGAGGGCTGGCCTCGGCTGCAGCCGCTGCCACTCCTTACCGACAGGGGGGGATAGAGTTGGGCGCTTGCGTTGATCGAAGACGCTTCATCATGGTTTCCGCCGTGGTTGCTCTGTCATTGCTCGGGGATGCTCTGCTGTACGCCGTGCTTCCAGCCAACCCGGGGCAGTTCGGTGTCCTGGTCTGGCAGGTGGGGGTCCTGCTCGGAGTAAACAGGCTCGTTCGGCTGATTACCAACGAGCTGGCCGGAAGGTTGGTGCAGAGAAGACGGAGCAACCGGCCTCTGATCTGGGCGGTCCTGGTGGGCAGCCTGATCACGGTCTCCTACGCGCTTCCAATCGGGTTTTGGGGCCTGTTGGTGGCCAGAATCGCCTGGGGAGCCTGCTGGTCCTTGTTTCGGGTTGAAGGCTATGTGTCCGCCCTGGTATTGGCCTCGGACCGGAACCGGGGTCGAATATTTGCCGCCTATCAGGCCATCGCCCGGGTCGGGCAGGGCGGCGGTGCGCTGGTCGGCGGGTTCCTCAGCGATTTGGTGGGCATACCGCGAACCTTCCTGTTTTTCAGCATCTGCACTTTCTGTGGGCTCTTCTTGGTGATAAAAGCGCCTCTGCAGGAACCGGAACCGCCGGCGGAACCCGCTCCACTGCCGGGAGGGCAGATCGATCCCGGGGCTGCCCCCGGGACGAGCATCCGGGATAGGCTGCGGCGTTGGCCCCTGGGCCTCTGGGGCTGCGCTCTGGCCATTACCATGACCGAGCAGATGGTTGCCAACCTGACCGGGCGTTTTGTAGCACAGCGCATCGGACCTGCCCTACCGATAGCCATAGGCATTGCCAGTCTTACCGGATTGCTTCTCAGCTTTCGATCCTTTGGATCCCTGTTGCTAGGGCCTGCGGCCGGATACATCAGTGACCGTTTCGGCAGGAAACGCCTGCTGACGATACTGGTCGTTCTTCAATGTGTTTTTATAGCCGGCATCGCCTTCCTGAACCGCTGGCAACTACTGGTCGCCTGTCTGTTGCTCCAGTTCGCCTGTGGAATTTCCTCACGGCTGATCATCTACACAATGGCCGGAGATATGGCTCCCGCGACAGGCAAAGCCCTACACATGAGCCGTTTCTCCACTTTCGTAGATCTGGGTACGGCTCTGGGTCCGACGATCGCCTTTGCCCTCTACGCCAGAAACGGCTTCCCGCCCGTGGCATTGCTGGCCTGGCTGCTGCTTTCCGGGCTGTTGATCCTGCTATGGTGCTGCTTTCCCAAAGCCGGCAGAACGCGGTTGAAGAAAATGAAAGAATAACGAATACTACTGTAAGAAAATTTTCATTTGGAGCCAAATGACATGCCAGAGGCGGAAATACTGTTTTCCAAGATCCATGAGGCCTATGATGATCTGCCGAAGAAACAGAAGAAGATCGCTGATTATATCTCTACGAATATTCAGGAGGTGATTTTTTACTCCATCTCCGAACTTGCCGAGACTCTCAGCACCAGCGAGGCGGCTGTGGTACGCTTCGCCCAGTACTTCGGCTATTCCGGCTATCCCAAGCTGAGAAAAGTACTGATTCAGCACTACAAGGAGCATCTCACTCCGGCAAATCGCATCAAGAGCTACCTGGGGGAGATCAAGGGACAGGATTTCGTCTATCCGGCGATGGTGCGCAAGGAAGTGGAGTATCTGAGCGAGTCGGTCGCATCGATCGATAAGAAGAACTTCAACGCCGCAGTTCGATATCTCTGCGGTGCCGATACGACCTACGTATTCGGCAGCGGATCAAATGAGTGTCTAGCCTCGTATCTGTGCTTTCGGCTGAATCGATTTCGCAAGAAGAGCGTGCTGGTTCCGGATACGGGCAGAAATAGTCTTGAGAAGTTCATTCTTTTCACGAAAAATGATTTCGTAGTGGTTTATGCATTCTACAAGCCCACCCAGGACATCGTGAATCTGCTCGAGTACGTGAACCGGAAGCAGATCCCGAACCTCCTTATTACTGATACCCGAGTACCTCTGATGGTTCGTAACGCTCAACTGGTTTTATGCGCCAAGAGAGGGCCCTTCGGTTTTTTCCAATCCGCTATCGTTCCCCTGGCCGTTACCAATGCTTTGATAATCAGGGTGGCTGAGAAAATGGGCGACAGAGCCATGGATTCCCTGAGGGAGCTCAGTGAGATCAGGACGAGCTACTACCATGACGAGGTGCCCGATCTGTTCGCCGGGAGCCGGCAAGGTCACGGTAGGAATAACGGTAAACGTGAATAAGCGGTAGTCTACACTGCTCGGAAGAAAATTTTATTAATTTATTTCCTTAGAAAATTATTTTACAATAAATGAGAACTTTGATACTGTAGACGCCGAAAACGCGATTCACAGTCAGGACGACTCTACTCTGTTCCGAAGCAATGAATCCAAGTTTAGGTGTGCCGAAATGAAAATCAGAGCTGTTTTCTTCGATATGGGCGACACCTGCTACTACCAGCGCTCCATACGTCCGGAGATCCCCGGAGTGCTCCAGATTCTCAGGGCAAAGGGTTTGAAACTGGGGATCATCAGCAACATCCAGTCACAAGGACAGGTGCCCGGGGATCTGAGCCGCTACGGCATCAGACAGTTCTTCGATCCCATCGTGCTGTCCTGTGAGTTCGGACGCCGCAACCCGGATGCTGTTCTGGATACGATGAGTGAGCTTCCCGGCCTGCTCGATTCCTACCTGCCGGAGCTGCTGAAAGCGGAAGATATCGTGGTGGGTCGTGAACCACGGCTGTCCTCTGAACAGATATTTTCAGCCCTTGTGCCGAGGGGATTCGAGACGGCGGAGCCGATGTGGTGGATGTAGGGGCCTGTTGTACCCCCTTCCTCTATTTTGCCAACGCCGACGGACGGTTCCCCCAGCATGGTCCGAATCCGCTGGAGGCGGAAAATCTCACTCAGATCCGGGAGCAGGCTATGGCGGAACAGGCGGATCTGGGAATCTGTTTCGATGGCGACGGGGATAGAGTCGTTTTTATCGATGAGACCGGTGCCTATATACCCGGCGATCTGATAACGGGATTGTTGGGGTTGCACTTTTTCAGGCACGGTTGCCCCGCAGACGTTCCAATCCCAAAGGTGCTCTGTGATGTTCGCTCATCGAGAAGTGTCCACGAGTACCTGAGCGCTCTGGGGGCGCAGCCTCAATCTTGCCCGGTGGGGCACGCTCTGATCAAATCCATGCTGCGCCGTACTCGGGGCCTGTACGCAGGAGAGTTAACAGGGCATTATTACTTCCGGGACTTTTTCTACTGTGACTCAGCCCTGATTGCGGTTCTGCTAATGCTGGGCATTGTGAGCAGAGAGGGGGAAAAACTCTCTGAGCTCGTCCAGCCGCTCAAACGCTACTACTGTTCCGGTGAGTTGAGCTTCACCGCGGCGCAAAAAGAACGAATCATCGAAAAAGTCCGCCGGGCATATGGATCCGGCCGGCTGACTGAGATCTCCGGGCTGCGGTTCGATTTCGAGGATTGGTGGTTTATTATACGCGCCGGGAGCACCGAACCCCTGCTGCGTCTGTTCGTGGAGGCGGATACACCGGACAATCTATCCCGGCGCCGAGCAGAACTAGTTGATCTGATTGTAGACAGCGGAGGTGTAAAATGAGTGAACGCTATGATGTGATCATCATCGGCCATGTGACGGACGATCTTCTGGACGACAGGGGACGGGTAACACGCTTCATCGGGGGCGGGGCCTACTTCTCCTCCTTTGCGGCCAAGCGATCCGGAGCCGAGCTGCTGGTGGTGACCAAGCTGGCGGAGAAGGACTTCGGTCTGCTGGAAGGGATGAAGAAGGAGGGCATCGAGGTGATTGCCCTTCGCAGTACACACACCAGCTCGATAGAGAATTTTTTCGAGACTGAGGATGTGGACCGGCGCGTCGTCAATCTGGTTGCCCAGGCCGAACCGTTGAGCCTCGAAGATGTGCCGGAGGCGGACACGGCGATCTTCAACCTTACCGGTCTGTTCAGGGGAGATATCCCCTCTGAGATGATCGAGCCGCTCGCCGCAAAAGCTGAAGTCGCTCTGGATCTGCAGTGCATGCTGCGCTGGAGTGAAGGGGGGAGCTTCGCGTGGAGGGACTGGCCGGAGAAGAGGGAATGCCTGCCCCATATCACCTATTTGAAAGCCGATTCTCTGGAGTCCAAGGTGATTACGGGAACCGAGGACAGGCGAGAAGCAGCCAGGATTCTATGCGGGTGGGGCGCCCGGGAGGTGTTAATCACCCATTCCAGTGAAGTAATCCTCTACGACGGAAAAACGATGCACTGCGCACACTTTAATCCCTCGAATCTTTCGGGCAGAACCGGTCGGGGCGATACCTGTTTCGGCTCCTACCTGGCCTGGCGCCTGGACCATGGCGTCGAGGAATCCCTCCGTTATGCCGCAGCCTTGACCAGCATCAAGATGGAGAAGCCGGGACCGTTCCAGGGCACCGTCGAAGAGGTGCTTCGGAGAATGAAGGATAAGGATTGAGCAGAGGGCGAGCCGACACCATCGCCAAAATATTCTAAATCAACGATATCCGCGGGATCGTGCCGGAGGAGCTGGAGGAGGAAACGATCTATCGCATCGGATACAACCTTCCCCGGCTTCTGAGGGCAAGATCGATCCTGGCCGGCAGGGACGCACGCCTGTCATCGGAGGCCGTGTTTCAAGCCTTGAGCCGGGGCCGTTCCTGTTGGGCGCGATACCGGCCTGGAAAAACTCGCCGCCATGATTGAAAAGCCCGTGCCAAGGGCTGATCCCCTGCGGTTCAGATCAGCCTGCCGATTGAAATGCTCCGGGCTGATCGCCGGCGATAGCGGGCGAGCGTGCAGCCGGGAAGCTCACTTAACAGGGAGTACAATTCCTGAAAACCGTAGGCAACGGAGGCCGGGTCGTGGGCATCGGAAGAGGTTATCACCGGTAATTCCCACACTACGATCAGATCCAGGATGTCTCGGGAGGGATACATTTCGCCGATGCTCTTGCGCAGACCCGAGGTGTTGATCTCCACGCTCATCCGGTAGGCCCGGCATAATTCCAGGATCTCTTCTACATCCCCGCGGTTGTGCTGCAGCACCGGATATCCCGGCTGCTTGATAAGATCGAGATGAGCCACACAATCGAACAGGCCGGTTTTGATACCCTTTTTGATTTCCGCGAAGTATTCCGAATAGATCTGGGAGATCGTCTTGTCCGGGAATTCGAAGCCAAACAGCCAGTTTTCTCCGGGCCAGCTGTGGACAAAGTGTACTGAGAGCAGTACCAGATCGAAATCATAGCTGGAAAGGACACGCTTCAGGTACGTTTCATATCCGGCGTAGAAGTCCGCCTCCACGCCGCAGAGGATCGTGTGGTCGGGATAACGGGCCTGAAGTTCCCGCACGGATTCGATATAATGCTCGAGATCCTCGTAATCCATACGCAGATCCGAGCCGCCCCGTGGGAAATTCGGTAGGGGTATATGCGGTGTGAAGCAGATCTCCTCGATCCTGTTCTCCTGGGCTTTTAGAACGTAATCCTCCATGCTGCCGCGGGCATGCCGGCAGAAGGGAGTGTGCAGGTGATAATCGTACATGATCCTCAGCGGCTAGGCATGATCAGCGCTCAGTTCATTCAATCCGAGCCAGACAGCTCCCTGCAGCGGGCTCTTCTCTCCGAGCCGGATCTTCACCTCCTTGCCGTATCTGTGTCTCATCAGTTCCATCGTTTTCTCGAAGTACATACCCCGGCTCGTATACAGAGCTCCGGCCAAGGCTATCTCCGGCGTATCGAAATGAAGTTCCTTGACAATAGGCTCTGCCAATTTCGCCATGTGTTCTGCACCCTCGCATATGATTTCCCCGGCAACCGGATCATCCTCTGGATCTACATCGGCTCCATGATGATCCCCATGCAGGTAACGCTGGTTCCTCTCTACATCCTGGTTCAGAAGATGAAGATGATCGACACCTACTGGGCCCTGATCCTGCCCTTTCTGGGCACTCCCTGGGCCGTGTTCATGGTCAAGCAGTTTATGGCCAGCCTGCCCTCGGAGCTGATCGAGTCGGCCCGCATCGACGGCTGCAGTGAATGGGGTATCTTCGGCAAGATCATCTTTCCCCTGGCCATTCAGGGACTCACCGTGCTGATCGTCATAACCTTCGTCACCCAGTGGAACTCCTTCCTCTGGGTGCTGATCGCCACCAACAGTGTGGAGATGCGCAACATTCAAGCCGGGTTGAGCTACTTCCAGGAACTGTATCCCATGCGCTACTCCGACATCATGGCCGCCTCGACCCTGGCCGCCATCCCCATGTTTATTGTTTTTTTCTCCTTTCAGAAGTATTTTCTCAAAGGAATCACCGTAGGCGCTTTAAAAGGTTAGCGTTTTCGCCTGCGGCTTTCCCGCAACGGTTGCCGGAGTGGTGCGGCAGGCAGTGATCCGGCTTCAGGATAATCTGGAATAGGGGATCGAATGGTCAGGTTGTACATCTTCGATATGGGCGGGGTGGTGAGTCAGAACACCAACGTGGCTCCCGACATTGCACGGTATTTAGACTTCAATGGGGCAAGAATGGCCGAGTTTGCCCGGGATGATTTCATCGCCCTCACCACCGGGGCAATCTCGGCCGGGGAGTTTACCCGGCGTTTTTCGGCGAAAAGCGGGCGCACCCTCGAAGAGGACCTGCTGACCCGTTTCTTCGATCCGGAGCTGGATCCGGAGATGGCAGCGATTGTCGAAGGGCTGAAGGAACAGGCTCGCGTGGTGGCAGGAACCAACACGATCACCCCGCACTACGAATTGCATCAACAAAAGGGCGACTATGATGTGTTCGATGCGGTCTATGCCTCCCACCTAATGGGGCTGGCCAAACCGGATCCGGCCTTCTACTCCTATATCCTTGATCGGGAGCGCTGTTTGCCTGAACAGGCGGTGTTCATAGATGACATTCAGGCAAATGTGCAAGCAGCCGGGAAGCTCGGAATCCGCTCCTTCCTGTTCACGGGGGCGGAACAGCTGAAGAAGGATCTCAACAAGCTGGGTAGATCCGCTACCTGACACTCGAGTTCGGGATTTACGGGATCACCGGGAATCGGTTATACTGCAGTCGCAAAAAAAAATTACTCAGGGAGGTACAGATGAAAAAAGGACTCATTGCGCTGGCGATCGGGTTGATGCTGCTGCTGAGCGCCGTGCTGGTCTCGGCGGACGGCAAGCTGGTGATCTATAATGCCGGCTCAGTTGAAATGGGGGAGGATTTGGTGCGGGCCTTCAAGGCCAAGCACCGTGACATCGACGTGGAGCTGATCCGTATAGGCTCCGGAGAGATCATTGCCCGGGTTCAGGCCGAGGCTAGACGGCCACAGGGGGACATCATCATGGCCATGGCCAAGGAAAACCTGGACGTTGTCTACGACCTGCTGGATTCCTACAGGGTGAAAGAAGCATCCGCCTTTCCCAACGACGTGAAGGATGCCAGGGGAAACAAGTACTTCGGTTTCAGCTTCAACATCCAGGCCTTCATCATCAACACCGATCTTGTTCCCATGAACGAGGCTCCCAAGAGCTGGAAGGACCTGGGCGACAGCAAGTGGCGGGGACAGATCGTCCTGGCCAACCCGGCCCTTTCCGGTTCGGCCTACGCCCAGATGTTCCAAATGGTGGGCCTGTACGGCTGGGACCACATCAACGCCGTGCGCAAGGTCTCTACCTTTGTTCCAAAATCTTCTCTTGTCTACACCTTCGTAGGTCGGGGGGAGTTCGGCATCGGTGTTACCGGCGAGGGGAATGTATTCTTGGAGAAGGACAAGGGCAATCCCGTGGAAGCCGTGTACCCGAGTGAAGGAACGGGACTGCGCTTCGACGCTTCCGGGATCATCAAGGGAGGTCCGAATCCACAGAACGCCCGGATTTGGATGGACTTCCTGACCACCAAGGAGGCCATGACCATTATCTCCCAGGCGCCCCACTTCCGCAGGATGACCCGGCCGGACGTGCCGCCGCCCCCGGGATTGAAACCAACCGGGGAGATCAAGTTCTTCGAGTACGACGCCAACAAGGCTTCGGCCAGCAGGAACGAGTACCTGCAGAAGTTCGGAGAGATCTTCGCCACCAGATAACTGCTACGAGGGCATGGACGATTTCATTGAGATCGTCCATGCCTGCTGCAAAAGAAAAATAACACTCACGCCAAGAGGCAACCCAAATGAAAGAGCAGGAAAACAGCCGGATCAATTTGTCTATAAAGCATCTCAGCAAGGTCTTCAGGAGCAGGCACGATCAGGTGCAGGCTCTGGATGATGTCAGCCTGGAGATCCGGGAGGGAGAGCTGTTCACCCTGCTGGGACCGAGCGGCTGCGGCAAGACCACCACCCTGCGCTGCATCGCCGGATTCGAAAAGCCCACCAGCGGGGAGATCGATTTTCTCGGCCAGGACTTCACATCGATCCCACCGTTTCGGCGCAACATCGGCATGGTGTTCCAGAGCTACGCCCTGTTCCCTCACATGTCGATCTTCGAAAACGTGGCCTACGGGTTGAGAATTCGCAAGCTCAGCCGGAGGGAAATTGCGGAGAGGGTCAATCGCATCATCCAGCTGGTGGGACTGGAGGCCACCCAGAAGCGCAAGCCCAGCGAGCTGTCCGGGGGCCAGCAGCAGCGCATAGCCCTGGCCCGGGCTTTGGTCTATGATCCCCAGCTTCTTCTGCTGGATGAACCCCTGAGCAACCTGGATGCCAAGCTGAGGGTCTACATGCGCGAGGAGATTCGCAGGATCCAGCAGCGGGCCAAGGTCACCACGATCTACGTGACCCACGACCAGGAGGAGGCCCTTTCCATCTCCGACCGGATCGCGGTGATGCACGCCGGCAGGGTCAGCCAGGTCGGTTCTCCGGATGAGATCTACGAAAATCCGAGTTCGATCCGGGTGGCGGATTTCATCGGCCAGGCCAACTTCCTGGATTGCGCGGTGAGGCGAAACGGAGTGCCTGTATTGACCTTTCGCTCCAATGAGGAGATCTCCCTCAAGGACAGCTCCGGCAGCATCCGGGAGTTCGGCGACGGGGAGGGGATCCTCTTCGTGCGGCCGGAGCAGATGGAGGTGGCTGCGGAGCTGGACCATGCCAATACGCTGAAGGGCGAGGTGAAGGTGATTCTCTATCTCGGCTCGGTGGTTCGCTACTACGTGGAAATCTTCCAAAACGCATCCCCCCAGGAGGTACTGATAGACCAGGACCGGCGCGTACCGGGAGTCGGAGTGGGGAATCGGGTCGCGGTGATCGTCCACGGCCAGGAAGCCAAGCTGTTCCCGAGCGAACAGAAACAGCAGTTGGATCAGGACTAGGGGCCCCCATGGCTGCAGCAATCAAAGACAGATTCAAGAGCTTCGAGCTTACCCCCTACCTGGTCCTGGGTCTGGCCCTGGTCATCCTGGTGGTGTTCATCGCCTATCCCCTGTCCAAAGTGTTGTTCAACAGCTTCATCGAGCTGGGAGATGCGCCGACCCTGGGCAACCTTACCCTGGCCAACTTCTCTCAGTTTTCCACCTCGACCCTCTACAGAGGCGCCTTCTTCAACACCCTGACCGTGGGCCTGTTCTGCGTTCTGTTCTCCTGCCTGATCGGTATCCCCATGGCTTACTTCGTTGCCAAGACGCAGACCCCCCTGAAGACCTTGTTCCTCACTCTGGGAACTCTGCCTCTGATCCTTCCGCCCTTCGTGGGCGCCTACTCGTGGATCCTGCTGTTCGGGCGCCAGGGTGTTGTCAACTATCTTCTCGATACGGCCTTCGGATTCACTCTGCCCGACATCTACGGAGCACCCGGTGTCATCATTGCCATCACCATGAGCACCTATCCGTTCATCTTTCTGCTGACCTACGGAGCCCTGGTTTCGGCGGATCCCTACATCGAGGAAAGCGCCGAGATCATGGGGGCTTCCCGCTGGCGGGTTATCCGCACCGTGAACCTGCCCCTGGTCATACCGGCCATCCTTGCCGGCGCCCTGATCGTGTTCATGCGCTCCGTAGGGAATTTCGGGGTGCCCGCCATTTTGGGGGGGAACTTCTACGTGCTGCCCACCCTGATCTACTTCCAGGTCACGGGATTCTTCAACCTCAATGCCGCCGGGGCCATTGCCATGGTCAACGTGGTGCTGGTTGCCTTCGCCATCCTGCTGTCCCAGTACGTTACGGCCAAACGCTCCTACGTCACCATCACCAGCACGACCCAGGCCGCGCGCATATCCTCGAGCAAGCTCCTCAAGTGGATCGGTACGATTTTCTGTCTCGGGGTGATCTTCTTCTCCCTGCTCCCCCACATCACCGTAATTATTACCTCCTTCACCGAGGGATGGGCCGGCACGCGCTACCCGACCAAATTCTCATTCGAGAACTATCGGAGGATCTTCCAGGTCGCCCTCACTCCCATCAGAAACAGCCTGTTTCTGGCAACTACCGCCACACTGATTGCCGCGGTCATCGGTACGCTGCTTTCCTACATCAATGTGCGCAAGAATGTGCGGGCCCGCTGGATTCTGGATCTGACGGTCATGCTGCCCTTCATTCTTCCCGGGATCGTCGTGGGCGTGGCCATCCTGATCGGCTTCTCCTCCGGGCTGCTCATCTTAAGCGGAACATGGATGATCCTGGTGGTGGGTTTCTTTATCCGACGTATGCCCTACATCTTCCGCTCCACCACCGCCTCGTTGAGCCAGATCGACACCGCCGTGGAGGAGGCTTCCTCCATCACCGGAGCTTCCTGGCTGACCACCTTCAGGAAGATCACCCTTCCCCTGATGGCTCCGGGTATTCTGGCTGGAGCTGTGATCAGTTTCTCCACCCTGATGGGCGAGCTCTCCACCACTGTGATCCTCTACTCCGCCCGCTGGAAGACGATCACCGTGGCCATCGTGGAGTACCTGTTCTCCGCCACCATCGGGCCGGCCTACGCCCTGGGCACGATTCTCATCGTGCTGGTCCTGGCCGCCATATCCCTGGCCAACCGGATCCTGGGGCGCAGAATGTCTCAGATGTTCAAGATGGTTTGATTCACGGGTGGTAGAGGGGTAAAATTTTCAGGGCGTTTTTGCCGGTTATCTTGTCGAACACCCCGGGATCTATCTCACCTGAGGACAGCAGTTCTCTCAGATACCGTAACGTAGGAATATCTGCTTCGGCATCGGCGAAGCAGATATCGGTTCCGAAGAGGATGCGGTCCTGGAACTCGTTTAGGAAGCGGATCCCGAACGCTCGATCCCGCTGGATGGCGTTCAAGCCGCTGCGGGCGGAAAGATCGGCGTATAGATTGGGGTAGGCTCTCAGCAGCCGTGGCAGGCTGCCGCCGGGCGCAACCGGTCCCGTAGGGTATATGAACCTGTCTTGCGGAGCTGCATCCCCGCTGATCTCGGCCCAGAATCCCGGGGCATGACCCACGATGGTGGTTTCCGGAGCCTCCTGGCACAGCCGTTCCAAGCGGGGAGAGCCCACCTCGTCGAACAGACCGTAGACGCCCCTGCCCGGGCCGGTTATGTGGAACAGCACAGGCAAACCGTGACCCCCGCACTGGCGGCAGAGGTTGATGGTCCTGGGATCATCCAGGGCAATGTTGGCCGTGAGCTCGCCGATCCCGACACACCCCAGCTCTATGAATCGTTCCAGGATCCAGGAGAAGTCAGTCTCCGGGGGATTTTCCAGCTGCTCCACTGTCAGATTGCCCAGGCAACCCATGCGGGGATCGAGGTTCCCGAACGGAATTACCCGGTCCCGGTAGGGCTGCGCCGCCTCGAGCTGGCTGAGGATGTCGGGATTGGCAGCCAGCAGAAAGGGCGCCTGGGTGCTTTCCGGAGAAGCCCCTAAAGGAAGAACCACCGCCCTGTGGATGCCCTCCCGATCCAGGCGGCGGATCAGCTGCTCCCAGGTCACAGGTGTCCTGTCCATCCGATCGGGAGTGCGGAAATCACCGACGTGGGTGTGAAAATCGACGATCAAATCTCTACCCTCAGCGGGTCACGGTCAGGGAGCTGGTGCCCCAGCCGCCCAGGGTTTCCGGATCGCCCGGATCTCCGGGCAGAAGCTCTGCGTAGCTCTCCGCCACTTTGCGAACCGCCCGGGCATACTCTTCGATAATCCGCCTTTGATAGCGCCTGAACCAGGGAACCTTGAAGACCCCGGACTGGATCCCGGAGGAGACCCGAAGATGCTCCTTCCCGCCGCTGCTTCGTGGTTTTCCGCCAGAGCCGGTCAGGCACGTGGGCCTGCCGTCGTTGTAGACATCCAGGTCGCTGAACAGCGGGTGGGTGTGGAGGGCCAGGTTGCAGCCGGGCCGGCAATCATCAACTCCCTCGGCCCTCAGGGCTTCGCAGAAACGCGTTATGGACAGGCCACCCAGCTCTTCGGACAGGTAGTGCCCCAGGGGATTGTACCAGCCTCCCATGGTGAGCCCCGAATCTTTGGGCGGCCGGTGAGGGCGGATTCCAGGTACGCCGTCCAGAAGATCCCAGAAACAATTCATTGCCCTATCGATCTCCGCCATCTGCTGGCCGTAGTTCTTCAGCTGCTCCCGGCCGATGGCCGAGCACAGCTGATTGAGCCGGTACTTGTAGGCCCCCCAGGGAACGCCGGCGCCTGCCTTAATTTCCGGGATGGTCAGGAAGTCGCTGTGCCGGGCGTAGTGGGCGAAGGCGATGGCCCGCTCGTAGATGCGCCGGTCGTTCGTTGCCAGCATCCCTCCCTCGCCGATGGGCATGGATTTAGCCGACATCAGCGAGAAGGCGGCCGCGTCGCCGAAGGTCCCGGTCATTTTGTCCTTGTAGAGGCTGCCGTGGGAATGGGAGCAGTCCTCCAGGACTGCCAGCCCGTGTTTGCCGGCGATGGACAGGATCGCCTCCATGTCCGCCGGCATCCCGGAGTAGTGGACCACCACGATCGCTCGGGTTCGCTCTGTGATGCAGCGCTCGATATCCCGGGGATCGATGCAGAGGCTGGTGGGATCGATGTCCGCGAAAACCACGGTCCCGCCGAGGGACAGCACGGGGGCGCAGGAGGCCCAGTAGGTCATGCTGGGACAGATGATCTCATCCCCCCTGCCGATTCCCAGACCGAACAGGGCGCAGTGAACGGCCGCGGTTCCCGTGTTGTGGGCCAGGGCATGTTCCACCCCCAACCAATCGGCGAACTCCTTCTCGAACTGCACGGTAATGTCCAGATCGGAGATCCTGCCCTTGCGGAGAACCTCCAGGACGGCCTGCTCCATCGCGGGAGTGACCACGGGCCAGGTGAACAGATCCTTTCCGGCGGATACCGCCTTGGGACCTCCAAGAAAAGCCAATTTGCTCATGATGCACCTATTCTAACGAATGCGAGGCGGTTTGGGAAAGGCACGGAGAAAGAACAGCAGGTCCGAGGGCAAGCTAACTGGTCAGCATGCTGCAGAGGCTCAACAGGAAATCGCGGTTGTCGGCCCGGATATAGTGCATGGGCACGCCCATGCGGCTGAAGGATTTGAGAAATCGTACGTAGTAGGCGGGATCCTCGGCAGGAGGCTCGCCTGCGCTCCAGTCCCAGTCGCACTCGGCCAGGTCCACCACGTAGATGTTCAGGTTTTCGATTCCTCTTCCCCGCTGCAGGGCCAGGTTCTGCGCCATGGCCAGGGATTTCTCGAAGATCATCGGCGACATCACCGCCGATCCCACGGAGATGTATACGCCGCCGTCGATCTTGGAGACGTTGTGGGCGAAAGCCAGGAAATCCCGCTGAGCAGTGCGTCCGATGGCCGCTCCGCAGCTGGAGGGGTGGGTGTAGATGATGTCGTGGCCGAACATGGGATGAGCGGTATAGGGAATGTCCAAACGAAAAGCCGCGCCCTGCAGGCCGAAGCGTTTGTACGGATGGAGTACCTGCAGGGGACCGGATGGGATGTCGGCATCCCGAAGGGCGTGGAAAAGATCCGCGGCCGCCGCGGCCTGCTCCGGATGCTCTTCCACCTCCCCGGTCTTCTCCAGCAGCTCCTGCCGTGTCGGGATCTGCAGCCCATCGTGGTGCACCAGGCAACCCACCGACTCCCCGTATCCCAATCCCCGATACGCCCCGACCAGCAGAGCCAGGTTCAGGTACAGACCGGTCTCCTCCCAGAGACCGAACCGGCCCAGCTGCATATTTTCCCGCACCGATTCCGAGCTCTCTCCCTGGTAGGCAAACTCCCAGTCATGGATGATGCCGGCTCCGTTGGTGGCCAGATGGTTGATCCAACCCTCTCCGATCAGGTGAATCAGCAGGGGGGCCAGCCCGTTCTTGATGGCGTGAGCACCGAAGGCCATCATCACCGGTTTCTCCGAGGAACGCGCCCCCCTGATATCCGCCGCCGCCTGCTCGATCTTCTTCAGAACCTCCTCCGGGAGAGGTTTTGCCTCATCCCGCAAGGTTACCTGGGCTTGCTCGATTCTGACCCTGTTCTTGCGTTCCGCCAGGCTCTTGAGCCTTAGACGGCGCCGGTCCAATTCTGAAAAGGGCATGGGCTACTCCCGGAAAAACAGGTGACTCAGCCGATCGGCATCCGAGAAGTCGGGAACGATCAGATCGGCGCCGGCCTGGATCAGGCGGCTGCGTTTCACTAAGTTCAAACCCCGGCGGCTCACCTCGTCACTGGCCACTCCCACAGTGTAGCCGCCACGGTTACGGGTCTCCCTGATCTCCACGGGCCCGTCTCCGAACATCACCATCTCTCCTTGTCCGTCCTCTTCGATCTGCCTCATGATGGCTTCCAGGGCCTTCAACTTCGGTTCGTGGCGGATATCCCCGACGGCACCGTAGATTCGTCCTGCAAACACAGCCGCGTAGCCTAAAACAGCGGCGTCCCGTTCCACATCCTCCTGATCCGTGCCGCTGGCCAGGTACAGGTGAGCCCCCCTGCTATGGAGGGCTTGGAGAAAATCTACGGCTTTTTTGAGAATGAACTGATCCGCGGTGAGCCGGCCCTCCCGGATCCGAGCCAGACGATCCTCCACTCTGCGCATGAGAGCCGCGTTGAAGATCCGTTTGTAGCCGGCGGCATCGAGGATATCCTCTTCGGCCACGTATCCGTACTCCCGCACCAGCTCGCTCAGGTACTGCATCTGCACCAGGGTCTGCACCCCCGTGGTTTCCTCAATGAGCTGCCTTACCCGCTTCTCGATCCGTTCCATGCTGAGCTTGGGGATGACCTCTCGCCGATCTCCCACTATGGCATCCATCATCATCGGTTCCATATCCTCATCCCACCCCTGACGCAGGGTGGAGATGGTACCGTCATGGTCGAAGATGAAGTGGGTGTAATTATGCCCCCTCGGAGGGGCGGTGACGATTTCAATCCTGGATCCTTCGTGGTAGCGGGCCTTCTCCGGGCTGCGAGCCAGTTCGCTCCGGTATCTGAACACCGGGGCGGCGCTGATTTCCAGTATCTCTTCGGCAGTGGCGGTTCCTGTCTCGAAGAGCTTCTGCACGGTGACACCGGCCACCAGGGTACCGAACTCGGCGGCAAGGGCAGGGGAAAACCCGGCGGACAGGGCCGCGGCGATACCTGCCAGCAGGCTGTCTCCCGCCCCGACCGGGTCGATGCGATTGAGAATCATCAAGCCGGGGATTTCCTTGATCCCCTCCTGCTCGCAGACGATGCAGCCGTTCACACCCCGGGTGATAAAAACAGGCTCCCGCCACCTGCGGAAAAGCTCGGCCGCGACCTCCCGTACAACCTCCTCCGGGATATCCTCTGCAGGGCAGTGGGGCTTCCCGCAGATCGTGAGAGCCTCCTGCTCGTTTATCTTGCGCGCCGATCCCTGGAACTCGTCGCTGTAGGCGCGGCTGTCGGTGATATACACTGTTCTCCGATTCTTCGCGATCAGCACGGCCAGGGCCGCTCGGAAATCCGGGGTGTGAATGCCCCGGTAGACCTGCTGGTTGATGATCAGCACATCCAGATTGGGGAGCTGCTGCTCGACATCCCGAAGCAGTTCTTCGGCCAGGCCGGGACTCAGATCGTTGAAGTTCCCGTAGTCCAGCCGGGGCTGCTCCACCCCATCCACAAGGATCTTGGTGAACACGTGGGTCTGCCACTGTTCGTTCTGGATCAGCAGACTGTCGGTCGAGACCCCCCAGCTCTCCAACAGGTCGATCAGCTGGGTCCCATGCGGATCCCGGCCGACCACGCCGAAGGCCAGGACCTCTCCCACGCCCATAGACCTCAGATTGGCCGCCACATTGCTCGCCCCGCCCGGAGAGAAACGCTGTCCTGCTACCGGTTGGGTGGCAAGCCCGGTCTCCAGGGATATCTCCGAAGCGCTGGGATCGATCGTCAGGTAGAGGTCGACACAGAAATCTCCCACGATCCCGATCCTCAGCTCCGGGACACGCTCCAGGATTTTTTTGACCTGAGATGAGTTCAGCGCCAACGCCTACTGTCCTCCGAAAAACTCCGCCTCGAGCACGGCGCAGATGTGGTGATAGACCTTGGTGTGATGCTCCTGGACCTCGGCTGTGTCCTCTGCAGGTACCCGGATCGTAACATCGCAGAGCTCGCTCAGGGGGCTTTCGTTCCTGCCGGTCAGTGCGATCGCCTTCAGCCCGAAGGCCTTTGCCGCTCTCACCGCGTAGAGAACGTTCTTGGCCCTTCCCGAGGTGCTCAGAGCCAGCAGGACATCCCCCCCGGCCCCGTAGCCGTACACCTGCTGGGCGAACACCATCTCGGCGCCGCTGTCATTGCTGATCGCCGAGCACAGCGAGCTCTGACTGACCAGGGATATGGCCGGTAGCGCGCCCTGGAGTTTCCCGGCCAGGAGCGCTCCCTCTTCAGGGAACCGTTCCGTCAGTTCCCGGACGGGCCGACCGCTAAGGGGGCGGGGCATTCTGAAGCCCTTCATCAGCTCACCCACGATGTGCTCCGCATCGGCCGCACTCCCGCCGTTCCCGCAGATCAGGACCTTGTTGCCGCTTCGAAAGGCGTCCACCAAAATGTTCAGGGCAGCCTCGATACTCTCCCGGCAACCGCGGAGGTCTGTATGACGCTGGTGGAATTGCTCAGTCAGTTCTTTGGATCCTCGCTTCATAATTCCTCATCCTGCACCAATTGTACCGGCATAGGCACATCTATTCCCACAGCTGCGCCAATCCCGCGGCCACGCTCGGAGCGATGATATCCGCCGCTTCTTTCAGTCGCTCCGGGGCATCCGCCATGGCTATGCCGAGCCCGGCCGCGGCCAGCAACTCCAAGTCATTCATGCTATCACCGAAAGCCGCAATTTGCGAGGGCGGTATGCCCAGCAAGTGGCTGAGCCTGCCGAGAGCAGATCCCTTTGACACCCCGGCCGGTACGGCCTCCAGGTAGTCGCTCTGCACCTTCATGAGCGATAGCCCCGGGAGCCCGCCTTCAACAGAGCGCTGGAACTCGATCAGGTTCTTCTCCTCATATCCGACGATCTGTACCTTGATCGGCGGGTGGGTGTCTATGATCTGGGAAAGGTCGTTGAGCTCTACGCAGTGAAGCCCCTCCAGTAGGATGAAGTCGGACAGCAGCGGGGTCAGCCGGGAAACAATGGGGTAGTCGGAAAGGGGATCGGTGTACAGAAGACAGTCCAGGCCGGCCTCGGCTGCTTTCTGCACAAGGCGGAGCGCCTCCGCCGCGGGCAGCATCTGCTGGACCAGAATCGCACCCTCCGTGGGGTCCACTATGGCGGCGCCGTTGCAGAGGATCACGGGTAAATCTATATCCAGCTTATGCACGTACGGCAGGGCCGATCGGTACGTCCTTCCGGTGGCCAGGGTCACTGCCAGACCCTTTTGCCGGGCTTTGCGAATCCCCTGGAGATCCTCCTGCGTCGTGTTGAGATTGTCATCCACCAGGGTTCCATCCAGGTCAAAGACGATCAGCCTGTAGCGGTCACGATCAGATATGCCTTGCACAGTTCACCGACCAGATTGTTATGATAAGCAGTTGAATCCTCCAACCCTCAGAAGGAGCCTACTCCTTCACGGCGCCGCCGGCCAGGCCAATCACGAAGTACTTCTGAAAGAAGGAGAAGAGGATCAGGACCGGAACGATGGCGATGAACGAAGCGGTGCCCA
>Ga0272441_10004992_pt1 | contig 23474 bp, 27 predicted proteins | sample SSMProp6N_FD_193582 | JGI IMG/M metagenome (GOLD analysis project Ga0272441, IMG submission 193582) | Marine sediment archaeal communities from Little Sippewissett salt marsh, Falmouth, MA, United States - SSM-Prop-6N | ecosystem: Environmental > Aquatic > Marine > Wetlands > Sediment ...
ATCCACCAGTAGCAAAGCTGCCCCGGCAGCTTTCTGCTCTGCGTTGTCCGGTAGCGTATCCGATGTAATCAACGAGAGCAGAGACGACCTGACCGACTCTCTGTCCAGGTCTTCGCCCTCAATGGCACTGGTTTTGATGGCCTCGGAAAGCATCAAGTCAATCGTGGCATCCTCTTGTGACGCCATAGGTAGCGCGTCAAAGCTGCCGGCCAGGCGCTCTGAGTTCAGGCGAAACTCAAGCTCCCGGTGTTCGAGCGCATGCTTGTCGTAGCGGAAATCGGGCCAATCGGATTGTTGCCATATCCACCTCATGGCGTGATTCTAGCACTTATTCGCGCCATATTAAATTAATATATGGCGTGATTATAGCCTGCAATAACGCCATCCTGGGTCAAAGACTGGCATCTGAACGGCGCCTGGGAAATACCATGACTGCATCAGTTCGCTTCTCATGGTATCGCTGTTTTTAGCCCTGCCAGCCGCAGAAAATACCATGAAAAATACCATTGATGATGCAGATTATATTATCAATTGGATTGGTTTAATCCTTATTAATCAATGTATTAAAATTCCAGGTCACTCCCACTCGATTCTAAATAAGCCATTTTTATCTTTTATATTCAATGGCTTATTTTCCTGCTAATTGCTAATACCATGAAAAATACCATGCTCAGAAAATCCTTCAAAATGCTCGAAAAATTGCCGATTGAAAGCTGTCACACCGCTCCCTAGGCCACCTTCCGGGCTTTGACTTGCAGGTGTATGCCCTCCTGCTCCTGCAGTTAATGGATTACCGTACATTCCTCTCTGCAAGGTTTTGAGAGATAAGTGCAATCCTTAGAAACGGGAGAAACATGGTAAATGTGCGACTCCTGATGCTTTAGTGTCACTCAGTTGTTACACCATCAAAATGCTCTTCCTTGTCGTCAGCTTTGGTTGCATGCACCGTACCGTCTTTGTGCTCAGGAGGTGAATATATTGAGTATAGACGCAGTGGTTCATCACCCGTGTTCACGACATTGTGCTTTGTTCCTGAAGGGATAACGACAGCCCAGTCGTCTTCAATCTTGTGTTCGACGTCATCCATATAAACACTCGCCTTTCCAGCCTCAATACGGATGAACTGATCGAGATCGTGCGTCTCTAGTCCAATCTCATCTCCCGGCTGAATTGTCATGAGAACCAGCTGACTGTTTTTTGCTGTGTATAACACCTTACGATAGTTTTCGTTTTCAAGGGTTTCTTTCTCGATGTTAATTACGTATCCATTCATGTTGGCCACTCAAAAAAATAATAAAAAAATTACCGAATTCTGGCATCAGATATACCTAATAAAGATAGCGTTCCGGAAGATCCGAAACGCTATCTTATTAGTACTTAGGCTTCTAGCTTACGCAAGATCGAAGCGATCAGCATTCATCACCTTAGTCCATGCCGTCACGAAGTCGTTAACAAACTTCTCTTTGTTGTCATCCTGAGCATAGACTTCGGCATACGCACGAAGGATCGAATTGGAACCGAACACAAGGTCCACCCTCGTTGCGGTCCACTTGACCTCGTCCGTCTTGCGATCACGTATCTCATACAGGTTGTCGCCCACAGGGTTCCAGGTGTTGCCCATATCGGTCAAGTTGACGAAAAAGTCGTTTGTCAGTGCGCCTTCACGATTGGTGAACACACCATGGTTACTGTCACCATGATTTGCACCAAGCACGCGCATGCCACCAACCAGTACCGTCATCTCATGGGCAGTCAGTCCCATCAGTTGTGTGCGGTCCAGCATCAGTTCTTCAGCGCTGACGACATAGTCCTTTTTAAGCCAGTTGCGATAACCGTCATGGATAGGCTCTAGCATCTCAAAAGAAGCAGCATCGGTCATTTCATCTGTTGCATCCCCACGTCCAGGTGAGAAAGGAACGGTAACATCAACGCCTGCTGCCTTGGCGGCTTGTTCGACACCGAGGTTACCTGCCAGCACAATGACATCAGCCACGCTTGCACCGCTTTCGGTTGCTATGTTTTCCAGGACTCCCAGCACTTTGGATAAACGCTCTGGCTCGTTGCCTTCCCAGTCTTTTTGTGGGGCAAGGCGGATTCGCGCCCCGTTTGCGCCGCCGCGCTTGTCTGAACCACGGAAAGTTCTGGCACTGTCCCAGGCAGTGGAGACCATTTCGCTGACGTTCAGACCACTGGCTGCAATTTTGTCCTTTACAGCCTGTATATCGTAGTCAGTGCTGCCAGCAGGCACGGGGTCTTGCCAGATCAGTTCTTCCTGCGGCACATCGGGACCAATGTAACGTGCCTTTGGTCCCATATCACGGTGCGTCAGTTTGAACCATGCCCGCGCAAATACTTCAGAGAAGTATTCAGGATCATTGTAGAACTGTTCGGAAATCTTGCGGTATTCCGGGTCCATCTTCATGGCCATGTCGGCATCAGTCATGATCGGGTTGTAGCGGGTCGATAGGTCTTCAACATCGACAGGTTTGTCTTCTTCCTTGATGTTAATCGGTTCCCACTGCCACGCGCCGGCGGGGCTCTTCTTTAACTCCCACTCATAGTTGAGCAGAAGGGAAAAGTACCCGTTGTCCCACTGGGTCGGATGAGTCGTCCATGCACCTTCAAGGCCACTGGACACGGTATCGCGACCAATGCCACGCTTGGTCTTGTTGAGCCAGCCAAAGCCCTGGTCTTCAATCTCTGCACCCTCGGGAGCCGGACCGAGCAGCTCGGCATCGCCGTTACCATGGCATTTGCCCACCGTATGACCACCAGCGGTCAGTGCAACCGTTTCCTCGTCGTTCATCGCCATGCGTTCAAAGGTTACACGTACATCATGCGCCGTTTTCAGCGGATCAGGATTACCGTCAACACCTTCCGGGTTGACATAGATCAGCCCCATCATTACCGCAGCGAGAGGGTTTTCCAGATCGCGCTCACCGGAGTAACGACTGCCTTCACTACCACTGGGCGCCAGCCACTCCTTCTCAGAACCCCAATAGGTGTCTTTTTCCGGATGCCAGATATCTTCACGTCCGAATGCGAAGCCAAAAGTCTTCAGTCCCATGGATTCATAGGCGATAGTACCCGCATAAGCGATCAAATCAGCCCAACTTAACTTGTTGCCGTACTTCTTTTTGATCGGCCAGAGCAGACGCCGCGCCTTGTCCAGGTTGACGTTATCCGGCCAGGAATTGATGGGGGCAAAGCGCTGGTTGCCGGCGCCCGCACCACCGCGGCCGTCAGCGATACGATAGGTACCGGCTGCATGCCAGGACATTCGGATCATAAGACCACCATAGTGCCCCCAGTCTGCAGGCCACCATTCCTGGCTTTCAGTCATCAGGGCATGCAGGTCTTTCTTGAGCGCGTCTACGTCGAGTTTCTTGACTTCTTCACGATAGTTGAAGTCCGCTCCCAGCGGATTCGTCTTAGTATCGTGTTGATGCAGAATGTCGAGGTTCAGTGCTTTGGGCCACCATTCCATGTTCGACATACCAGTCTCTGTGGCACCGCCGTGCATTACTGGGCATTTACCTTCACTCATAGCTTTTCTCCTTTAAGAGTTCAATTTGTTTCGATCTGTTGAGAGCGGCTCCAGCGGAGGACCGATCAGTCTATTTTGTCTCTCTCCTCAGTGCGGGAATCTGAGGTCATTTGGACATCGTTGGATTTTTGGGCACAGTCTGCGCAGATGCCTTGTACTTCGACCTGCGCACTGACGATGTCACCAAAACGGTTTACAGAGGCAGGAATGGGCAGATCGTTAAGTTCGGCGCTCTCGAAATCCCGAATCATTCCGCACTTCACGCAACGGTAGTGGTGGTGGTGTGCCAAGTTTGCATCGAAACGAGCCCTTTCCTCACGTTGCCCAAATTTTTTTAACAATCCGAGGTCAATAAATAGCCACAAGGTACGATAGACAGTGTCCAAGGATATGGTTGGCATACTTTCCCGTACCGTCTGGTATATTTCCTCAGCACCGGGATGCTCCTCACTGGACGCAACAGCACGAAAAATCTCAAGCCGTTGATGGGTCAGTTTCACTCCCGCACTCCGAGCAGCCTCCTTGAATTGTTCAAAGCGGCGTTCGACCTCAGCCTCCTCAATTTCCATCGCTTATTCCACAGCAGGGGTGAATACTAAATAAGAATACGTTACTACTACGTAATGTCAAGAGATTAGTGATGTAATCGTGATGCTGCCCTTTTGAAAGTCGCTGAACGCAAGCGAGTTGAAGAGCATTTGCATTCGGCGCAGGTTGTGGTCGCCACCGGAAAGCATGTGAGAGAGAGTTTTGACCTGCCCAGGCTGGATATACTGTTTCTTGCCATGCCCATCGCCTGGAAAGGCTCGCTGGCTCAGTATGCGGGAAGAAATCACCGGGAATCAGACGGTAAAACGCAAGTGACGATTCACGATTACGTTGCCTGCGGCCTCCCCATGCTCCAACGCATGTCAATAAATGCGAAAAAAGCTACAAGGCAATGAGCTATACCATCTTATTCTCGGGTGAATCAGCCAGCACGGATAAGGCAAAGCAATTTGAAGCTGTACTGGTATAGCTAGTTCCCGGAATGCTCCAGAGCGCGAGTTGTTCAAGCTCTCTGATACCATGCCAGCATCAATTTTCCTTGCATGGTATCGATGTTTTCTGCCTTGCTACACGCAAAAAATACCATGAAAAATGCCATTGATGATGCAGATTATATTATCAATATGAGTTGTTTTATTATTTTTTTTCAATGTGTTACGAACCCTTCCTACTCCCACTCGATTATAAATAAGCCATTTTTATTTCTTATATTCAATGGCTTATTGTCTTGATAATTGGTAATACCATGAAAAATACCATGTTCGGAAATAGCTGCTAATCGCTCGTAAAACGGTAAGGATCAAAGACTGGTTGCCTTTCTTTCCACCCTGATTTATATTCATATTTGTTAAATATGAATACCTGGAGAGCAATATGGCAACCACAAGTCTTAGCCTGGGTGAGCACTGGGAAGTTTATATCAAGAATGAGATTGCCAGTGGGCGGTACGGCTCCGCCAGTGAAGTAGTTCGTGATGCCCTCCGCGCAATGGAGGAGCGCAAAAGCAAACTCGATGCTTTACGCAGTCATTTGGCCCAGGGCGCTAAACAGGCCGAATCCGGTGAGTTTGCTGATAACTTCACCATGGACGCGCTGATTAACGATCTGGATAACGAAGCCTGATGCCTGGATTCAGAGTCACCCCAAGAGCACAGGAGGACTTGAAAAATATTGGTCGATATACCGAACAGCAATGGGGTAGACGCCAACGTAATATTTACTTGAAAGCACTCGAAAAACGCTTTTACTGGTTAGCGGAGAATCCACAAGCAGGCAAACACCGCACAGATGTGGCTGAAGGCTATTACAGCTTCCCGCAGGGCGAGCATGTTGTCTTCTACCTGATTGGAGAAAAAGGTATTGACATCATCGGCATCCCGCACAAGGAGATGGATATCATCACTTATTTTCTAGCTGAGTGAACAATCAGGTAGCCGGGTGACATATTTGCTGTTGCCAGCAGTGCCTGCCAGTACCTGTCACTCCCACTCTATTGTAAATAAGCCTTTTTTACCGTTTATATTCAATTACTTATATTCCTGCTAAATCGCAATACCATGATAAATACCATGCTCAGAAAATCCTGCTAATCAAGAAAAAAATCACCGGCTTACACAGTAATTCATTTCTTCCTTAAACCAAATCCAGGCAGCTCGATAACGTTCAATTCATATCGGGTTGTTCTGCCACGACCCGGCAACGGGATAATAATACCCTTGGCAACCAAGTCAGAAAGATCACGGCTAGCCGTTCGATTGGGACACTTGGTGATAGCTTCATATTTCTTGGTAGTTATTCCGCCTTCAAAGCCCTTTCGACCTTCAGCGAACACTCGCGACACCATCTTGGTCTGCCGTTCATTCAACTGGTCGCCATAGACTTCGTAGAAACGTGCTTTGGCCAATACAAAATCCACCTCTTCCCTGGCAATTTCCTGTGCCTTGATTATTGTGTCTGCAAAATAATCCAGCCAAACATTAACATCCAGGCTTCCACGACTCGCTTTCTCAAGTTGCAGATAATAGGACTTTTTATCCGCCTCAATCGCAGTGGCGAGACAAGCCGTGGTTGGATATCCGAGAGACTGCGAAAGCGCATGGTCAGCGACCGCTCTGCCGACTCGGCCATTACCATCATCGAAGGGGTGAATCACCTCAAACCAGAGATGAGCAATACCTGCTCGGGCGATCCCGAGTATTGTCTTATCCCCGCTCAAGGGACTGGTTTGGTTGTACCATCCGATAAGCTTCGCCATTTGATCAGGCACCTGAATCGCTGGCGGGGCCTCATAGTGAACCTTTTCCCGTCCGTAAGGCCCGCTCACAATTTGCATTGGCGAAGGATCGTTACGGTATGCGCCACGCAGAATTGACGTGTAGCGCTGCTCCGGGACAGCCATGGACTGCCACTTGCCCAGCAGGTCATGCGTCAGGGATGTTTGCCAGTTCTTGCGAACATCCACCAGCAGCGAAGCAGCCCCCGCTGCTTTCTGGTCAGAGTTGTCCGGTAGGGTGTCCGATGTAATCAAGGAGAGTAGTGACGACCTGACCGACTCCCTGTCCAGATCCTCGCCTTCGATGGCGCTGGTTTTGATGGCCTCGGAAAGCATCAAGTCAATCGTCGCATCTTCTTGAGACGCCATGGGAAGTGCATCAAAGCTGCCAGCCAGGCGCTCCGAATTTATGCGAAATGCAAGCTCCCGGTCTTCGAGTGCGCTCTTGTCATAGCGAAAATCTGGCCAGCTTGATTGTTGCCATATCCATCTCATGGCGCAATTGTAGCATTTATTCACGCCATATTATTAATATATTTGGCGTGTTTATAACCCTAAATCACGCCACTCCCGTTCGAAAAGCGATATCTGGGTGCAGACCACTAATACCATGATTACGCCGATTTGCCATGCATGGTATTGCTGCCTTCTATGTTACAGCGCGCGGAAAATACCATGAAAAATACCATTGATGATGCAGATTATATTATCAATTAACCTGATTTATTTTTTATAAATCAATGCGTTAAAAACTCCGGTCACTCCCACTCGATTGTAAATAAGCCATTTTTACGCTTTAAAATCAATAGCTTAATTTTTGGGGTAAGTGATAATACCATGAAAAATACCATGTTCAATAATTCGTTGTTTATCACGTAAACACTGAGTCAATCACGTTGTGGGCCAGGTCCTCGTCTCGGCACCATGCCTGCGGCCCCAATCAGACCATCATAGGCAACGCAATCGATTGTTATAGCGCCATTTTCCCCAATCCCATATCCCATTTATTATGTCCCTGGCTGCCGGTCGCTGTCACTTATATGGAGCGCGAATGGCGCGTAGGCGTAGCGAAGATTGATAAGCTTTGCAACCCTGTCGGCATTGTGCTTGCATAGCACCCACCCTTTTCGCTCGACTTCCGTTGCAACGCCGGGCTGGCGTCACAGCAGGCTACCGCCTTGTGTTTCGCGCAAACACACAACGATGACGCGTAAGTGTAATACGTGATCCTATTGCCACAGGGACCAGGCGGCCGATGAAATCGAGCGGTTGGACCATCAGATATTAAAGTATTTGTCCGCATCCACTTGGCCCCTGGCATATTTCTCGTGCCAGTCAGGCGGTACATTCATTTCCTGGTACAGTTGCACCCGCTCTGCTTCAAGCAGTCGCCTGGGAACGTTCATATAGTCAGCAGCGCAATACACTTTCCTGCCCGCTGCAGCGGATAGCCTGTCGAGCCAGACGGCGCCTGCCTCACTTCGCATCAAATGATGGTCGAGAATAACTACATCGATGTTTCGCACCAAACGTAATGCGTTGCTCCATGCGCATGCCCGTCCGGTCTTGCCGAGCCGATCGATATAGAGTGGCGGTCCGGCAGCAAGCAAGATGTCGGGTTGCCAGTCGATCACACGGTCCACAGTAGGCGCATCAAGCAGTTGAATATCGGAAGCATGCACGAATATCTGCTGGTCCACCTCGATGCGCGTCATCATCACGGTTCCCGCCGTGCTGTCCGCCGCTCCATGCGGTACAGCCCGGGAGAACATCATTGGCCCTTCCGCACGTCCATCGGCGATGTGCATGTTTGCCCCCAGAATATTCGCCAGATCGTGGAAGCGCTTGCTCATTCTGGCAGAGTGGCCGTCATCGGACTTACTCCAGCAGCGCAGTAAGTGAAAGTTATCCGGCAGGGCGTGGACGGAAAGCTGGTAGGGATTTGCGTCCACGAGCGGCACATGGTCACCGTGAAAATGGCTGAACACGATATCCGTGGCATCCGCCAATACCTGTACGATTCGCCGACGCACCCTTGCCCCTACGGCCACTTGCAACGGATGAGGAAGCAGGCCGTGCCGCCAGGAGCCCAGAGCGACGCCCGGATCAATAACAATACGCCGGTCCGGTAGCGTCACCAGGCAACAGAGACTGCGAACCCCCATAGATTCCGCACCGATGATGTCAAGTGACATAGCGTTCATTTCCGCAGGATAAAATCGTAGAGCGAAGAAGCACTGAGTAACTCAGGCAGCATATATACGAAATCGACCGACGCTAGAGTCCATAGTAAAGAGAGGAGCCTCAACGCGGAAGCATTCAGAAAGGGACTGGAAGAAGTCGGCAGCTAAAACATCAGCGATAGTAAAAGTCGCGTTGTGACCACAATACCAAGCCGAGTATAAATGCTCGATTTGACCATGGTGGAAGGGCCGGCCGGGCGAATAACGGTAGATCGCATAAGTTTAGATAGAGACCGAAGTTAGTGAACAACTTATCCATCTGAGTGATGCAACAACGCATTCAATTCATCGACTACTTCCGACCAGTCACTGTCCTTTTCTATCGCCTCCCTCAAAAAGGCCGCCTGCGATTCGCTCCAGAATTCAGCTTCATGCAGTTCCAGATGACCGGGCAAGGGTCGGTTTTCCTGGATAAAGTTTTCAATCGCTTGAGTGGTGTTATCCAGGCCTAATTGTTTGAACAATGACACAAGACTGTGGACAGGCGGTTCCATTTGTTCTCCTTAGCAGAATCAGGATCGTACAGGTCGAGTGCGAAGCCGGGATACGCTGACTCAAGTAAGCTATTAGAATACGCATTCAATCGATCGTAGCCTGATACAGGCTACCATGGAACCACGCTCACCAACAGCAGATAGATGGATACACTGATCAGCGCACCCATAACAAACAGCCGGGTCTCGTGGTACTTCTTCGCCATGGGCAGCAGTTCATGCACGGATACAAACACCATGGCTCCGGCAGCGAAGGCCATGAACAGCGGATTCAACAATGGGTATGCCTGCACCAGCACGAGCCCAAGTAGTGCACCCAATGGCTCGGCAAGCCCTGACAGAAAGGCTGCCTTATAGAGGAAACGCCTGCTTTTGATCATGACGATCGGAACCGCCATGGCGAACTCCTCCGGCACATTATGCAGTGCGATTGCCAAAGCCATCAGCACCCCCAGTGATGGCGCAGCTATGTAAGAATTGGCCATCGCAAAACCTTCGGGCAGGTCGTGCAGAATCAGGCCGAATGCCACCAGGTAGGCGGTTTTCAGCAAGCCTTTGCGAAACGCGCCGTTTTCTTCCACCAGATGCGTATGCGGGATCACCCAGTGCATCACTGCAAAGATCGATATACCCAGTAAAAACACTGCCGAGGCTGAACCTGGTCCTGCTTCACGCACCGCAACCGGCATAAGTTCGAGACAGGAAACCAGCAACATGATGCCGACTGAGAACCCGATCCCTACTGCGATAGCCCGCTCATTCTTACCGGCATAGATCGCAAGTGCGACACCGAGCAAGGTGGAGAGTCCGGAGAGAAACGCGAGCAGGAGAACCGCGACGGATGCGATGTAGAAAGAGCCGGTCATGAAACCGCCTGAGGGAAACAAATATTGACTGGACAGCTGTCAGGCCGCTGTGCAACAAACCCCATAGGAGCGAACCCGAGCTGGCACGCGATGTTTAGCCTGTCAATTGCCCGCAGTGGCTGTAAAGTACTCATCGATGTCTAGCGCATCCAATTGATTGCTGCATTCATCATTAGCGACGGTGCCGAGCGGGGGTCGGCTTATTCAACAAGTTCTTTTACAACTTGGGAAGCAAAGCCGGTCCGTTCTATGCACTCAGTATGGTTTTCCTGCAGAACCTGTTTGAATCTAAGCCCAAAGCGGCCCGCGACGACTTTTGTCACCTGAAAACTGATCAGCATTTTGGCCACATCGGGCCCTACGCGTGCCGCATGGTCGGCATAGGGATTTTCGAGTATCTCGTTCAAATCCCCGTCCGCATCGAAAATCAGAAAGAACAAGGCACGGGCACCCTGCGTACTGATCCTGGATGTAGGCTCATTTTCTTCTGTCGCGACAGCAATCTTCATATCGATATCCGTTACAATTCTCAATGTATCATTAGAAATTACACCGATCATCAACAAAATCAGATGGCGTAACCACCCGTGCTTTCCGACCCGGATTGCTTCATGAAGCTCATGTTTCATAACGCCGGTATTCTGACTGGCCTCAGCTCCAAAAAAACCCTATGCGCTCGCCTGGCATACAGGCGTAATATACCACTGACGCATCGGTTACTCTGAATGAACATGCGTTTCGGGAATACACTCGCGATCTTTGGAACGACAGCACAATGACTACACTGACCTGGATTATTGGCAGCAGCCTGTTAATGAGTGCGATAGCCCTGGTTGGCAGTGTGACCCTCGTGCTGAAAGAACAGACCCTGCAGCGTATCCTGTTGCCTCTAGTTGCGCTTGCCGCCGGATCATTGATTGGAGGCGCGTTCTTTCACATGATACCGGCCGGCCTCGAGCAATACGGCAACAACACGGCCTTCTATGTCTGGATCCTGGCTGGATTCAGTACTTTTTTCGCACTCGAACAGTTGCTCCACTGGCACCACTGCCACCGCGCCTCGGCCAGCTGCAAAAAACCGCTGACCTACCTGATCCTGATTGGAGACGGCCTGCACAACTTCATCGGCGGCCTCGCCATCGCGGGCACCTTCATAGCCGATATTCGTATTGGCATCATGGCGTGGCTGGCTGCCGCCGCCCACGAGATCCCACAGGAGCTGGGTGATTTCGGTGTGCTGGTGCATGGCGGCTGGGAGAAACGCAAGGCCCTGCTGTTCAATGTGCTGTCCGCACTGACGTTCCTGCTGGGTGGGCTGCTGACCTATGTTGCTTCCTTCAACTTTGACATTGCGTTTCTGATTCCTTTCGCAGCCGGGAATTTTATCTACATCGGCGCCTCCGACCTGGTGCCGGAAGTAAAGGAACACGAAGACGCTCGCGCCAACACGATCAACTTTGGCGCGTTCCTGATCGGCATCGCGCTGATGCTGATCATCAAGCTGGCGCTCGAACCTTGATAGGCTCGTGCTGTGCACAAACAGCAACGCAATCGACGTCAGGGAACACAGCATGAAATCCCTGGCAGATTAAAGCGGATGATTAAGGCAAGCACAAAACATCATGGGGGATCACCCGCAAGCCAGCTGCCGATTTGCGGTTACCATGGCAATATAACCGGCTTATGAGATACTTTTCATGTCCAGGTACAAAAACATCGCGATCACCCTGCTGTCCGGCTGGGCTCTGTTCATGACACAAGCAGTTATCGCTGCAGGTGAAACGGCCGACGCTGATCTGAACCCGCTTCGCTTTCACGTTGTGTTCAACAATGTGCCCCATAAGCCGGGACTGGAGACCGACTGGGGATTCGCCTGCCTGATCGAGGGCCTGGATAAAACCGTTCTGTTCGACACCGGCGGCAACGGCGCTGTTTTGCTGTCGAACATGCAGAAGCTCGGACTCGATGCCGGTGCGGTCGAAGCGGTCGTGCTTTCCCATATCCACCATGACCACACCGGGGGACTCGGTGCCTTGCTGGCACATAATTCCGATATCACCGTTTATCTACCCGAATCGTTTCCACTGTCATTCCGGCAAGAGATTCTTAGGGAGGGAGCGGTAGTTGAAACCGTGTCCGGACCACGACAGCTACTGGACAAGCTGCACTCGACCGGCGAGATGGGTAGCGCTGTCAGGGAGCAGGCCCTGATCGTGGACTCCACAGCAGGGCTCATCATCGTCACCGGCTGCGCGCATCCGGATGTTGCAGATATGGCCGAGCGTGCCCAACGGTATCTCGCGAAACCGATCTATCTGTTGATGGGTGGATTTCACCTTGGCAGCAGCAGTCATGCGCAGATCGAGGCGATTATCGCGCGTCTGAAAGCACTGGGCGTGAACAAGGTCGCCCCGAGCCACTGTACCGGCGAGAAAGCGACGGCCTTGTTCCGCACGGCATGGGGGAATGATTTTATCGAAGGCGGTTTGGGTGCGGTCATTGAGTTACCCCGCTGATCAGATAGGTATTGGCCAGCCAAGAAATCAACGAATAGCAACCAGAAGCGAATGACCAACACAACCAGTATACAGATGGCGGCGCAAGGCAGCCGTGATATCGTGCATTCCGCGGCATTGGCCAGCGGCTCTGTCGGCCGGACTTCTCTATACCCTCATCAGCGGGAGGAACTTATATGACACAACGACGACACGAAATGGGGGCTGGTGGCAACTGCTTGTGCCCGAAATGCGGCGCCACGATTGCACATCGCCGCGGAACCCCCTGCCAGGAAGAACTCTGCCCCGGCTGCGGCGCGAAAATGCTGCGCGAGGGTTCTTACCACGATCGCTTGTTCAAGCAGAAACAGGCGAAAAAAGCGCAGAATGACACGGACTCGACGACAACATGACGCTTGCCGAAAAAGAAAATGCCATGACTACAGCGATAGCGCAATATGACCTCAATACTTGAAAAGGGCGGCGGAACCTTCGAGGGTATCAAGCTGCTGCTGTGCGAAAATCCGTTGCCACCGATCGAAGAGGCGATCGCTGCCGCACAGGCCGAAGTGCCACGGAGCAATTACTACACGGAGCCATTCTCGGAACCCCTACGCCGGTTTATTGCCGAGGGCATCGGTGTCCCGGAACGGCTGGTCCACATCAATGCAGGTTCGGAGCTGATCCTGCGACAGCTTTTTGACCGGCTGGGCCAACGCGTGCATTTGCTCACGCCCACCTACCCGCTCTTTCCGGAAATCGCCGCGCGCTATACCGAAACCCGCTTGCAGCCGGAAGACAACTTCGCATACGACCTGGAGGATCTGGAACTCCCGGACGACACCACCCTCGCCGTGATCGTCAACCCCAACAATCCAAACGGTGGCAGCTTCAACATGGCGCCTCTGCCCGGCCTGCTCGACAGATACCCGAACACGCGATTCCTGCTGGACGAGGCCTTCATCGGTCTGGCAGGCCAGACCGTCGCCCACATGGTACCCGAATATCCCAACCTGCTGGTCACGCGCACCTTGTCAAAGGCCCACAGCCTGGCGGGTTTTCGTGTGGGCTATGCGATTCTCCCCGAGGCCCTGGCCGATGAGCTCAACGGCGCCAACGATGCCTACCCGCTGGCGCGACCCAGCCAGGCGGCGGCACTCGCGACACTGCAACACGAAGACAAGATCCGCGAGCGGGCAACCCGGCTGCGTGCCTGGACCGAAGGCCTCGCCGGCGAACTGCGCGCACTCAACGTGCGGACTTTTCCAACTGAGACCTATTTCTTTCTCGCCGACTTCGCCCCCCACGATGCCGCCGATTTGGCGGCCCGTCTCCAGCAAGAAAAGATCTTCATCAAACCACTGGGTGATCCAATGCTTGGCTCCGGATTCATGCGGGTCACCACGGCGTTGCCGGACGACAATCAGCACGTTATTGCAGCCTTGAAAGCGTTGCTCTGATCATGCCGAGAACAGCGCCCTTCGAGCTTCATCACCGCCGCTATGATGAATGGTTTGTGCGCCACGCGGCAGCCTATTACTCGGAGCTGCTTGCTGTCCGCGCCCTGCTGCCCTGGCGCGGCCAGGGCCTGGCCATCGGTGTCGGCACCGGGCGCTTCGCTGCGCCATTGGGCGTGCAGGTGGGCATCGACCCGGCCCGCGAAATGCTGGCCTACGCGACGAACAGGGGCATCTCGACCGTGCAGGCAGTCGCCGAGGCCCTGCCCTTTCCGGCTAGCAGCTTCGACTATGCGCTGAGCGTCACCACGATCTGTTTCGTCGATGACGCCACCGCTATGCTGACCGAGGCATACCGTGTACTGAAGCCGGGCGGTGAGCTGGTGATTGGTTTTATCGACCGCAGCAGCGACCTCGGACAGCACTACCTGGTGCACCAGGCCGAGAATGTATTTTATCGCGAAGCGACATTCTACTCGGCCGTCGAGGTGGAACGATTGCTCCATGACACAGGTTTCTCCGAGACCATCTGGGTGCAGACCTTGTCGAAGCCACTGGATCAGACTCACGATATCGAACCGCTGCATGCCGGTTACGGCCAGAGCGCTTTTGTCGTGGTCAAAGCGAATCGGCCTCTAACATAATAATTGATAAGCACAGCTGTATTGCACGGCAGGTCAACGAAGTAAACCAGCAAATCATTGTTCAGGAAGTTCAGCGATCATCCTATGTTGAGGACCGCTCAGTGCGACCTAATGCCTGGCCATAGTGTATTCGCGACTCCGCCACCAGTCCGGATTGCCACTTCACTGCTCCCGGCCCGAACAGGACGATGATCGTCGATCCCCCCATATTGAAGCGGCCCAGCTCATTACCCCGTTCCAGTTGGATCGTATCATCGCTGTCGGCATAACGCGTCACCCTGATCCCGTTGCCTCGCGGCGGTGTGATCTCACCCGCCCACACCGTTTCTATGTAACCGACGAAGATAGCCCCCACCAGGACCACGGCCATAGGGCCAGCCTCTGTCTGGAAAACGCAGGCTACGCGTTCATTACGCGCAAACAGATCAGGGACCGATTCGGTATAATCTGGCGCCACACTGAATAAACGGCCCGGGAAATACGTCATCTCCCTCAGACGGCCCGACAAGGGCATGTGCACGCGGTGGTAGTCGCCTGGTGACAGGTACATGGTCGCAAACCGGCCTCCGACAAACGGCCGCGCCCGTTCTTCGGAACCCCCTAGCAGTTCCAATAAAGCGTAGGTGCGTCCCTTGGCCTGAAAGATCTGCGCCCCATCGATGTCACCCAGCTGGCTGATGGCACCATCGTTTGGGCAACAAACCTGCCCTGTCTCATGTACGATCGGACGCACATGCGGGCGCAATGCGCGGGTAAAAAAGCTGTTGAAGTCCGGATAGGCTTCGGCGTCGGGTTCCATGGCTTCCGACATATCGACGTGGTAGTGTCGGATAAACCAGCGAATAATGGGTTTTTGGAATGGAAAGCGCCGACAACGCGCACTCCACTGCACTATCCGCGAGAGTGCATGGTGTGGGAGCAGATACAGCACTACCACTTTGAACCAATGGCTCATGTCATTTCCCTTGCACGCGATCCTGACAACTCATTTTCGCAGTATTAACCAAGTGCCCACATTCCCCGTCTATACCGTAACACCCGCGTCACTGCTCGGGATCGTCGTGCTCTTCACGTTGCAAACGAGCACGGCACTCATCGCGCCGGTGGCGATACTCAATACCCTGCGTATCGACGAGGGCAATGATGTTGTCCAGCACTTCGCGAACACAGTCGTCGCGCGCCTCTTCCAGGCGGAGTTCGAGCTCCTCTCTAAGTGTGCTGACTGCATCAAGCGCCCCAATCAGTTCATGGGTTTCGCGTTCCAATTGTCCTACCTCTATACTCTCCATGCCTGTCCCTCCTTTTGCCTATACATCCATATTTTCCCGAATATGTATTTTGATCTTCTCCTGTTCGTTTACCTTTCTTTCCCACCCTGCTTCTATTCGAAACGATCCTGCACGACTCTGACTTGCCCAGGCGCGCGGCTAGTATGCCATCTTTCCGGGAACTTAGTTATTCAACCTCATCCTTTCCTGTCCATGCTGATGCCGTCAATCGATACACCGCATTCAGGACAGCATCCCTCCTGGATGCTATTGCTCCTAACATAGAATCCGTAACGATCAATCAATAGTGCACCGCAGTGATAGCAGTAGGTATTCTCACCCTTCTCGCCGGGCACATTGCCCTCGTAGACGTAACGTAAGCCAGCGGCCCGACCGATAGCACCGGCTCGGAGCAGCGTTTCCATCGGCGTGACCGGGCGGTCGAGCATCTTGTGGGCGGGATAGAACTGCGAGACATGCCAGGGCACTTCGTCGCCCACTGAATGCACGAATTCAGCGATGGCTTTGAGCTCGTTATTCGAGTCATTGATTCCAGGAATGACGAGTGTCGTCACCTCCGTCCATACACCCAGCTCATGGTAGAGGCGTATCGCCTCGAGGATGGGCTGCATACGCACGCGGCTGATACGCCGGTAGCTTTTTTCGTTGAAGAACTTGAGATCGACGTTGACCGCATCCAGCACCGGGGCCAGCTCACGCAATGGCGCTTCACCAATATAGCCGCTGGTGACGAAGATATTCTTCAGCCCGTGCTTTTGTGCCAGTACCGCCGTATCGTAGGCCAGTTCATAAAAGATGGTTGGCTCCGTGTAAGTGTAAGCAATCGACGTCGCGCCGGCTGCAAGCGCCGCCTGGACAACCATCTCCGGCGTGACGTGCTCACCCGGGATGGATGCTTCCAGCTGCGCGAGTCGCGGGCAGACGGGCTCGACCGTTTCGATCGCCCCGTCCGGCGCGAGCCGCTTCGGCAGGTGTTCCTTCGGCCACTGCGAGATCTCCCAGTTCTGGCAAAATGCACAACGCAGATTGCAGCCCACGGTGGCGATGGAATAGGCCGTCGAACCCGGATAAAAGTGGTACAGCGGTTTTTTTTCCACCGGCTCCACGCTCCGCGAGACCACCCTGTCGTATACCAGCGTGTAAAGCACGCCGTTCCTGTTGTAGCGAACACCACAGGCGCCGCGCCCACCCTCAGCGATGTGGCAGTCATGGGGACACAACGTGCAAAGCACCTTTCCGTCCCGCAGCGCTTCGTAAAAGCGGGCTTCGTGCAGTTCAACTGTATTCATCGTGATCGCTCTGTTGGTTTGAGTACAGCCGGCAGTCTCACGCAAGGCCGTTGGTCGAGGCTGCGGGCGCCCGCCGTTATTACGTTTCCTGCTGCCGTGGAACCACCTGCTCCAGTCGCTCCACGATATGTTCTACCTCTTTCAGGGCCATGCATTCGCCCAGCGCATTACCGGACAACGCGGCCTTGATCAGCACTTGGTCGTAGGATATCGCGCCTATGACTTTGTCCTGCAGATCGGATAGCTTGTCCACGATCATCGACTGGATCTCTTGCGAAGCTATCTTGTTCAGGATCAACCAGAAATGCCTGATCCCGCCCTGGTGGCAAAATTCGGCCATCCTTTTTGCTATCGATACGGATTCATAGGTATAGTCGAGGACGCCCAGGATGACATCCATGCGATCTGGAATCTTTCTGCCGAAATGCTCTATACCCGCTTTCATGTCGATCAGGTTGACCGCATCTCCCTTGAGCATGAAATCCCGGACCACTTTCTCCAGTGGCCCGTCACATCCCTGTCCGTAGGTTTCGATCTTTCCCGCCTGCAGCAGCGTCATGCCGCCTGTCTGCAAATAGTATTCCTCAGGCAGTTCCTTGAGCAGGTCGATCCTGTGTGCCGGAACCGGTTTCGAATCATTGATCCGGGTCAGGGGCGAGGGATCATCGACCGGACAGGTGACAACATCGATCCCGCCGAAAAATTCGATCAGCGGTTTCGGCTCGCCCTCCACCCCCAGACCAAATAGCAGCCTTACCAGGCCCTCGGGATTGGAGCCGTCTCCGTCCAGGACGACAACCTCGTAGGCGTTACGCTGCAGCACGGCCGCCATCAGCGCGACCACGGTGCTCTTTCCGCTCCCGCCCTTGCCGCATACCAGGATGCGCCGGCCACGGAGCGGCTTACCGGTTTGCTGTCTACACGCCATTTGATATGGTTACCGCTATTACAGAAGTTATATAGGGATTGACAACTATACCAGCACTCAATTGTCCCGTCGTCGAACTTAGGTGCGCTTTGTTTCGCCTATCCAGGCAGGATGCGCCCTGTGAAACCCCAACATGACTGCCTTGACCGGAAAACTCTGCTGTCCAGACTGCTGCGCCAGTACTTCTTTGTCTCCACCTTTCGGGCCTGCGCCGAATCCCAGGCCAGCGAGCACGCCAGCCGACTGGCCGCGATGCAGTCAGCTGAGAAAAACCTGGACGAAAGGCTGGATGAAGTCATGACCCTGTACCGTCGCATGCGTCAGAAGGCCATCACCACGGAATTACGGGACGGAGTGTCCGGTCTTCAAGCCGTGATGCATGACCTGCCTGCCTGAGCTAACCCGCATTTCTCACCAGGATCACGGGAGCAGGCGCAGGATTCGTTTTCGAAAGCGCCGCTCTGGAGCGAAAAGCGTAGCCACGGCTACGGTTTGAGTGAAGAGCAAGCCTGCGGGCACGAAGACTAGCCTGAACCGTGATAGGCATGCTTGAACAACACACTGTATTTTCGATCATCTGACATTTTTCAAATGGGCCAATGCCATATCCGTATTTTACGCCGCCTGGTGAGAAATGCGGGCTAATGGCCTTCAATCGATTGCCCCGCTATCACTCCGCTCCAGTCTGACCATGATTGCACCGCTCACCAGGGAAAAGCCGAACAGGTACAGGCAAAGCACCAGGGTGTAGGCCGTGCCAAAGTAGTGGATCATCATCGGCAGCAGCGGTAGTTTGATCGCACGGCTGTACAGGAAAACCGCAGCCAACGGCGCACGCATGCCTTTTTCACGCAGCTCGCGCAACAACGCGTACCAGGCATAGACAGGCCCGGTGGCAAGCACACCCCCGGCGGCAGCCAGCAGCCAGCCCCTGATACCCGCCTCTCTGCCGAGATTGCGCTTGATCCATTTGGGCCCGATCAGCAGGTCTGCCGCCAGCAGCAGAAGAAATACCATGACCAGCGCCGGCACCAGGTTCTGCATGACTTTGGCAAATAACCCGAGCGCCTGACCGGCGACGCCGGCGTCTACCGCGGCCATCACGATGTAGGCCGCGAGCACCAGCAGCAGGAACAGCCAGCCGCCGAGGCCTTTCTTATTCTGGACACGCGCCATGATGCTACAACTTTGCTAAGCCACAAGCCACAGTGTGTATACACTGAGAAAGGCGATCGCAACCGCGCTGAAGAAACTGATCAGATTGCGGTAGACGGCGAAGCGTGCACCCAGCATCAAGATCTCGGCGGGAAGCTGGACGATACCGACACTGACCCAGCTCACGATCAGGGCGGTTACGGCAATCAGGCTCACACCACTTTGCAGCAACTCTCCACCGACAAGGTAACTGGCCAGCGGGTGCCCAGCCGCAACGCTGCCGACAGACGCACCCATCAAGGCGTCCAGTACATCGCTTTGTCCGAACAGACCGGCCGATAATTCCTCGGGAAATATCGTGACCACGAGACTGGTCAACAACAGCATGCCGATGATAATGGGCAGCAGGTTTATGAAGGTCCAGGTTGTCTTTCTTAGGCTGGCTTGCAGGCGTTGTTTTTGCATGGGTTCACTGATAATCGTTTATCGGCTGGCTAACATTGCATCCAGGCGGCATGATTCCTCGAGGGTCGTGTTATTTGAACAGGCGCAACATGACTGATCGCTTGTTCATTACTCCCGCAGGGATCCAGCGGGCGAGACTGACACGCCAATGCAGGTGTGTTCACCGCCCATGGTCAGTCGCACATCGAGTTTTTTGAGCTGATTGTCGACGCGCTTGCCCAGCCTCATAAAGTCGGACCATTGCTCGTCGGTATACGGCAGCGTCACCCGAGGGTATTCGTGAATGCATTCGCCCCGGTTATGATAATAGAATCCGCAGGATACAGGCCAGCGGCTCTATGGTGCTTTTTCCATTGACATTAGTTAACATGTGCAGTCCGGCTATAAACTGAAGTCCCAAAACCTCATATGACATCCATTCCATGAGCAGGAGATACATGTGGACAAGATTACCGATTTAAAGACCTTCAAAAAGGCGTTATCTACGCTTACTCTAGCTCAGCAGCGACAAGTTGGGGCCAGATTCGTGGAGAATGTGCTGGACCTGACCGACGGGCGTTGCACTAAACATGCACAGAGCCTCGCAGCGCAGAGCGACATTTCACCTGAAGAGCTTGAAATGGCATATAACGCTGTTCATGCTGTTTACGTCACTACGCATCCACGGTCACACTTTTCGGAACTGGTTTTTAGCCAGCAGGCTGCACATTTTGTTGCGGAAGCATGCATGACCTGTGTAGCACCAACATATAGCGCACTTCCTACTCATCACTTGGCTGAAAATGCTGCCAGTTACTGTCGCATGGCACGGATCTGCGCCAGCATTGAACATGATAAAGAAAATCCCTCATTAGCCAATGCGGAGAAGGCAATGAATAAGGAAATGAATACCCAGTTTCAAATTCTTACAGAGTATCTAAAAGAATCCTCGTAGAGTATGGTCAAGGTATTAGCCCGGGAGTGTGTCGGGCTTCACAATATTAGTGACATCGCCAATGGCTTTACGGTTAAAACGATGCGAAATCTCAGCGAGTGTCAGCCGCTCCGCATCAATGAGCCGCAACGGCGCCTTGAATTGAGCTATGAGGATCCGATTTTCGACAGCGAGATACTCATCACGAAAAATGAACCCCTGGCTGACTGTTCCACTAATATAGGCCAGAATGCACGCCCAATCCATAAAGACGCCCTCCGTTAGCCAGAATTAGCCAAGCAATTGTAAATCTCATTTGAGGTGAGACACAAGGGAATTGTGACATGGATAGTCGGTGTTAAGATGTTGACATCGCAATGAGTTTTTTGACCACAAAAGATGGCAGACCGAATCCTTTGATCAGTTTCGGGTGGCCACTGATTTAGGACGGTATAACCAGAGTAGTTAACAGACTTTGGTATTTGTTCTTGACGTCTTTGCGCGAGATATATATTCGTGAATATTGCCACTTGGAACGTCAATTCCCTAAAGGTCCGCCTGCCACAGGTGCTCGACTGGCTGACGGCCAGAAAGCCGGACATCCTGTGCCTGCAGGAAACCAAACTCACCGACGAGAACTTCCCTCGTGCAGACATCGAGGCCGCCGGTTACCAGGTGGTGTACTCGGGGCAGAAGACTTACAACGGCGTCGCCATCATCAGCAAGCAGCAGGCCAGTGACGTCATCACCGATGTGCCCGGACTGGACGACCCGCAGCGGCGCATACTCGGCGCAACGATTGGTGACATTCGGGTGCTGAACCTTTATGTCGTCAACGGTCAGGAGGTTGGCAGCGAAAAATACGACTACAAGCTTGCATGGCTGGACAAGATAGCAGCTCACATCCGGGACGAGCTCAGGTCACACCAGCAATTCATTGTCCTGGGTGACTTCAACATCACACCGGAAGACCGCGACGTGCATGACCCCGAGGCCTGGCACGAGCGCATACTCTGCAGCACACCCGAACGGAAGGCCCTCGGCGAGATCACCGGCCTGGGCCTGGTGGATACCTTCCGCCTATTCACCCAGGAGCAACAAAGTTTCAGCTGGTGGGATTACCGGGCCGCCGCGTTCCGGCGTAACATGGGCCTACGCATCGACCTCATTCTGGCCAGCCAGGCACTTGCGGAGCAGTGCACTGCCTGTTTCATCGACAAGGAGCCGCGCCGGCTGGAACGCCCCTCCGATCACGCACCCGTGGTTGCCGAAAGCAGTGTTTGAAACACGCAGCCAGGCCCAAATCGAAATCCGGCTAACGCAGCGTGACATGCTCTGTTTCTGGGGTACGGTCAAATGCACGTGAAATTGCCTGATAATAGCAATGCGTTCCCCCGTCTCATCTGGAGCACCAACATCGCCTTTTTGAAGCAACCGATAGATATCGAACCGGCGCGAAGAATTACACCTTTATTGCCTGACGTTGCCAGCCAGTGCCAGACATTGCCGGTCATTCCCACTCGATTGTAAATAAGCCTTTTTTATCTTTTATATTCAATGACTTATTTTCTTGCTAAATGGTAATACCATGAAAAATACCATGCTCAGGAACTGCTACGGATCGAGAGAATTTTTTCAAAAACTGCTTCACGCCCCATACCGTTTCAGATACATCTACGCAGCCTTCATCTTCACGGTTTTTCCAATCCGAGCCAGCATATTGACCAGTTTGTCGATGGTAAACTTGTCAATCTTGCCGCGCATCAAATCACTGATTCTCGGCTGGTAAACACCAAACACCTCTGCAGCTTCTTTCTGACCGAGCTCTGCATCCTCAATATACTGACGCAGTGTAATCATCAATTCTGAGCGAATCTTCAGGTTCTGCGCCATCGCCGGGTCATCCTCCAGCGCCTCAAACACATTGCGGTAACCTTTTGAAATCGTCATTGCTGTTTCCTCTGTTCTGCCAACGCCTTGTACCTGGCTTTCGCCAGTTCTATATCCGCCTTGCGTGTTTTCTGTGTCTTCTTTTGAAAAGCATGTAATACGTAAACGGCCTCTTCGAATCGAGCGACATAGATCACCCGGTAAATACCGTCCTTGTCCTTGATCCGGATTTCAACAGCCCCTGCACCAACGGTATTCATTGGCTTCCAGTCACTTGGCTGCAACCCGGCCTGGACATTACTGAGCTCAAAACCCGCTTCCCGACGTGCGCCTGCCGGGAATTGCCTGAGATCGTCCAATGAGCTGCCCACAAAGCGCACGTCATTCATAAACGTCATTATACAAAATTTTATATTTATATCAAGTTTTATATATTTTGGTATATCGGGCGTCGATCAAGATGCGCTGGATTACGAATACCATGAACGCCTCGGCACGCATGGCATGGTATTGGAGCGCCGCGCTGATATTGAGCACGGCGATACCATGATTTATACCATTAGGAATTGTAATTACTGCTTGCCGATGCCTGCCAGTGCCAGATGATGCCAGACAGCAGCGAGGGTAAGTTATTGGTTTTGCAAGCTTGCAGGGTCTTGCTGCCTGCAGGTGCCAGTCAGTGCCAGATCTGGCCTACTCCCACTCCATTATAAACAAGACTTTTTTATCTTGTATATTCAAAGGCTTATTTTCCTTCTAAATGGTAATACCATGAAAAATACCATGCTCAGAAAATCCTGCTAATCGACACAAAAATCACCGACCCACACGGTAACTTATTTCTTCGTCGGACCAGACCGAGCCGGTTTAACAATCGTCAACTCATAGCGCGTTGTTCTACCACCACCTGGTAACGGAATGATTATACCCTTGGCAACCAGGTCAGAAAGATCACGGCTGGCTGTTCGATTGGGGCAC
>Ga0272441_10004993_pt1 | contig 23472 bp, 17 predicted proteins | sample SSMProp6N_FD_193582 | JGI IMG/M metagenome (GOLD analysis project Ga0272441, IMG submission 193582) | Marine sediment archaeal communities from Little Sippewissett salt marsh, Falmouth, MA, United States - SSM-Prop-6N | ecosystem: Environmental > Aquatic > Marine > Wetlands > Sediment ...
GCCGATGGCCTTGACGCGCGACGCTCGTGTTGTCGATTCTTCCCGAGCGTCTCGAGGGCCAGTCTCGCTGGGCCGGCTACTCCAACTCGGTCACCACGATGTTGTCGAACGCCATGTGGGCGTTGGTCACGCCGTCGTATGTCCGTGCGTAGACGCCGATGTCTCCGGATGCGATGGAGACATCACTGAGCTGTTCTACTTGGCTTCCGTTGATCAGGAAGGTCAGCGCTCCTCGGTCTGCTTGCACGGTCAGGTGGTTGGTGGCTGCCCCCTGGTTGATTGCGTCCGAGGCGGTCCAGTCGACGAGCAACTCGAACGTGCCGCCAATCCTTTTCCAGATGGAGTACGTGCCTCCAGGACCGATGCGGAAACCATACAGGTTGTCCCAGTCAGCAATGCGGAAAAGGACGCCGAGAGCGGTCAGGTGATTCTCGCCGCTGATGTGGGTGACGTCCGCATCGATCTGGAAGTTGTCAAACGGTCCCTGCTCGATGTTGCGCGACCGCTGAATGACGGTCTCGGACGACTTGAATCGGAAGTGGTATTTTCCATCCTCGATGGAGAGCGTGATGTTGTCATCGTCTGTGAGACTCCACTGATCCGCGGTGCTCCCTGAGAACGTTTCCTCGTACAACACCTCGGGCCCGAGAAAGAGGAAGATACATCCGGAAAGCACCAACATGGATAGGGCAAGTAGAGCAGCCGCCGTTCGCTTCATGAAACCCTCCTTGTGGCCTTGTAACCGCAGGCCCCGCCAGCTTTCGGCACATGACCCGGTCCACGCGATCCTCGCTCAACGCTGCGATGCAGGCGAAGATCCCGCTCTCATTGTCGGGAGTTGCGGAAGGCGCCGCAAGCACAAGGTGAGCGAGCGGACGGTCACACCGCCGTGACGCAGCAGGGTTGACAAGCTACTGTGGCCGCCTATGATGCGAATATCTGCCGGGGCAATCGCGCCATGGTGGGGCCGCGGAACATCAGGATCACGGATTGCGTACCCTGAGGAGTCCGCGGCGCGAGGGGGAGACGGGTCAACGTGCTCGCATTCATCGCCCGACGCATGGAAGCATGGTACGCCGCATTCGTGGCCGCCAACTTCGTGATGGGGCTGTCGTCGATTCTCATCCCGTTAAAGCTGGACCGCGTTCTGGCGCAAGGCCCCAGCCAATTGGGCATTCTGTCGACGACGGCCAGTCTCGCAGCGGTCCTCGGGAGTCTTCTCTGGGGCCGCCTCTCGGATGCGGTCCACCGGCGCAAGGCATTCGTCGTGCTCAGCTACGGCGCTGTAGGGTGTGCGCACATCGGACTGGCGTTTGCCTCGTCGTTTGCCTCGCTTCTTCTCTACAACACCCTGCTGAGCTTCTTTTGGGTGGCCAATGCGTCCGTAGCGGTTCTCCTGGTGATCGAGCACAAGGCGCACGACAGCTGGGAAATGCGCATCAGCGCACTCAACCTCTCAGGAGCCGCCGGATGGCTGCTCGGACTGATCGCGGGAGGCCTCGGGGTGACGCCTGCGTTGGCCGCTTTCTCGGAGCGGCTCGGGCTTCAAGTGATCCTGGTGGCGCTCGGCATCATCGCGTGGACCGCTTCCGCACTTGGAGCGTGGCTCGTTCCGGGCGTTCTCCCCAAGTTCACCGAGCGGAAGTTTCGAGGGTTCAGAATCGCGCTTGGTAACCTGCTGACCGAAGCATGGCGGTTCAGCCCCCTTCACTTGTACCACCGATTCTCACTGACTCGGCTGGTGCAGCTTCGCCGAGAGACGAGAATCTTCCTGCTGGCGTCGTTCTTCGCATTCACGGGGATCGGGTTCTTCGCGGTTCCGCTTCCCTTGCTCTTGTCTCAACATCTCGGCTACGCACCCTCGAGAGTGTTCTACAGCTATGTCATGCTGCACGCGGGTATCGTCCTCGCCTACCCGCTCGCACTGCACCGCATCAAGAAACGAGGCAACCGCCTCGTTCAGATTGGCGCGCTCTCCGCGCGTGTCCTGTTGTTCGTCATCGCGGGCGTTGTCCTTTGGTTATCTATCGGCCTGCCGTGGCTTGCCGCAGTGCCGTTCATGTTTTTGGTCGGGATTTCGTGGTCGTTCTTCCAGCTCAGCGGGGTCGCACTGGCTTCTCGGTTGGCCAAGCCGGAAAACCGTGGCCTGGCACTGGGGACGTACAACGCGGTGGCCGGATTGAGCACCGTCATTGCCGGCGTATCGAGCGGATACCTTGCACAGAATGTGGGCCACTATGCGACCTACGGCGTGGCCGCCGTCCTGCTGCTCTGCGCGGTTGCTACGCTCGTACGATTGCCGGATCCGATGAGGCTTGCCGCCACGCGCGACTGCGTGGAGTCGGCGGCGGACTCGAGGCACAAAACGCCGCGCACCGAGGCGGGGACAGCAGTTGCCCGGCCCGGCTTGGAAACAGAGAGAGGGGGCTCCACATGACAGGTTTCGAATGGACGGCGGCCGGAAGGCTTCTCCTCGCGGTCTTGTTGGGAGGATTGATAGGCGCGGAGCGGCAGATGCACGGCCGGCCGGCGGGCCTGAGGACGCACATCCTCGTCTGCGCGGGATCGGCGCTCATCATGATTGTCGGTCAGTCTCTCGGCCCGAGCATCGATCCCGGACGAGCAGTGGCAGGAATCGTCACCGGCATTGGGTTCTTGGGCGCCGGCGTCATCGTGAAGTCGCACGACGTCGTGCGAGGGCTGACGACGGCCGCGTGCATCTGGTTCGTGGCCGCACTGGGCATCGCGATCGGACAGGGACTCTACGTGATTGCGGCCGTCGGGACGGTGACCGGGCTGATCGTGCTCACGCTGCTGGCGTGGTTCGCTCACCGGCTTCCGAGTGTGAGCTATCATGCCGTGACGGTGCGCGGTACGTGCGCCGACGTCGACTCGATCGACGGCGCGTGCCGGGAAACGCTTGCGCAGTCGGGCTATCGGGTCGTCGGCACTTCCGCTCAGATGGACAAGGCGGCTGACGTCGCGAGACTTACCTTTCGCCTTCTCATGCGAAACGGCGGACGGAACTGGAGAGCGGCACGGGATCTGATGGCGCTTCCGCAGGTCGACGAGGTCGTTTGGGAGTGAGTACCGTTTCCAAACGGGGTGGTATACTCCCAGCGGGTGATCGCGCGATGTGCAGACGGGTGGGCACATTACTTGTTGTTCTTGTCCTGATGGGGCTTGCCGGCTGCTTCTTGTTCGAGGAGGAGCTGTTCCTCAACGCGGTCATCGCGCCGGTCCAGGGGATTGTCCCGTACGAGGCGAAGATCGTCGCTACTGCGCCGCCCGGCGGGACGTTTACGTTCGAGCTTCCGGATGAGACGATCGTACAGCAGGAGAACGTCCTCGACGTCACGGTGGATACGGGGACGTGGTCGGCGACCGTCCACTGGACCGACGGCGAGACCATCCTGACGGCGGTCGTGACCGCGACGGCGAGCAACGCGCGCCCGGTGATCCACCGCCCGCTGATCAACGGCATTGCCAGCCAATGGCACGTGACGCCGTGCGAACGAACATTGATCGATTTCGACTACCACGGGGCGACGCTGTCGTCGCCGACGACAGGCATCGAATACAACGGAACGTGGACCCTTCGCGAGATCTCCGTCGAGTGCTCGGAGAAGCTGCTGTGCGATCAGTCGATTCCGGACAGCATCTACTGCCCGCCGTATGAATCCGGCGTCTATCAGGCGACGTTCAACGGACACGTTCACGCGAATGCCTGCATCGTCTACCCGACGCGCACGTACGAACTCGATGAGGACGGCAAGCCATACGCTCCCCACCCCGAGTCCGGCTACACGGTGGACACGCACGAGAATCGTGACGTGTTCGACGGGGTCACGTTTCCCGAGCAGACGGCAACCATCCGCGTGCTTGTGGAAGACGATCTGGGGCGACTGACGGCGGGGGCGTTCGAGATTCCCGTGGAATCGTTGCTGTTCGCGAACCACGAGACCGAGCCGAGGACGTTTGACGAAGCATCGTACTACGTCGCGGATGTGGACTCGTCGGTCTACCACGCGGAGTGGTGTACCGAGATCTGTCGCATTCCTCAGGGCGATCGTCTCTACTTCGTGGATGAGCGTCATGCCCTGGCGACCGGCAGGCACCACTGTCCCCTGTGTACGGGAGAACAACCGGGGCCGTGTGACTGCACCGGCGACGACCTCGATTGCGACGACTTCGCCACCGCGGCGGATGCGCAGGCCTGCTACGACTACTGCATGGGGGAAGGCTACGGCGACGTTCACGGTCTCGACGCCGACGGAGACGGAATCGCATGTGAAGCGGCGCCTGCGTCCGTGGAGCCGTAGCGCGGAACGGCCCATCCCCCCGAGGAAGTGCGGCATTGCCTTCGTGATCGGCTCCCAAAGATGCGCGGCGCATCGCGCGGTCTCCCGTGCGGAATCCGACATCCTCCGGCAACGTCTCGAAACCGACTCCGCTGGCTGGAGTATGTACGACAGGTTGTATCGGCAGGACGATCCTGACATCATGGGGCTATCTGAAACAAGGAGATTCTCCTGGGGCGAACCGGAGGAACGGAGGGTTTCATGCACGCTGCGCATCGTAGGTCATTGGTCGGTTGGTTGTCACTCGCATTGATCGCAATCCTCTCGCTGACTGTCATCGCGGACGAGATTCATGTGCCCGATGACTATCGATCCATTGAAGATGCCGTCGAGCACGCGGAAAGGGGAGACACGATTGTCGTGGACGACCAGCGGACGATTCGCGACTCGATCACGATCCGCAGTGCGCGGCGGATCACCATCGAGGGCGAATTCCGATTCCGCCGGAACTCGGTCATCCAAGGCCAACGCGACTCGGAACCGGTGATCGAGCTGATCAACTGCAGTGACGTGGTCATCAGGAATCTCACCATTCAGAGCGGCTCGGTCGGCATCAGCGTGCGCAATTGCCACGACATCGAGATCGTGGACTGTGTCATTCAGAAGAATGCGGGCCCGGGTCTGAGCGGATACGACTTCACGCTCGAAAACACCACCGTGACGAACAACCAAACGTGGGGCATCGAGCTCGTCGGGGATCCCAGCGATCCGACGCTCGCGGAAATCGAGTTGATCAACTCGTTCGTCACGCTGAATCGTACCGGCGGGATAAGGATTCAGGATGCGGTCGCCACGGTCGAGGGAACGGAGTTCACCGACAACCGAGGGTACGGAATCGTTGTCGACGGGAACACCCAAGTCGAGTTTCTCGATCGGTCGATTCCGACGGTGATCTCCCGCAATCGGGACGGCGGCGTTCTTGTGCGGGACGCAACCTTCACCTTGGAAGGAACGGCCCAGATCCAGGACAACCTCGGCGTGGGGATCGAAGCGGAACGAGCTCACCTGGACGTCATCGGCGCGACGATCAGCGGGCATCAAGGAGCGGGCATCCTGTACCGGTTGTCTCAGGGAACGGTCGAAGCCAGTTTCATCGTCGACAACCCGGGAGCAGGGATTGTCATTGACGAGGAGAGCACCGTTACCATCGATGGCGCGACGGTCAGCCGCCAGGGCGGCGACGGCGTGCAGGTGGTGAACGGCGCGACCGCAACCGTTCGAGACGGGGCGACGCTGTCGGACAACGGCGGCGCCGGTCTGCTGTTGGACGGAACTGCAGTGACGATGACGTCGTCGGCCGCGACAGGAAATGGGATCGCCGGCGTGCACTTGATCAACGAAGCCACCGGAACGCTGCAATCCTCCGCCATCGACGGCAACCTGGCCGACGGCGTGTGGGTTCAGAATTCGACGGTGATCGTCGACGGTGGAACGTGTTCGGGCAACGTGCGTCACGGCATCTACGTGGTCGAGGGATCCGATGCGACCGCGCGAAACGGCGCCTCGCTGTCCGGCAACGGCGCTGACGGGATGCGGATCGAATCCGGATCCGGGACGCTGCAAGATGCGTCCGCCGGGGCGAACACGGCGGACGGCGTGCACGTGCTCGGCGACGCAACGGGCGCAGTTCAGGGCAGTACGGTGTCCGGGAACGGCGTGGACGGTGTGTCGATCGACACGGCAACCGCCACGGTCTCGGACAGCGCGGTTCACGAGAACGGCGCGAACGGCGTCCACGTTCTTCAGGGCGGGTCGGTCGTCATCAGCAACGGTGCACGCATCTACGGCAACACGCTGGACGGCGTGCTGGTTGACGCGGCCACGGCCGTCATCGACGGAAGCGAGTGTTCGGAGAACGGCCAGCACGGCGCACACGCGATCCACGAATCGCTGCTTGAGATCCGGAACGCCGCGACCTTCCTGCGCAACACCCTGGACGGCGTCCTGGTCGAAGAGAGCCCCCTCGAATTCGCTGCCAGTACGGCCGACGGAAACGGGCGAGACGGCGTATCACTGATCGATGCGGAGGCGATGATCGCCGATGCGACCTTGCGCAATCAGGTCGTTCACGGTCTCCATCTCAGCGGAAGCTTCGCGACCCTTACTGATTCGCAGATCCTCGACAACGGCGAGGAAGGCGTGTTCGAGCAGAAGTCGCGGCTGTCGATGATCGACTGCATTGCCCGCGGAAACGTCAACAACGGCGTCCTGCTGGAGAATGCGTTGATCGATGTGTTGCGATCGGAGTTCGATGCGAACGGAATCCACGGCATTTACGGAGGCAACAACTCCAGCGCGACGTTGGCCGACTCCACGATCACGGATCACCCCAGCGACGGCGCGTACTTCTCGACCAGTTCGGGCGACTTCTTGCGATGCTCGATCACCGGGAACGCCACCCATGGCGTGGGGACGGACGTTGCGACGGTGGTGATGGAGTCATCGACGATTTCGAGCAACACGATCCACGGGATCTACCTGGTGAATTCGACGGCCGACCTGCTCGACTGCACACTTGCCGGCAACGGGGACACGGGACTCGAGTCCGAGGACTCCACGGCGTCGTTGGTTGCCTGTTCGATCGAGGATCAGGGCGTCGACGGGATCGACCTGGCGAACTCCGCCGTCAATCTCGAGGCGACGAACGTGATCGGGAGTACGGGCATCGGTCTGTCCGTGTCCCACTCGGTGGTGGCCATGGACGGCGGGGAGATCCGGGACGGCGGCGCGGACGGGATGTTCCTCGTTGGGGCATCCGTCGGTGCGTCGGATGTGACGATTTCCGGCAACGCCGGCAGCGGTGTCTACGGCGAGTCCGCGGGCGCCAACTTCATCGACAGTACGATCCTCGAGAATGAACGGGACGGCCTGACGCTGTCGTTCTCTCAGGTGAGCTTCGAGGGCGGCGAGATCGCGGACAACGCGGGCGCGGGGGTATCCGCCGCCGAGCGGTCGCGCGTGACCCTCCTCACCACGGCGGTGCGCGGACACTCCGCCGCCGGCGTCTCGTTGTCCGACTCCTCGGTCGACGTACGCGCGACCACGGTTGAGGACAACGACGGCCATGCCATCGAGGGAACCAACTCCGTCGCACGTGTGGTCGACGGCAGCGAGATCGTCGACAACGCATCCTCGGGGGTCCAGCTGTCCAACTCGTTCCTGGAGTTGAAGGGCAGCACGGTGAGCGGGAACGGGATGTACGGAATCGACGCCCAACTGACCACGTTGGTCGCCTCCAGTGCCGACATCACCGGCCACGAGAAGGACGGCGTGCGATTGTCCGACTCCAAGGCCGATTTCGAACTGGTGGAGATTGCAGACAACGAGGAGCGGGGCATCTACGCCGACGAGAACTCGGAGGTCAAGCTGCGCGGTAGTACCGTGAGTGACAACGGAACCGAAGGAATCGAGATCCACGCCAGTACGGTCGAGCTGATCGGAAGCGATGTTTCCGACAACGGGATCGACGGCGTGCTCGGGTTCGACGGAAACCTGATTGCGTCGGAGTCGACGTTCACCGGGCACCGGACGTTCGGCATCGCCCTGAGCGGCACGGCGGCCGAACTGACGGACTGCGAGGTCTCGGACAGTGGAAGCTTCGGCATCTATGGCGCCCACGGGTCGACGTGCGTGCTGACGGCATCGGTCGTCGAGAGCAACGGCGACGGGGGCGTCCGGCTGGAGGACGGCGCGGTGGATGTCATTGCCAGCCAGATCCATTCCAACGGCGCGCACGGCGTGCTGGCGACCGGAGGCATCGTCAATCTGTCGCAAGGATCGAGGATCACCGATCAACCGGATGACGCGGTTCACCTGGAAGACGCCTCAGGGAAGCTGGTCGACTCCACGCTGGACGAAAACGGAGGAGACGCGGTCGATGCGACCAACAGCAAGGTCACCATCCAGGGCTGTACGCTCTCCGACAACGGCGATGCCGCCGTCCGTTCGGCATCAAGTTCGGTGACCGCGACGACCACCCTGCTGACGCGCAACGGCGCGTCGGCGGTCGTTGCCAGCGATCGGTCGCGGATCACGTTGATCGGGAGCAGCGTCACGGAGCATCCGGATCACGCCTTCCTCGTCGACACCAGCGCTGTCGATCTGCAGGACTGTGAAGTCACGGGAAACGATGCCAGCGCCGTCTCGGCCAGCCGAGGAACGGTGACGATCTCGGGGACCACGATTACCGACCATCCGGACGACGCGATCGTCCTCGTCGACTCCCGTGCCGAGATTCGCAGCTCCCAGATCGAGGACAACGATGGCTCCGCACTTCATGCGACGACATCAACCATCTCGTGCGACGATGCCACCATCCGGCGGCATCCGACCACGGGCATCGTGCTCGACGCATCGTCCCTGGAATGGGTGGGCAGCATCCTGTCCGACAACGACGGACCGGGCATCGTGGCAACAGATTCGCAGATCACGGTGTCCGCCAGCACGATCGCCGACAATAGCGGGGCGGCACTCGACCTAACAGCGAGTTCCGCCGTCATCTCCAACGGCGCGGTCCTACGAGCGAACGGCGATGTTGCCGTAATGACGAAGAACGCGACCCTGACCGTTCTGGATGCGACCATCGTGGAACATCCAGACAGCGGCGTCGTGCTGGACAACTCGCCGGCGTCGGTGACGAACAGCGCGATTCGCGACAACGAGGGCTGGGCCATCGAGGCGATCAACGAGTCCGCTTTCATGACGTCGCGGGCGACGTTCAGCGGCAATGCGCTGGGCGGACTGTCTCTGACGCGGTCGGTGGCGGCGCTGCTCGACGAGACGCTGGTTTCCGATAACCTGGCGTCCGGTGTCGAGATCGGCGACCGCGCCGCGATTCTGATCCTCGATTCGACCATCTCGGGCAATGCGGGCATCGGACTGTCGGTCGATACCTCGTCGGCGTCCCTTCGCGGTGCGACGATCGTGAACAACGCGAGCGACGGATTGAGATTGGTGAACCAGTCCGTGTTGTCACTCGTACTCTCCGAGCTGTCGAGCAACGCGGGCGACGGGCTGCACCTGGAGACCTCGGTGGCATCGATCCGCGAGAACACGATCCAGGGCAACACAGGGTTCGGCGTTTTCATCGATCTCGATTCGCTGGTCAGCGGGTATGAGAACGTCATCTCGGGCAACGGAACCGACGTCTCCGACGGTGTTCCGCCGGAACTGACGGAACCGCGGCAAGCCGGACTCGACGAGTAGGTATCTGACGCAAAGCGAAGCGGGGATCGTCCTCCGGGTGAGGACGGTCCCCGCGTTCTCTGCAGACGGGTGCGCCGCCACGTGCGTCGAAGACGTTAGGGTAGCAGTTGGACGACGAGCAAGCCCTCCTGCCGATCGGCGACGTAGATGTAGTCGCCGGCAACGGCCAACGACGTTGCTTCTCCCGGGGTGTCCACGCGAGCGACCAGCAGCGGCTCGAACGGATCGAGCAGTGAGTAGGCGGACACGCCTTCGGTCTGCTCCGCGACAAACAGCGTGCTGCCGGACCGCAGGATGCTGACGGCTTCTCCGGCGGAGCTGAGCCAGCCGACCTCATGCGCGGACGAGGGATCGGAGACGTCGACGATGCGCACGCCGCGGTAGCCGGCGGCAACGTACGCCAGCCCCTCGTACAGGACGACATCGGTCGCATCGCCGGGCACGTCCAGGCTTCCCGCTGACACAGGAGCGGACGCATCCGAGATATCGATCGCCTCGATGCCGGCGTCTCCCACCGCGACCCAGGCGATGTCACCCGAGGCGGCCACGGCGGCCGGATAGCCGAGGGTGTCGACGGCGGACATCGCGCTCAGCGTACCGTCGGCGTTGATCCGTGCGATTTGAAGTCCTCCTCGCTGATCCGAGATCAAGACCGTGTCTCCGTGAAGCGTCACGGCAAGCGCCGATCCCGGCGTGTCGAAGGTGCCGACCTGGACGGGACGGGACGGGTCGGACACATCGATGATGGAGATTCCTTCGCTTCGGTTGGCGACGTAGACGATCTCTCCGTCGACGGCGACCGCCTGGGCGTATCCGTTGGTGCTGTGCGAGCCGATCTCGAACGGATCGGCCGGATTGCTGATGTCGACGACGAGCAGCCCCTTGGTGCCGACCACAAGGTACGCCAACGTACCGGAGACGGCGACGTCGAGGGAGTAGCCCGAAGGATTGAATCGTCCGACGGCCTCCAGTTGTAGGGTTGCCGTGATCCCGAGCACGTAGGAGCCGGCACCATCCGCGGAGGAAACCTCCAGGTAGTACGTCTCGGTCTCGGGAGCGGTCCACTCGAGTTCGATCGAGCCTCCCGAGACGGCGGTCGCGGACTCCTGAAGCAGCTGTCCGTCGGGTCCACGGACCGCAACGCGCAGCCCGCCGGAGCCCTCGGACGACGTGACCCGAAAGGCATACTCCGCATCTTCTTGCGCATCCAGACGGAACCAATCCACGTCGCCGGCGACCTCGAGGAGGCCCTGCACTTCCGTCCATTGAACGGAGATCGGCGTTGCCGCCGCCGCACTATTGCCGTGATCGTCCGCATATCCGCCTTGCTCGACGATCAGCGTATACGATCCCGTTCCTTCGGCATCGTCCGCGGAAACGGACAAGAACAACGTTGCAGGAACAGCCGACGACAGGGTTTCCACATGCTCGGTTCCCGAGCTGTCGATGACGACGTCCGGATCGGACGACCCGTTGGCGATGGCGACCAGTGTGAGTGGGCCGTCTTCCGGCTGCGCGGAGAACCGGATCGTGTACTCGTACCCGCGCTCGACATTCAGCACAAAGGCATCGACGTCTCCCGGCTCCTCGAGAAAGCCGGAAACGGTCGCTCCAACGGAGATCGGCGACGCGGAAAGTGAATCGTTCCCATGATCGTCCAACTGGACCCATGCGACGGACAATCCGTAGCAGCCCGTACCCGACGTCGCCTGCGCGTGCCGCACCATCAAGAAGTAGACGCCGGCCTGGGGACACGTCCACACGATGCGATCGCTGGTTCCGCCGGCGGAGTCGTCGTCGACGGCCAGGATGCTCTCCCCGTCGCGAGCGATCAGATAGAGAATGCTGTCCATGTCCTCGCTCGGATGGCTCGTCTCGAGTCGGTACGTTCTGCCGGCCACGGCTCGGAACAGGAAGTAGTCCATGTCCCCCGCGTCTTCGATGCACGCGGTGAGCAACGAACCGTCGGCCTCGATCGGACTGGCCGACAACGGCGAATTGCCATGATCGTCCGCCCACGCCACGGCCGACACGAGGCAAAGCACAAGACCGGCCATCGTCCATGTGGTTCTCACGGTGTCCTCCCAGCTGATGCGATGTACGTGTTCTGCGACCTCGATTCCTCGTTTCAGTATAAGTCGCTCGTTTGGCATACACACGCCGTCGATGTTCGTGTCTGTCTCCGCCCGGGAACCTGTTCCGATACGGGGTGTAGCTACAGCGGGACGTGTTGTGCCCGGACGAGCGGGCCGGGGGCATCCTGTAGAATACGAGGAGAGGGGAAAGGAGATCTCGATGAGGCGAATGAGAGGGGTCCTTGCGCTGGTGCTTGTGGCGGCGCTGTCATTGGGGGGCTGGGCGCAACAGAAGGTGACCTTTGCGGACAGTCATTTGGAGGACGCGATTCGTGCCGCGGTGTTCATCGATCGGGGAACCATCCTGGACTACGACCTCGCGTGGCTGACCGAACTGATCGCACCGGATTCCGGCATCTCGGATCTCGATGGGATCCAATACTGCGACGCCTTGGCGACGGTCGTCCTCTCCGGGAACGAGATCTCCGGCCTGACGCCGCTGGGAAGCCTCGACGGCTTGGTCACTGTCGACTTGGATGGGAATGCGATCGAGGACGTACGATCCCTGGGCTCTCTGACGAATCTACGCACCCTGCGACTTGCGGACAACGAGATCTCCGACATCTCGGCGCTGGCGTCGTTGACACGGCTGGTGACGCTCGACCTGAGCGGAAACGCACTGGACGATCTGGATCCTCTGAGCGCGCTGACGAGGCTGGAATCCCTCGCGTTGACGTGTTCGGGGAGTTGCTCGATCGCGCCGCTGCATCCGCTGGCGCGGCTGACCTCGCTGAGTATTGAGACGTCCGGAGCGATCGATCTCACCGCGCTGGGAGCGATGACCGACCTCGTGCGCCTGGAATTCATCTCGTCCGACATCGACGACTTCGATCCGTTGCGCCGGCTGCCCGAGATTCGAAGCCTCTGGTTGCGGGATATCGACTTGACCGGTCTGGTAGAGATCGTCGACGTGCTGCCGAACCTGGAAGAAATCGGGCTCGGCGACATGACGATCGACAGCTTCCTCGCGCTGGCGGAGTTCGAGGACTTGGATCGAATTCACCTGGAGAACGTGGGGATCGAAGACTTCGGCGTTCTGTACTCGTTCCCGAACCTGGATGTTCTGAGTCTGGCCGGAAACGGCGTAACGGAAGTCACCTTCCTGTCGACGTTCCAGGACCTCACAGAACTCAACCTGGCGAACAACGAGATCACGAGCCTGCTCGGATTGGACACGCTCATTCTCCTCGAAGTGCTCAACATGAGCGGAAACCCGATCTCGGACCTGTCACCGCTGGAGACGCTGAGTCATCTTCGATGGCTGGATCTGAGCGGCACGGACGTCACCAGTATCGGTCTGCTCTTGCAGTTCGTGGATCTCGAGTTCGTGGACCTCTCCGACACGTCGCTGTCCACGTCCGCCGGGTCAACGGCGGGAGGCGTCATCGATCAGCTCCGGCAACGCGGCGTCGAAGTGAGAATCTGACGTTCGCTTTGGCCCGCAGAAGGTGCGCGGGACGGCTGGGATGAGACAGGCGTCGTGGAGACATGACGCGTGCGCGGAAAGAAGAAACGAAGGTGCACGGGTTCCGTGCACCTTCGACGTTCTAGCATAGAATGCGCGCTAGCTCTTGGTTTCTTCGCGGTCCAGATACTGCAAGATCGCTTCAACAACCAGATAGTTGACCGATCGATCCCGGCGTTCGCCCAGTTTGATCAGACGTTCCACAGGTTGCTTGTCGATCTTGCTCTGAGGCACGTAGATGGACATCTTGTCGAGCAGTTCTTTCTGTGCCATAAGGAAACCCCCTTCTTCTCGTTTCGTATTGTGCTTTGACCGATTATTCCCATTTAACACCACCTTTGGACATCGTTCAATCCGACACCACGTTGGTAGAGACCGCTTTGCGGGACAGATAACGGGGGAAACGCAGATAGGAACGATGATCCAGAGATTGTTAATTCCCCGAGACAAAGATAACTCGGTTCGATGATCGGGGCCTGGGAACTGCGTCAGATGGCCTTGGAACGGACCGGCGGCGCGCTGACCGCCCGCCGGGCTGCGTGCCCCGAAGGGGGGACTGCGGTGCGGGGAGAGGATCTTTCGCCTGCTCCGACGGCCCCATTGACGCACCTGGAACGACGGCGTAAGGTAAGGCAGACAGACAGCCTGACGAATCGATGCGCGGTCTGTTCAGGAAAGGATGTGAGCATGGCCAACATCAGCGATCTTGAAGCCCTATTGCGGCCGCCGGCGATGGAACTGCCGCCGTACCCACCCAAAGCGATCACGCTGGCAAGTGGAGAAACGATGGTTGTCCGGCAGGTCTCGCGGAACGAAATCCCCGTACTGCTGGAGGCGATCTACCCTCTGCTGCTGGTGGAGCGCGACTTCTACGATATCGTCGCGGCACGCCTGTACGGAGAACTCCTGGCGTACATGCGGTATCGCGTGAAGGACGAATACGTGCTCGCCGGTCTCATTGACGGCGTCCTTGCAGGCATGGTCAACGGACGCATGGTCGATCGGAAGACGGGGATGAGCTATCACACCCTGACCATTCGCAGGGGCCTTCGCGTCGGATCCCACCTGTTCGCCGCCAAGATGGAGTATCACATCGAGCACTGCGGCCAGGAGGATGTTCTCATTGTCGCGGAAAGCCCCATCGGATTCCGCCGTTGGATGATCGAGTATCCCCTGGAGAAACGCTTCGACGTCCAACACGAACTCGGCGGCGTCCCTTCGTGGGTGCTGCCCAAGGAAACGTACTACGCGGCCAAGCCTCGACTGGTTTCCGGACATCGGCCCGTCTCCGAGGACCTGTTGAGATCCGCGAGCACGATCGTGCTCCCCGGTGAGGACACGGTGGTCCGCCAGGTCGCCGGCGACAAGGAGGAACAGCAATGATCCCTGTCTACGTTGCCGGTGCAGGCATGACGCGCTTCGGGCGGTCGGAATGGTCGTTGATGAAACTGGCCAGCGTCGCGTCCCTGGCGGCGCTCCAGCACGCGAAACTCGGAGACATCCCGGTGGACGGAGTGGTGGTGGCCAACATGGGCGCGGCGCGCGTCAATCGACAGACGGCGTTGGGCAGCGCGCTGGTCGACCAATTGGCGTTGTATCCGGCAGCGGCCGAATCCGTAGAGAACGGACCCGCGTCCGGAGCGTCGGCGTTCAAGGTCGGGGTACAAGCGGTCGCGTCGGGAATGGCGGACGTCGTGCTCGTCACCGGCGTGGAACGAATGCGCGTGGTCAACGGGTTGGAAGGGACGGACTTCGTGGCCAGTCTCGCGCATCCGGAAGCGGAGTACATCTACGGCGTCACGTTGCCGTCGCTGGCCGGGATGTTCGCGCGGCTGGTGATGGAGAAGCATGGCATCGAACGCAAGCACCTGGCGATGGTGGCCATCAAGAATCACGAGAACGGCGCAAAGAACCCGTATGCACACATCCAGCAGACCGTGACGATGGAAGGGATTCTCACGGCGCCCGAGGCCGCGGTGAACAACCCGCCGATCGCGGAGCCGCTTCATCTGTTCGATTGCTGCCCGGTTTCGGACGGCGCCGCGTCCGTGGTGCTCGTCTCCGAAGCCGTGGCCAAGAGATTGGGCGGGCCGAGGATTCGCGTCGCCGGCATCGGACAGGCGACTGACACGCATACGGTGCACGAACGAGAGGACCCCACGGATCTGAAATCGGTTCGGCTGGCCGCCGGCCAAGCGTTCGAGCGCGCGAGGCTGTCGCCAAAGGACGTGAATGTCGCCGAGCTGCATGACGCGTTCACCATTCTCGAGATCGCGGAGTCCGAGGCGTCGGGGTTCTTCCCTGCGGGCGAAGGGCACAAGGCGCTCGAACGAGGAGAGACCCGGCTTGATGGCACGCTGCCCATCAACCCTTCCGGAGGACTCAAGGCGAAGGGGCATCCGGTCGGCGCGACCGGCGTGGCGCAACTGGTCGAGTTGACCTGGCAGCTTCGCGGCGAGTGTGGCGCGCGTCAGGTTCAAGGCGCCTCGGTGGCGTATGCGTGCAACTTCGGGGGGTTCGGCAACAACGTTGTCGCGAGCGTGTTGCGAAGGGAGGACTCATGAGCGCTCCGATCATGGGCATGAAATGTACCGCCTGCGGGGCGGTGAGCTATCCGAAACACGCGGTGTGCCCGAACTGTCGAAACGAGACGTTTGAGGACGTCACCATTGGCGGAGAGGGGACGGTCCTAACCTACACCGACGTGTACGCGCTGGCCATCGAGTATGAGACGCGGTTCCTCCGACTAGCAATCGTCGAACTCGACGACGGCGTCCGCGTGACCGGGCAGCTGCTCGCGGAAGAGCCGGCATTGGGGATGCGCGTGCGGACGTCGATCGGTCCCGTCCGACAGCAGGGCGAGACGGCGATCGAGGGACTTCAGTTCGTCGCGATCTGATCGAAAAACCGCGATCCATCGGGCGTCGGGACGTCAACTCGGCGCCCGATTGGCTTTCGCGGCATCGACGTGTACGATGCATGGGCCTCATCCCACGGAACGAAGGGAAGGATGTCATGTCGTACGACGTAGCCATCATCGGGGCCGGTTCCGCGGGCTTGTTTGCCGCGCTCGAACTGGCGAATACCGGTCTGCACGTTGTGGTGGTCGAGGGCGGATTGTCGCCGAAGGAGCGCACGAGCATCACCTGCGGGGTCGGAGGCGCGGGAACGTTCTCCGACGGCAAGCTCAACCTCAGCTCGAAGATCGGCGGCAACCCCTCCGCGATCGGCTGCTCTCCGAGCGAACTGGATGCCTTGATCGAGCAGGTGGACGCGGAGTTCACACGTTGCGGCGCACCGGCTCAGTACTCCGGCGAGAACGCCGACGCGTTGGCGCGGTTGAAGCAATCGGCGTCCCAGTCGGGAATCGAGTTCATCGCCGGACGCCAACGGCACATCGGGACGCTGACGATTCGTGAAGTGATCGACACGCTGTATCACGATCTGATGGATCGAGGCATTGCATTCAAACTTGACACCAAGGTCGCGACGATTGCGCGAGACGATGCGGGATTCCGCCTCGAGACACCGGATGGGGATATTCGGTCACGCTACGTAGTTGCCGCGCCCGGCCGCGTCGGTGCGTACTGGCTCCGCGAGCAGGCGCGCCACCTCGGTGTGGGGCCCGCCTTTGGCCCCCTCGACATCGGCGTGCGCGTCGAGTTTCCCGCCGAGCTCTACCAATCGATCGAGCGCGTGATGTACGACGCCAAACTGCGGGTGCGAACGCCGACCTACGACGACATGGTGCGCACGTTCTGTACCAATCCGCGCGGCTTCGTGGTGCGGGAAGATCACGATGGGTTCGTCCTCGTCAACGGCCACGCCGAGAACGTGCGCAAGTCCGACAACACCAACTTCGCATTGCTCGTGCACATGGAACTGACGGATCCGGTGGAGGACACCACCCAGTACGGTCGCGCGGTCGCGCAACTGGCCTCGACGATCGGAGGAGGACAGCCGATTCTGCAGCGGCTGAAAGACCTCCAGCAAGGCCGGCGATCGACGCTCGAACGCATTCGACGGCTGCCGATCGCTCCGACGTTGAGCGACGTGACACCGGGCGATATCTCAATGGCGCTTCCCCAGCGGATCGTCGTCGATCTGTTGGAAGCGATCGATCGTCTCGACCGCGTCATTCCGGGATTGGCGGCGGACAGCACGCTGATCTACGCGCCCGAAATCAAGTTCTACGATACGCGATACACGGTCCGGGACGGCATGGAAACGGAACTGGACGGATTCTACGTTGCGGGAGACGCCTCCGGTCATTCGAGGGGAATCGTCTTCTCCGCGGTCACCGGGATTCATGCGGCGAGACACATCGCGGCGCGTGCCGAAGCCGCGACGCCGTCATGAGGAGGTGCTGAGACTGTGAAGACCATCGTCTACGCCATTCGCTGGATGCTCCACATGGCAATGAATCTGGTCCGACGATTGTGGTCTGCGCCCGATTACGTGACGTTCACGCTCGAGAGGCCGATGTCCGAGCTTGCGCCGCCGCGAGGATCGCGGCTTCAGCGGCTCCTTTCGAAGAAGCCTACGACGCTTCGTGACTTGCAGCGCCAGCTGCGACACGTGGCCGCAGACCGCCGCGTCCGTGGCGTCGTCCTCAGGCTGTATGCGGTCGGGGGTCCGCTGGCGCAGTTGCAGAGCCTGCGGGACCTGATCCAAGAGACGCGGAACGCGGGCAAGCGAGTTGTCGTCTGGTCCCACGCCTACGACATGGCGGCCTACTACGTGGCGACGGCCGCGGATGACGTGTTGCTGCAGTACGGCGGCACGGTCTCCGCGTTCGGCATGGAATCGAGCTACCTGTTCCTTGCCGATGCGCTGGAGCGGGTCGGCCTGAAAGGGGATTTCGTTCAGATCACGCCGTACAAGACCGCGCCGGACATGCTGACGCGGACGTCGATGTCCGACGAAGCGCGGGAGATGGCCACCTGGCTCATTGACGATCTCTACGAGCAGCACGTCGAGGGAATCGCAGCCGGCCGGTCGATGTCCGCCGACGAGGCGAAGGCGTTGCTCGATGGGTGTCCGTACATCGGCGAGCGGGCAGTGGACGTGGGCGCGGTGGACGCCGTGCTCAGCCAGGAAGCGCTTCCGACCTATCTCGGTTTGAACGATCGTCCGGCGAAGCTGGCACCGTACAAGCGGGCCAAGCGCCGCGTGTTGCGCCCGGCGCCGGTCTGGCCGGGACGAGCCGTGGCCGTCCTGCGGCTGGCCGGAGACATCATCGACGGACGGAGTGCCGTCCCGCCGGCGCGCCCGCCGTTTCGCGTGCCGCTCTTGATGTCGGAGAAGGCGGGAGACCTGACGGTGGCCGATCAAGCCCGGGCGCTGGCGCGCAACCGCCGTGTCGCGGCCGTCGTTCTCCACGTCGATTCGGGTGGCGGCTCGGCAACCGCCTCCGAGTCGATGGCTGCGGCGCTGAAGACGGTGGCGGACAAGAAGCCGCTGGTCGTCTCGATGGGAACCGTGGCCGCCTCGGGCGGCTACTATGTGGCAACGCCGGGCGCATCGATCGTGGCGCAGCCCGGGACGATCACCGGCTCGATCGGCGTTCTGACAGGAAAGATCATCACCTCGGGCATGTTCGAGAAGCTCCGCGTGCACCGGGAGACGCTGGTGCGAGGAGAGCACGCCGGGTACTACTCGAGCACGCGGCCGTTCACCGACGAGGAACGCACATCGTTGCGTGAGACGATTGTGACCATTTACGAGCAGTTCCTCGAGCGGGTGGCCGTCAGCCGGGAGATGTCGCGTGACGAAGTCGACGCTGTCGGCGGCGGGCGCGTGTGGACGGGACGTCAGGCGCTGGAGCGGGGATTGGTCGACGAGTTGGGCGGGCTGGAGCTTGCCCTGCAGCGAGCGAAGGAAGCCGCCGGCCTGAGCCGCCGGGCGCCGGTGATCGAGATGCGGGTACCGAAGCGGGGACTGGCTCCTCGAGGTGCCGCCTCCGAGGTGCTGGACTACGCATTCCAAGGCATCCGCTTGTTCGAGCCGGGACGGGCACTGATGCTGTCATCCATGGTCGTCTGGGACGGACCGTAGGGGGCACGACGAACGACGCGCGCCGTCAGACTTGTCTCCCTAGGGGGTCGTTGATCAGACTGAGGTATGAAAGAGAGGGGATCCATGAGAGCACGAACCGTCGTGATCATCGTCCTGGTGATGTTGGCCCTGACGCTTGTTGCGCAAAACACGGAAGTCGTGACGTTTCAGCTGTTCTTCTGGCCGCTGACCATGTCCCGCGTCATTCTGTTGGCGGGCGCGTTGCTCGTCGGCGTGGTGATCGGCCTGTTGCTCGGCCGCCCGTGGAAACGCCGACGCGCAGCCGTTGTCAAACCGCGTCCGACCGCTCCTCGGTCGTCGGAGTTCGGCGAAGACGACTAGCTGGATGGGCGTTCGCAGATCCGGAAACGATTGATTCAGCCGCACGATGGGCTACCCGGCGCTGCCCTCCAGCGTGCCGTGAATGTACGCATCGACGATCGTTTCGAGTGCACTGAGCGGGACGTTGCCGTGTGCCAACACGGCCTCGTGGAAACTGCGTAGGTCGAACGCGACACCCAGTTCGTCTATCGCCCGCTGGCGCTGGTCGAGGAACTCGGTGAGACCGACGAAGTAGGACGTGGTTCTCACCGGCATGTACTGCTCGTAGGTCAGAAACTGATGGATGTACGAGACGTCGACGGGGCACATCTCCTCGGCATAGGACTGCACTTCGGCCTCTGTCCAACCCAGTGCGAACCGGCCGGTTTCGAGGACCGTCATCGTGGCGGCGAACAGCTGGCTCTGGTACGCTCCGATGAGCCCACACGCGTTGCCATCATGCCAGCCTTGCTCCATGGCCAGCCGTTCCGCGTACATCGCCCAGCCTTCACAGAAACCTGTCCATGTCGTGAGCTGCTGCAGCAGCGTCACGTCTTCGGTCCGGGCTCGGGCGATCTGCAGGTGATGGCCGGGAATACTCTCGTGGAAGACTGTCGTCGGCAGGATGTGTTTTCCTTCGGTTGCTTCGTACGGAAGGAGGATTGTGGCGGAGTCGGAACCGTCGAACAGAGGCGCGACGTACAGCGTATTCGGCACGTCTTCGAGGCGGAACTCCGGATCGGAATCCGGCAACGTCTCGAACAACGTCGATGCCTGCTCCCGGGCCAACTCATACCATGAGTACGCATCCGCGAGGCGCTCCGAATCGATGAAGTACTGGCCACACTGGTATTCGGCTGCCCACAAGCATTGAAGTAGGGTGTAGACGGGCAGATCCACCGCCGCGGAGCTCTCGCTGAGCGCGCACAACTCTGCTCGAAGGCGCTCGGCCTCCGCCTTGGCGCGCGCGTGCACCTCGGCCGGATCGACGGTCATTCCCAGCGAGCTCCGCAAGACGGCGGCGTAGTAATCACGCCAGTGTTCCGTCGTCTGCCATTCAGGAGCGTCCTCCCCGACGACGAGACTGCCCGCAACACGCTCGAGACACTCGACAAGTCTGCAAAGCGCGGGGACGACAGCTTGTCGGACGGCGTCCTCCAATCGCGTCAGGTACGAGCTTTCGTACGATGCGGACGAGCTGCCGACGCGATCCAGCTTGTCCAGACCGACGTAGAAGAACCAGTTTCCCTCCGCTTCGGTGAGCGGGTACAACCATTCTTCGATGAGCTGCCCGATGGTTGCGTACGGAAGGACTACGTTTGCGGCGGCAGCGGTCTCGATCTCTTCGATCATTCCGGAGATCATGTCGTCGAACCCCCACAGGCGGACGACGTAGTCGTCGAGGTCGTCTTGGGTGGATGCGGGATGACGCTCGTAGAGAATCCGCATGGCCGCGTACAGATTGCAGGCGGTCGAAGGATTGACTGAGATCCAGAACGAACACCAGGAGGCACTCAGCTGTCGCATGCCATCGAAGTGCTCCCAGACCGCATTGTACGTGATCTGGCGATCCAACGGCAGCTCATCTCGATCGTAGTTTTCGAGCTGCCCCATCACGATGTCGGCCAGCCGTGCCATCTGAGCGAAGTAGTCAGGGCCGGCGGATCCCAGCCGGTCGTTGCGAACGCCCAAGATTTCGCACAGTCCTTGAGTGGTCAGCAGGAACGGATGATAGAGCAAGTACGCGTCAATGGCATTGTCGGCGAAGGTATCGAACGGCAGGTCGGCCCATTGCTCGGGAAGGGACTCCAGCGACGGAGGGCTCCACGTTGGCGCTTCTTCGCAAGCGGCGGCGTTGGACAGCAACGCGACGATCAGCAACACGGCGAACGTTCGAACTCGGAAACTCAACGGAACCTCCCTTTACGAATGACTCACACAACCTATGGTAGTATACAAGATCCGAGGATGAGCAGGCTCCGGTGCGATGAGCGGCCGCGCAACGCGGCTGGCGCTCACGTGCACCGGCAGTCTCAGATGATGTGCGAAGGGATACGTCGAACAAGGTGGGGTTCGCATGAATGTGCATCAGCGGTTCGCAAGGGCTGGGATGACGCCGCTCTGGATCATGGCAGCGGCTTGCCTGCTGTGCCGCTGGACGCGACGGACGCAACATCGCGGACGCTCGCGCGATTCGAACCCGCCGACGATCCCGGGCTCGCGGACGGGCAGTCCGACCGGCAGACGTAGTTCGAGCCGTTCTTCGCGTTCATTGCGGACCATCCCCAGATCAAGGGCTTCTTGTACATGAACCAGGATTACCGCAACACGGTCTACGATCTCGAGAACGGATAGGGAGACTGTCGCGTCGGGACGAACTCGTATATCCTTGAGCACTATCGTGAGCCCCTTCGAGAGCCTCGATTCATCCGTGTAGCTGAGGGGCTGTCCGGAAGATCGTCGGAGCCGCCGCCGGGCAAGGAAGAACCAGCTGTCCGAGCGGAGCCCCGATCGGAAAGGATCACCGTGCCGGCGAGACGCAAGACGACGAACGCATCCGAAGGGGCGCAACGGCCGAGCGGAATGGCTGGATTCACATTCGTGTGGGCGGGGCAGATCCTGTCGGTGTTGGCCTCGGGAGCGACGAGCTTCGCTCTGACGATCTGGGCGTATCAGACCTACGGGAGCGCAACGGCACTGGGCATTGTGAGCACGGCGTTTCTCATTCCGTTCCTTGCATTCTCTCCCATTGCCGGCGTACTGGTGGATCGGCACAGCCGCAAGCTCATGATGATGGTGAGCGATCTTGTCGCCGTCCTCGCGACCGTGGGCATTCTGATCATGCACAGTCTGGGCGCGCTGCAGATGTGGCACCTCTACGTCTCGGCGGCGTTCGCGGGCTTGGGGAACACGTTTCAGTGGCCCGCCTACTCCGCCGCCATCACCACGATGCTGCCGAAGGAGAAGTACCACCGGGCCAACGGGATGATGTCACTTGTCGAGTCGGGCCCTGCGGTGTTTGCACCGATTCTAGCCGGGGCTCTCTACCCTGTTCTGGGATTGCGCGGAATCCTGATTCTCGACATCAGTACCTTCTTTCTCGCGATCGGCGCGCTGTTTGCCGTGCACATCCCGCCGCCTCCACAGACGGTGGAAGGACAAGCGGGACGGGGCAACATACTGAAGGAAGCGCTGTACGGATTCCGGTACATCTACGAGCGCAAGAGCCTGTTCCATCTCCTGATGTTCTTTCTGGCGCTGAATCTCGTCATCGGCCTTGCTTACGATGTATTCAGTCCGTTCATCCTCGAACGAACTGGGAACAGCAGCGCCCAGCTGGGGTTCGTGCGATCTGCGGCAGCCGTCGGCGGGGTGATCGGCGGACTGCTGATCAGCGTCTGGGGGGGCTTCAAGCGGAAGGTGAAGAGCATCTTCCTCGGGGAAGCGTTCACCGGGCTCGTGGCGCTCTTGTTGTTCGGCCTCAGCCGAAGCCTGCCGTTTTGGGTGGTGACGGCGGGGATCGGCGCGATCACCGGTCCGTTCGTGAATGGTGCCAGCCAATCGATCTGGCAGGCCAAGGTTGCGCCCGACGTCCAGGGCCGCGTGTTCTCGGCCCGGCGCATGTTCGCATTCGGCATCGGGCCGGTTGTCCCGGTGCTCGCTGGCGCACTGGCCGACTACGTGACCGAGCCGGCCATGACCTCGGGCACGTGGCTTGCCCGCGCCTTCGGATGGCTGGTCGGCACGTCGCCGGGTTCGGGAATGGCGCTGCAATTCGTTGTTGCCGGCGTCCTCTACATGGGCATCGTCCTGGGCGTCTTCCTGTTCGTCCCGTCCATCCGGAACCTCGAGGATCTTCTCCCGGATCACGACGAGATGGAACGGATGGAGGACGCGCCGGAAACGTCTTGAGAGGCTCCCGGCGCGC